>Ga0170475_108427055_pt1 | contig 10680 bp, 15 predicted proteins | sample Soicark_Litter_5_FD_111474 | JGI IMG/M metagenome (GOLD analysis project Ga0170475, IMG submission 111474) | Avena fatua rhizosphere microbial communities from Hopland, California, USA. Combined Assembly of 48 SPs | reverse complement strand
GGGTTCTCAGTGCATTACTATTCCTAAAAAATCCTAGAATCCTATAAATCTCAAGAAAAATCAAAAAATTATTTATTGAAAAAAACGCCACTCCTTTAGAAATACTTTAATATTACGAAAGAAAGCGAATTCATCTTTATAAATGTCTTGTAACCTTAAAACAACACGAGGATCTTTTATTTTAAGCAAAGCAAACCCTGAAAACTTCTTTAAAGATTCATAAAAACACTTCATTTAAAAAATTAATAAGATAAGATACAATTATTCTAAGAATATATTTAAGCTGCGACTTACTTCAGATCATCTGGATGAACCACTGAATAACTATTCGTTCAAATTTCCTTTTCCAGATCTTTTAAATAAAAAGCTTTAATAATTTTACCATCAAAAGTTGTTTCGAAAGGAGTTGACAAGGCTTCGCTATTTAAAGGATGAATCGCGAATTTATGATAATAATTAAAATTAAACGAAAGGGGATCAACTAATACCACTTTTTCATAAGAGATAATTATATTTTCAGTCATTTGCTGGTTAAAATGAAAATCCAGTAGTGCAAATTCTTTAAAACCTCTAATTATAAGACTGCTTAAAGCAGGATCGTTCGATCAACCATAAGGATTATTACTTGCTAGACTTGGAATTTGATAATTAGGATCATTCATTGCGGCGACTACCGCATTATAATTTACCATGACTTGTATATTAGGAATATTACCAATATTTTGAAGAATTGGGTGAATCATCTCAGCATGAAGCGAAGGCTTAGCATTATAAACCGCATATAAATTACCAATATAATCTCCTGAAACAGGATGTCTAATATCCGAGACCACAGCAATTACGTTCTGCAGCGATGCATCTTTATAAATATGCGCGCCCGCTGTAAATTTATTCGGCATTTCTAAAGGCGAATGCGTAAAAAGCGTTTGATAACTCGTTATATCTTCAAAAAATATAACTGCGCGCGGTAAATCTGGATGATTCGCGATCGCGTCTAATCTTTGTTGAAACGTAGGCACAAAACTCGTATGCAAGGCACCGCTTTCCGCCGCTGCTATGCCAGCGCCGCCATCTCCTGTAAATGTAAAAACTCAAAATAGACAGAACGCCGTGACACCTAAACCGATTAAAAGCGGTCATTTATAATTATTTAGGAAATTTTTAAAAGAAGAGCTTCACGTTTCTTGTTTTTTTGCTCTCTTCCTCTGTAACCTTCTTCTCTTCTTCAACTTTAACCTCTTCCATTTCCTCTGTATTCAATATTTCTTCTGCGAAAGCTGCTTCAAAAAGGAACGGTGTTTCAAAAAAATAAAAACAAAAAGCACTACTAAATAGTGTTATTCAAAATAAAAGAAATAATTTCTTTTTCATAAATTAGACGTTAATTTTTAATTAAATTTATAATATCTCCAAATTTTAAAATCATATATTCGAAAAAAAACTATGCTTTATTCTCTTCTTTTCATTTCAAGAACGCTGCATAAGCTTTCGCATTCTCTTCTTGAAATGCTTTATACTCCGCGAGTTTTTGCTCATGCGTCTTCGCCGCCTCTTTCGCTCTTATTTCTGTTACCTCCTCCAAACGTTTCTGTTCATTCTCAAGGCACGTCTGACGCTCTACTTCCGTAAATCCTTCTCACTGTCGCCGATACTTCTCACGCTGCCTTCGAAAAGGATCTTGCAGTATCTCCCCCGTGACACTATCTTCAGATCACGAGAGATTCTCATTACAAAATCACGTCGTATGAAGATGCGCATCTGTAAACATATAATTATAAATAAGCTCTTGTGCTAAAAACTTATCCGTGACCTCCAGATTTTGTCTTAAAAGCCCCTTCGTACATTCCTCCAAGATGAGTGGCCGTACTTTTAAATACTCCATAAGGATGTTCTGAAATATTGGATCTCTCGAAAAACCTAAAAAATAATATATAATTAAATTTTTAAACGTATCCTCATCTACTTTTTTTGGTGGGTAGACTCATGGTTCCTCAAAAAACGGATCAACAAAACCACCTTTAGGAATCGCTTCCAGCGGAGGAATTCCTCGCGCCGCGAGTTCTTCAAACAAAGAATTGATTACTTTAGGGATTTCACTTCAAAAATCTAGATAACTAAATTCTATCTCCTGAAACTTTAAATTAAATCTTGGGTAGAAGCGATAAAGATCTATTAAAATCTGTGGAAAATATGTAAAACAACGTAACACATCATGAAAACGTTTTTTTAAATAATCTACGTCTGAAGACTTAAATGCGGAACCTTCGTTTTCATATGTAACTTCAGAAATTTGGATAGGTAGATTAGTAGATAAGGTCAGGTACACATAACTTCAATAATTATAAGAAGGTAAACCTTCTGCTTCCAGTTTCTCGAAAAACAAGACTTCGTTTAACTTTTCGAATAAACGCCGCGACTTATAAACCTCACAAGGCGCGACCGCTTTATTAAACGCGACGCGTCATTTTCAATAAAATAGATCAGTAATATAATTAGATTTTAACATAAGAATTAATTTTTAATTAGAAATTATTTATTTATTATTAGAGATATCATTCGCGGACGAAGGAACAGAAGTTTCAATACGCATTCCTTTTGAATAAACCGCAGTTTTTTCATTAGAAACTGCCTTCTCCGCGATGTCTTCTCGTAACCTTGTAAACTGTGAAGCATCGCGCACTCGCTCTTCTGCTTTACTTAAAAGTTCTATAGTATTGTTAGATTTATTGATACATTCCTCTAGTAAGTCTTTTGTAGAAAAGGCTTTAGAAGCTATTACGGCTCCTTCTTGTCCATGATCTAAAAGCGAGCCCTTACCTTCAGCCAGATTTGTTAAAAGAGAATAATCTTGACCCGTAAAATCAACTTTTTTATGTAAACCTTCACCAAAAAAATGATTCTTGGCTTGAACACTCAAAATATTATCATCTTTAAGAACAAGAATATCATTCGTAGAAAGCAAGACACCGATAGCCCCGTTAAATTCTGGACGCTTTTTACATAAAAGAGGATCACTCGTAGCTTTATTTAACACCGCCATTGCGCGATCAGATTCGATTAGTCTTCAGTCAGAACCTAAACCTAGATATCATTTACCTTTAAAAAAAAAATAAAAGGGTTGCTTATAAATCTCATACTTTTGTAGAAGTAAAGGAATAGCACTCTGCGTAAGAAATTCTGTCTCTAAAGGGGCTAAGGCTAAGACATTCTCAGAAAAAGGATAAAAAATATGAATCGGAAGCACCGCTGTTGCCTCTGGAAATTTTTTTAAGATCAATAAGTAACTTAAAACTTCATGCGGTTGCATGAAAATTGTTTTATCAGTGATTACGGATTTTTTACTAAAAAGCGAGATTTCTTGTACAACCGCTTTAGCTTCTGTAGAAAGAACTGAACTATTACTCATATAATTATAAGAAATCATCTCGGGCAACAGCTTCTTTACAAAATTTCTAATTGCCGGGAGAGAATTATTTATTCCTGATGTGTAAGAAGACATCTCCCGCGAAACACCTGAACTACGTCAAGACGTCATAGGTTGTGGTTGTGTGATCGCTGAAAGTGTTAGATATCTTCGCGGAACAATCTCTAGAGATACGATTGCAGGAGAAATTACATATCCCGTAATTAGAAAAAAACCTTCGCCTACTAAAGGAAGTGGTAAAAAGAAACGAAAAAAATTTCATAAGAAAGAAGATTTTAAAATCATCGGCGTTCAATCTTCTTTGAAAACTGTGTGAAAAAAATTAAAATTAACGAAAAAGAATAAAAAGCATCAAATTAAAAAACTTCATCCTCCAAGAAAAAAAATTCAATAACTTAAAGAAATTAAAAACAAAAGAAACAGACTAAAAGGTAAGAATTTTTTAAAAAGATTGTTGAAACTTATTTCTTGATTCAGAGGAAAATATCAAATCAAAAAAATAAGAATTAAATAAGAACCCGCAAATAAACCATTTCATTTAACTCTTAATCAAAAAATCGGAAGAATTATAATTAAAGCTGGAAAAAAAACCGAAGAGATTAACAAATACAGACAAAAAAAGATTCGTGTTTTTCAAGAAAATGTGAGTCGTTTAAAAGCTTCTCATAAAAGACTTAAAACAACAATACAGAAACCAAAAAAACAAGAAACTTAATAATACGATTTCCTTAGAAAAAGAAGAAAATGAAGTTAGACTCAGAAGACTAACTAAACTTAGCAGAAATTTCGATTCTTCTCAAAAGAAAGTTGTTTTACCAGAATCAACAAGATCCAATGTACCTATATTATTAGAGGAAGCGTTTTGCTTGTTTTTAAAGTTTAAAAAAATTTTCATAATTTGAATCATTACATTCTTTATTTAATTAATAAAATACAATATTTCTAAGAGTATAATTTAATCACTTCCACCACTATCTCCTGCTGAAGCAGAGTCTGTAGCAGGTGGTGCTTCTTCGGCAGCACCACCTGCTAATCTCGCACGTGCATCATGCGGAGGAAGCGCGGGGCCAGGGCCTGGGCCTGGTTGAACAGGCCCACCACCTGAAAGGACGGCATAAACGATGCCACCTAATATTATAAGACCACCTATTACCAGTGATCACTGGAACACGCGATTTTGATAGAAAGGTTGTGGTTGTGGAGGTAGCCCAGGTTGTCCAATTTCTTCATCAGAATCAGAATCATTTCCATCACCGCCTAGCGCGGGATCTTTTGGATCTAATATTTGGAAGCCTTCCACTGGAAGAAACGTTTTTAATTGAGTGAAACAAATAATCTATATCTAAGCAATAGAAACATAAAGAAAAAAAATTAAAAATTAGGTCGATGAAATAAAAAAACAATAATTGCTTTAGAATTTTAAATAGAAGTTATAATAAGTAATAACTAATAGCGTTATAGAGATTAATCCTGGGTTTAGGAATAAGAAGGAGAAAGCTGCGAAATGAAAAAAGAAGAATACGACGCCCAAAGTTAAAAAGATAAACATTCAAGCTACTGAGAAGAAGACTATCGTTGGTGTTCAATTTCTTAAACTTAAACTCAATTTTCTAAAAAAAATATAAAAGCCAAAAGGACCAAATAATTCCAGAGTACCTTTATCAATATATTTATTAGTCGTTATGTAAGAAATTTCTAATAAGAATAAAAATATATTATTATACAGAGTATTAAAGAAACCTGCATGATAAAAGAAAGCAGCTACTTTATTTCGATTAAAAAAACATTTGAATTAAAAAGTTTAGTGTTAGCAGTTTTTGATAAATTATCAAATAGATAAATAACAAAGAAACCTATAGACATACCAAAAAAACTTAGAATGAGCGGTAAATTTTTAATAATTGGTAATAAGAAGTCAGGATCATGGTACGCAAAATTAGATGGAACTAAAAATATAGAGTTCTGTCAAGCAAATGAGCCTCAACCCGCAAAAAGATCACTAGTTAAAAAACCTCAAAAAATAGAAAAAATCGTTAAAGAAAACATAGAAATAGACATAACCAAAGAACTTTCATGCGAAACAAAAAAATTCGAAAAAGCATTAGTTTTAAGAAAAAAAACAAAAAGGAGTAATCTAATAGAATAGACCGCCGTAAAGAAAGCAGCACTTACGCCGGCTAAATGAATAAAAGTAGAATCTATTACATAACGGCTATAGACCAATTCGAGAACTAAGTCTTTTGAATAAAAACCGGTTAAAAAAGGAAAGCCCATAATGGCTAAAGAACCTAAAAAGATAGCAAAATACGTAAAAGGTAAAAAATTAACAAAACCACCCATTCGACGCATATCCTGCTCATCAAATAATGCATGAATTATAGATCCAGCACTAAGGAATAATAAAGCTTTAAAGAAAGCATGATTAATTAAATGAAAAATAGCTACTTGATAATTAGATAAACCACATGATAAAAACATGTAACCTAGTTGACTACAAGTTGAATAAGCAATAATCTTTTTTACATCATACTGAAATACACCAATTATTGCCGAAAATAGCGCTGTTAAAGCACCTATAATAGATGCCAATAATAATACATTGCTAGAATACTCAAAAATTGTGGAACACCTTATCAAAAGAAAAACACCTGCAGTAACCATTGTTGCTGCATGTAATAAAGAACTAACTGGCGTAGGACCTTCCATAGCATCAGGTAATCAGGTATGAAGACCTAATTGAGCAGATTTACCTATACCACCTATTAATAAAAAAAAGCATATATAATCAATTTTTGAAACAGTAAAATTAAAAAAGCTAATATCTTCCGAAAGAATAAAATCAATATTATTAAAGACAATAGAGTAATTAGAAGTTTTAAAAGTTAAGAATATTAATATAATACCTAAAACAAAAAATACGTCAGCTATTCTATTCATAATCATAGCTTTTAAAGCAGCTTTATTAGCTAAGATACGCGTATACCAAAAATTAATCAATAAAAAAGAACACAAACCAACACCTTCCCAACCTATAAATAATTGAACAAAATTATCTGAAGTTACAAGCACTAGCATAAAAAAGGTAAAGAGCGAAAGATAACTCATAAATCTAGATAAATGAGGGTCATGCGACATATAACCTAGAGAGTAGAGATGTACAAAAGAAGAGATACCTGTAACAATAATTAACATACTTGCAGATAAGGCATCAAACAATAGACCAAAATTAATAGAATATATATCAAGTACTGTTCAAGAAAATAATTGCAACGAGACAACAGTACTAGAAAGAACTACTTCATAAAACGAAAAAATAGATAATAAAAATGATAAAAACACCAATAAAGTTGAAAAAAAACCACTAGCTTCTCTGCCAAAAACTTTTCCTAAAAAACCAGCATAAATAAAACCTAGAAAAGGTAATACAACAATCAATAAAAACATAAATATTATTTATTTTAAAAATTAGTAATAAGCTGTTGCACGATAAATATCCAATTTTATGGGATATACAAGATCCCTGTCTTGTGGTAACTTTTCCATAAAGGCAAAGAAAAGCTTATAATTAACATACATATAGCGCGGAGTATTAAATAAAATAGTTTTAGTCACAAAACGTTTTATAAAATTATACTTAAATTTTGAAAAGAAATCTTCCCAAAAAGTAAGACAATCACCCACTTTCACAATATAATTAACGTAGTTAATTAAAACATTATTAACAAAAACATTACCCGACTTCACAAAGGCAATAGCCTCAAACATACTATAAATAAAATTTGTTCTATACAGCATAGAAACTAAACGACCTTCTAATAATGAACAAAAATTAGACTGAAATAAGCCATCTTGTTCTGCTGCTCTATAAGCCATGCGTCTGAATTGGTTATATTTAAGAGTACAAAAAAAAAGCTTTACTAAACGTAAAGTTAAGAAGCGCGCTTTAAATTTTTTTTTTAGACGCCTTGGATTAACTACATCAATTCTATAGACGTAGCGACGTACTCTGTTTAATTTAAATTCCTGCTTAAGCAAATAAAGCTCAAAAAAAAAGTTATTAATTTTGTTTTCTAACTGAAAATCAGAAAATGATAAACCCCAAATATCTTGCTCAAACCTTTTATAAATACCAAATCGTTTTTTTAAAGTTAACACCACATGTAAAGTTTTTTTTTTAGTAAAAAATGTAAAGAGTAATAGTTAGATAAGCTTGCAAAATAACTACCATTAAACGATAAAAAATTTTTTATAGTAATATTAAAAAATATAAAATTGGCCCTTAATACTAAATAGAACCCAAAAATAAAATTAAAATAAAATAAAAAACGTGTAGTAATAGAAAAATTTGAGATAATAGATGAAACCCATTTAATCAAGAAATCAAAAGAAAAATAAGAAAAAAAATAAATATCGTTAGCCGCATATTTTGTATGTGTTTTCATTAACAAAACATGCAAATTTGGATTAAAAACTAAGTCAACAAAGGGCTCGATATCTTCATCATAAATGCTTGGATTCATAAAGGCATAATAGGTACCACTTGAAGTATAAATATTGAACTCATATTTAAAAAAAACTTCAATTACATTACTAAAAATAGCAAAAATTAAATCCTGAATAAAAAGATACGTCTCTTCAACAAAAGGTAATTGTAAATCAATTAAACTCATTAAACAAATGAGAGGTCAACCAATTAATCAGAATGACCATATATGCATTATTTGAGCGACACCTAGATAATTATCACGTTCGCTTAAAACAAATTTATCAAGAAATTGATTCGTAGTATTATCCACAAAAAAATGATTTCGTAAGAAAATTCAATTACCATCTTTATGAAAAAAAAAGGAAGATAATTTATCATTAAACAGGTTGTAATCAACAGCCTTCAAATAATTGGAAAATTTTATAACCGCTGTATCCGCCAATGCAGTATGGAAGAACCAAACGTGCTCGTCATCTAATTCAAGATGATAATCTTCATCTTCTAATTCTTCATCATATAGGTCATCTTCTAAAGCTATGTCTTCGTCAGTAATGGATAATACGGTACCAGCATACAAATCATACAAAATAGCATTAGGCGCATGATCATAGTCAAGGCAATCAAAATAAAAATAGTCTGAAGAAGTTGAAAAAAAACCTAATAAACTTAGATCGAAAATTGTAATTATGCTAGAGTAACCAAATGGTTCATCAAGGTCGTTATCATAATATAACGACCATTCATTTAAAGACAGATCTAAATGTTCAATGAAGGAGACTGCAAAAACAAAATCATTAGGTTCATGACTTTGAACCTCACTTAAATAAGTCTCTACCGAAACAACATCAGCACAATATACTAAAGTATCTATTACAAAGTCTAAAGGCCTCATAATAGCGGAATTAACAAATGAGACTTTAAAAGAGTCATAGGCTTCAGTATTTACATTATTTTCTGCAAACGAATCAAATTTATTTGAAAAGACTGGAGCCATAAAAAATTCACCTTGATAATTTGTTTGAAAACTAGAAAAATGCTGTCAATCATCATAAAAAAGTTTATAATGCAAGTAATCTTCTTTAGACATGAAACCATAATAAAATTTAATAGCTTTCAAAGTAGTTTGAAAGAAAGAAAAATCATCTATCTTCGAGAGTGCTCGCGTATACTTTATCAAAAATTTATCAGTATTCTGGGAAACTAATTGTTCAATGTACATATCCTGAATAGTCGGAAATATAATAGAATAAGCTGTCGATGTTCCTGGCTTAAAAAGTGGAATGACACCAACATTAATAAGTTTAACAACATTTTGAGAAACAAACTTTCAAAATTTATCAATATACGTATTTTCACGTATAAAAAATATATTTAAGCACAGTTGAAAATTATAAATACCAGAGGCCTCATCATCCATTATAATACGATTAAAAAGCATTAAAGATTGTTCTTCTTCATCTTTTTTAAAATATGATCACGCAGTATTAGAATCTAAATATTTATTACCATTAATTGTTAAAGACATAAACCCTTTAAAAATAAAAATACAAAATACAAAAATACAAACTCATAAGCAATAAATATAAACAAGATATAAGTTAGGAAACGGTTGATCATAATACAGGGTGCTATCACTAGGAAAACCAGTAGGTAAAACAAAACCCCTACCTGACCATGGCACCACAAGGTCTGTTGCTACACTGTTAGCTACTTTTCAACTGATTAGATCATATTTAGTAAAAGCTTTTAAGAAATAAAAACGACGAATTTTGCTATACATTCGCCTTGTTTTTTCAGGTTTGTTATCAAAAAAAAAAGCAGTGTATTGCTTAGTAAACATTCCTTTTTTTACACGTTTTGTTGTAAATAGATGAACCATTAAATTATTATAGCGGGATCTGCGTCTTGTAGGATAATAGATAAAAGCAAAATCTTTTAAAAAAGATTCTTTTACCAGTCAAGAAGGTCTAAAAGATCACACAAAAAAAATATAATCATATAAGTAGTTCAAAAAAAAATCATTATAAAAAAAATGATTTTCTTTAAAAAAATCAGAAAAATGTGAAAATCAAATAATAATACAAAATTTTGTATCAAATAAAAAAAATTTAAATAATAACGAAGAAGAATAAACAATAAAAAGATCCGAAGAATCAAAATCTAAAAAAATCAATGAAACTAACCAAATAAAATCAAAATCAAAAGCTATTACATTAATTATATATAAAATATTTAAAAATTGTAAAACAAGAAAATAAAAACTAAAAAAAAATATACCTATAACACCTGAAACATCAATTTGAAAACATAGTATGCTCAATTGAGCATACAGTAATAAAAAAAGCTGATACACACAGAAGTTAAAATAAAAAAAAGAATCTAAAGGGCCTACTAGAAATGGTACAAGACCACTAGGGAAGCAATAAACTAAAAAAAAATTTAAATGTGAAAAAAAAGAAATTTGTTGCAAATCTACGGCAGTAGAAAAATACATGTGTAATTTCGTTAAAGTATCAAAGTCCATGAAAGTAAAATATTCAAGTGTTAAGCTACTGAGAATATGAGCCAATCACTCATTTGAAAAGAAATCTAAAAAAATTAAGAAAAACAGAAAGAACTCATTAAAAAAATATAACGAAGCCAAGACAATCAAACTAAAAAAACGTAGAGATCACGTAGACGAAATAAACATTAAAAAAAACGCATTACAGAAATAATAAATAAAAACATTAAACTAAAAAAACGCGAAAGAGCGCTGCTACAAAAAAAG
>Ga0170475_103646120_pt1 | contig 10683 bp, 14 predicted proteins | sample Soicark_Litter_5_FD_111474 | JGI IMG/M metagenome (GOLD analysis project Ga0170475, IMG submission 111474) | Avena fatua rhizosphere microbial communities from Hopland, California, USA. Combined Assembly of 48 SPs | reverse complement strand
CTACCGTATGCTGTTTTCCGTTTACCGTCAGGGTGACCTGAGGCATCGCGCTCTCCCTTTATTCGTCTCAACGCCGGGGCGGAGTGTGGTCATGCCGCGAGTTCCGGTCAAGCGGTGGCCCATTTCCTCACGGCCGGACGGCGGGAGTCTCGATACGCATGCCATTGGCGCGAACGGCCAGATACAGCATCAGCGCCGCCGTCTCGCGCGAGTCCGGCGCGAACGGTTCGGCCCTGACCCCGACCATACAGTTTCGCAATCGGCGGTAGAGCGAGCCCATTCCTTGCCACTCCAGGCGGTATTCCGGGTAGCCGTTCGCATGGCCCTGCGGGATCCGGCTCCCGCCCAACCGCTGGCCGGCCCGCTCCTCATGGCACTGGGCGCACGACAAATTGAGTTGTCCCATGCGCTCGTTGAACAAGGCCGCGCCTTCCGACCGGAACGGCTCGCGCGGCTCGACGGCGAGCATCATGCCGCGTGACTGGGTCCCGACCAGTGCTGAAAGCGCGAGCAGCCTGTCGTCGTCCCACGCGAACGCCGGCGCCTCCATGTGGTCCGTGCGACAGAAATTGATGCGTTGCTCCAGCGTGATCGGCACGCCGCGCTTGCCATCGAAGGCCGGATAATGCGTTGCCACACCACGCATCGAGGTCGCATCGCCGTGACAACTGACGCAGGATTTGCCCGCCTTGCCGTCTGGTTCGGACCAAAGGTTCTCGCCCTGCTTCACCCACAGGAACCCCGGATTGGCGTCATCGTCATCCTGCATGGCGCGCGTGTCCGGACTGGCGTCGTCATAGCCCGACCGCCGGTCTCCGGCGCCGATCAGCAGCAATGCGACGATGACCAACGCGAAACCCCGGATCATACCACGTTGATCGCCGCCATTTCGGTTTGTGTCACACCCTGATCGTCGGTGAACGTCAAAGCCAGCGTCCCGCTTTTTTCCGCCACCACGCTGAACGACAAGAACGGATTGGCGGCGATCGCCGGAAACAACGCCGCGTCCAGCACCGTTTCGCCGTCGAGCGTGCAGACGAAGTGATTGATGATGTCGCGTGGAATCGCCTGCCCCTGCGAATCGCGGCGCTGTCCGCTTTCCATCGGGTGCGAAATCAGCACCTTCACCTCGAACGCTTCGCCGCTCCGGACCTGTTTTGGGACATTGATCAGAACTCGAACCATGGCACCTACTCGATGCACGCGGCGAGCGTGACCAGCAGATCGACGCTGTCCCGCCAGCAACTACCGTCTCGCAGTCGGGCAATCGCGATCACGGTCTGCGATGTCGCCAGCCGCATCCGCGTCGACACGCGCGCCGCGCCGGATCGTGGTCCGAACTGAAACACCCCGACCTGAGGCAGCGGATTGCCCTCGGCGAACACGTGGATTGCTTCGACCGGAGCCGGCGGATTGGTGACCGACACAGTCATCGACACGGAATTTCCATTCTCGACCATGACCGGCAAATCAAGATGGATCAGTCCTTCCTTCAGCGGCGCGTCGCCAACCAGAGCCTGGATCAGCGCACCGACCTCGGCGACAGTGGCGTCCGCGCGAGACGCCGCGGCGCAGGACGCGAGCAACACAAATCGTCGCCGCGCGATCATGTCGCGTGCAGCGTGGCCAGGAACGTGGCCACGTCCTCGATTTGTGCCGGCGTTAAAATCGGCCGCCCGCGCCACGCCGATCCGACGCGATGCAGGTTCTCGGTCGTCCCGTACGCCGGCATCACAGTATCCGGATTGAACCGCGAGGGGTCTATCAACCGCTGACGAATTTCGTCCAAGGTCAGCCGATCGCCGACACCATCAAGCTTCGGCCCGATCGTGCCTTGCAGATGGGGCGCGGGAAATGGACCGGCATGACACAGCAGACAGGCACTCAAGGCCCGATCCTCGACAATGCGGCGGCCATTGATCGCATCTCCCGCGTGCGCCGACCCCGCGAACAGCATCGCGAGTACCAACGCCTTCATCCAAACACTTCCGAAGTGATGGTTTGAAACCACCTTTCCCCGTACCGCGCTTCGGCCACTCGTTGCGAGTCCGGCGCGTCGAGCGGACTGGTCCCGCCCGCGCCCTCGATATCCGTGAGCACCCCGTTGACGGGTTTATAGACGCCCGCGATGGAAAACCCGTAATTCGGCGTCGCGAGGCTGTAACAGGTGTTGATCAGCCGCGGCTCCGCCGGTTTGTTCCCATGCAACAACGTGGCGACGGCCTGCGCGCAGACCTTGGCCTGCGCGTTGGCGGCGAACGCGGATTTTGGCATCGCGCCGGCGATCGCCGCGTCACCGATCACGTGAATGCCGGGGACCAGCCGCGATTCGAAGGTGACCGGATCGATCGGACACCATCCGGACCGATCCGCCACACCAGCCTGAGCGGCGATCGCGCCAGCGGATTGCGGCGGCACAACCGTCCCGACATCGGCTTTGTGCGAGCCGAACTCCGTCTCGAACGTCTTCGTCGTCGGATCGACGCGGACCACCTTGCCGCCATCGGACAGTGAGACCCATTCCAGCAGTCCGGGATAAAGCTGCTTCCAGGCGTTCTGAAACAGCTTCTGTTTCGAAAAGACATCCTTGGCGTCGAGCACCAGCAGTTTCGATTTCGGCTTGTGGTTCTTCAGATACCAGGCGATCAGGCTGGCCCGTTCGTACGGCCCAGGAGGGCAGCGGAAGGGATTGGGGGGGACCGACATGACGACGGTACCCCCATCCGACATTTCTTCCAGTTGGCGGCGTAACAACATTGTCTGTTCGCCGGCTTTCCATGCGTGCGGCAAACGCGCGGCGGCCGCTTCGTCGTAACCAGGCAGGGCGCCCCAGGAGATGTCTATGCCGGGCGACAGGATCAGCCGGTCGTAGGCGTATTGTGCGCCGTCGCTAACCTTGACCGTGCGCGCCGAAGCATCGACCGACGTGGCGGCGGCCGTCACCAGCTTGATGCCACCCGAAAGCGCGACGGCGTAACCGAAGCGTTGCGCGTCCAGCCCTCGTTCGCCGGCGATGACCAGATTGCTGAACGGGCAGGCAACGAACATGTCGTTCGGTTCGATCAACACGACGTCCGGCGCGGGTACGGCGGTGCGCAGGAACCGTGCCGCCGTGGCACCGCCGAAACCGCCGCCTACGATGACCACGCGTGGCGTCGCCTGTGCTTTCGCGACGAACGGCAGCGCCAGACCGCCGGAGAGGATGTGACGGCGCCGGATCATTTCGGCGCCTCCGACCACCAGGCCGCGATGGCGTTGAGTTCCGTCGGCTCGAAGCCTTTGGCGATCCGTCCCATGACCGTCGACTCTCGCGCGCCGGAGCGGAACGCGATCAACGCCTCGGTTAAGGTCTTCGCATCATGTCCGGCGATCGGCGCGGCCGCACCGTGACACCCCGAGCAGGAGGAGGCTCCAGGCGGCGGGGGCGGAGCGGCCGCCGACAATGCCAGCACGACCGCGATCGCGGTTCGTCCCTTCATGTCGCACGGAGGTCCCCGGGATTGAGCGGCAGATTCCGGATTCTTTTGCCGGTCGCGGCGAAGATCGCGTTCAGCACGGCCGGCCCAGCGACGGCGATCGTGGGTTCGCCGACACCGCCCCAAAATCCGCCTGATGGAACCAGAACCGTTTCCACCTTGGGCATGTCGGCCAGGCGCATGACCTGGTAGCCGTCGAAGTTGCTTTCCACCACGCGGCCTTTGTCGATGGTGATCTTGCTGTACAACACCGAACTGAGGCCATAGACGAACGACCCTTCAACCTGAGCCGCGACCTGATCCGGATTGACGATGTATCCCGGGTCGGTCGCGCAAACGATGCGGTGAATGGTGAGATCGCCTTTGGGCGATACCGATACCTCAGCCACCGCGGCCGTGTACGATCCGAATCCGCAATTTTGTGAAATCCCCCTGGCAACTCCTTTGGGCAGCGGCCTTCCCCAGTCGGCGCGTTCCGCGACCGCGTTCAGCACCGCGAGGTGTTTCGGGTTCTTTGTCATCAGCGAGGGCGGAACTCCAGCGGATCCTTACCAGCGGCGTGGGCGACCTCATCGATGAAGCACTCCATATAGAGTGCGTTCTGGTTGGTATTGACGCCGCGCCAGAACCCCACCGGCACATGAGTTTGGCGCACGGCGTGGTCGATCAGCAGGTTGGGTATCGCCATGTAGCCGAACTCGTCCGGAATCCAACCTTGGAAAGCGACGCGGTCGACGCCGTTCTCCATCCGTTGCGGCGCGAGATAGGCCAGGATCGAGTTGCCGGAAATGCGCGCGTGCAAACCCGTGACATTGTTTTGCGCATCCAGCCCGGCGGTCAGCTTGCATTGCGTGATCGGGCGATAGAAGCCGTGCCGCATGTCTTCCTCGCGGCTCCAGATCAGTTTGACGGGCTTGCCGGGAACCTGTTTCGCGATCATCACGGCCTGACGGACGTAGTCCTGCTGACCGCGGCGGCCAAACCCGCCGCCAAGGTGGTGCTTGTTGACCTTGACCGAGTCCAGTTTGACGCCCGCCGCCTCGGCCGCCGCCGCGAGCGAGGCGTCGCCGTTTTGGCTGCCGACCCAGATTTCGATCTGGCCGTTGCTCCACAAGGCGGTGCAGTTCATCGGCTCCAGCGTGGCGTGGTTTTGGTATTGGGTGCCGTAGACCGCCTCGACCTTCTTCGCAGCGCTGGACAAAGCCGCTTCGATATCGCCCTGTTTTTGCCCCAGACCGGCTTCTTTCGCATCGAGGCCGGTTTTCAGCAGGGCATCGATCTGCTTGCCGTCAACGGCGGCGTTCGGACCTTCATCCCAGACGATTGGCAAAGCTTCGAGCGCGGTCTTTGCCTGGTACCACTTGTCGGCGACCACCGCGACGGTGCTGTCATCCACCTTAAGCACGTATTTGACGCCGGGCATCGTATTGATCTTGGTGGCGTCGAAGGAGTTCAGCTTGCCGCCGAACACCGGGCATTGCGCGATCGCCGCGTTCAGCATGTTCGGCAGCTTCACGTCGATGGCGAATATCGTCTTGCCCGACAGCTTCTCCGGCGTGTCGAGGCGCTTGACGCCGTGGCCAATGAGTGTCCATTGCGCGGGCGTTTTGACCTTGATGTCGGCGGGCGGCGTTTGCTTCGCCGCCTCGGCCGCGATTTCGCCGTAGCGCAAACGTCTGCCGGTCGGCGTGTGCGTGACCACGCTCATGGCTGTCGAACATTCCGACTCAGGAACGCTCCAGCGTTTCGCCGCCGCTTCGATCAGCATGGCGCGTCCGACCGCGCCGCCTTTGCGCACATACTCGACCGAGGCACGAATGCCGCGGCTGCCTCCGGTCGACATATCGCCCCAGGCGCGCTTGTTCGCCAGGTTCAATTCCGGTGCGACATATTCGGCACTGACGAAGCGCCAGTCGGCGTCGAGCTCATCGGCCACGAGTTGCGCGAGGCCGGTCAGCGTGCCCTGACCCATCTCCGACCGGGCAATGCGGATCACCGTCGTGTCGTCCGGTTTGATGACAGCCCAGATGCCAAGCTCGGCGCCCGTGGCGGGCTGAGTGGATTGCGCGGCGGCTTTGGGCAGAGACCAGCCAAGGGACAATCCCCCACCCGCGGCGGAAGCGGCGGTGAGGAATGAACGGCGGCCGAGTTGAATGGTCTGGCTCATGCTCACCTCCTCATACCTTGCCGGCGGCCGGGGATGCGGCGTTCAGCGCGGCGGCGGTGTTGATCGCCGCCTTGATGCGCTGATAGGTGCCGCAGCGACAGATATTCGTGATCGCCTCGGCCACGTCCGCTTCCGTTGGCCTTGGTTTGTCCTTTAACAGCGCCGCGGCCGCCATGATCTGCCCTGACTGGCAGTAGCCGCATTGCGGCACTTCGTGTTGCAGCCAGGCGACCTGCACCGGATGGCTGAACCCGTCCGGCGACAGGCCCTCGATCGTGGTGATTTTCGCGTCGCCCACGGTGCCCGCCGCCGTCGAACAGGACCGCGTCACAACGCCATCGATATGCACAGAGCAGGCGCCGCATTGCGCGATTCCGCAACCGTATTTGGTGCCGGTCAGCCCGACCCATTCCCGAATGACCCAAAGCAGAGGCGTGTCCGGATCGGCATCGACGTTATGAACCGTGCCGTTGATGTTTAGTTTGAGCATCTCGCCAGCTCCTTATATCAGGCCGCGTATCGTCTCCAGTTGCGATGGATCTTCGAAGGGGCAGACGACCAGAGCGTCGTCGATGCCCATATCCGCGAGGCGTTTCAACTGCGCGCGCGCTTCCGTCGGCGACTGACCGATCAAGGAAATCGTCAGAGGGCGCCCGATCGGCGATCCCTCGGGGTTCGGCCGGAAGTCAGCGAAGATATTCGCGACGATCGCGCGCTGTCCGCCCGCTTCCCGATACATGCGCAGTCCGATCTCGACGTCTTCCCACTTGCTGTGGATGCCGGAGGATATCCAGCCGTCGAGTTTGGCCGCCAGATTGATCCAGCGTGGACTGCGCCAGGCGCCGAGCATGACCGGAGGGCCGCCTTCGGTACCGGGCCAGACTGACAACGCCGGACCGTAGACTGGCTCACCGTCGTAGCTGCGCCGCATGGCGTCCAGCATGCCGGGCAACACTTTGAACCGTGTCTCGAAATCCGCCTGCACGACATCGAAATCCGCTTTGGTCGAGCCGGTCCCGACGCCGAAACGAAACCGTCCGTTGGACAGCAGATTGATGGTCTGCACGCGATGTGCGTGCTCCACCGGGTGGCGGATCGGGATCTGGATAACGCAAGTACCTAGTTCGATCTTTTTGGTGACGGCGCACAGGACGCCCATGGCGCTGAGCGGGTCGAGCGTCGCGCGGCCGCGGCCAAACGCGTCGGTTAGCCAGATGCCGTGAAAATCCAGTGCCTCAACCTGTTGTCCGAAATGGACGAGCTGATCGATCATCGACCCCCCGTCCGGGTTCAACTGACGCGGGATCGTGACGATGCCAAGGCGCATGGGTCGAGATGCTTTCAGTAAGGTTTGTCGCCGGCCACCGTCACCCGGAAGCCAGAGCGGGTGTGCGGCCAGTAGTCCCACATCGCTCGATGCTGCACGCAGCGATTGTCCCAGAAGGCGATCGAATTTGGCTGCCAGCGGAACCGGCACTGAAACAGCGGATTTTCCGCATGCTCGTAGAGATAGTGCAGGATCGCGGTGCTTTCGTCGCGCGGCACGCCCAGGAGACGTTTGGTGAAGCCGCGATTGACGTAGAGCGCTTTCTTGCCGGTCACCGGATGGGTGCGGACCACGGGATGTTCGGCGCGCGGATAGACCGGTTTGTCTTCCATGCCGGTGTTCTTATACGTGCCGCGATACGCGTCCTCGCCGTCATGCAGCGCCACAATACCGTCGAGATATGATTTCATCCGATCCGAAAGCGCTTCATATGCGGCGTACATGCTGGCGAACAGCGTGTCGCCGCCTTTGGGAGGCGTCTGTTTGATATACAGGATGCTGCCCATGGGCGGTTCCGTATCGCAGGATACATCGCTGTGCCAGCCTTCGCCATTCGCGCGGGGACTGTCCTTGTCGGCGTGAATGACCATCAGCTCCGGATGACCAGGTGCGTGTGGTGCCGCCGGATGCAAGTGCAGTTCGCCGAAATTGCGTCCAAACGCCAGATGCTGTTCCTGGGTCAAATGCTGATCGCGGAAGAAGATGACGGAATTTTCCGCCAGGGCGCGGTGGATTTCGTCCATCTGCCGGTTTGACAAAGGCTTCGCCAGATCGGCGCCGCTGATTTCAGCACCGATGATGGGCGTGTATTTATCGACCGCGATCGTTTCATAAGGCGCCGATTCGTCGGCGACATGGCGGTAGCGCGGCCCGTTATTGCCTCGAAGTGATGTCATCGCTGCACATTCCCACTCCTTACGGGAATACCCGTTTCCTCATAACACACCTGGGCAAACGCCGCGACCCCGTCGCGGATGGTCTGCTTGCTCGGCATCGCGAAGCACAACCGCAGATGAGAGCTGGAATTGTCTGGACTGACCGCCCACGCGGGACCCTCGTTGAAGATGATGCCGGCGGCGGCGGCGGGTTTTAACAGCTTCCGGACGTCGACCGTTTCCGGCAGCTTGATCCACAGAAAGATACCGCCTTTCGGATGCCAGCACTCGGCGGCGGCGCCGAATTCACGCTCCACCGCTTCCACCATTGTCTTCAGTTTGTCATGCAGCACACCGTTCAGATGGTTCAGGTGCTTTTCGAAGTTCTTCGAGAAATACTCCGCCACGACCATCTGATCGAGCGCGCCCGTGCCGCTGTCGCCCTTCAACGGCAGCAGCCGCCGCATGATTTCCCATTCCGCGACGATGTAGCCAAGCCGCAGCGCCGGCGCCAGAGACTTCGAAAACGAGCCGAGATGGATGACGCAGCCGGGATCGAGGGCGTACAGCGCCGGCGGCGCCTCGACACCTTCCCACAGCAGATCAGCGTAACATTCATCCTCGAAAATCGCGACATTGTATTCGCGCGCCAGTTTCAGCAGCGCGTGGCGGCGGTCGAGCGGCAGGATGCTCGCGGTCGGGTTCTGGATGGTCGGGATCGTGTAGATAAATTTAGGTGTGACGCCTTTCGCCTTCAGCGCCGCGAGTTGCGCGGCGAGCGCGTCGATGACGATCCCATCCTCGTCGAGTTTCATCGCTTCCAGTTTGGCGCCCAGTTTACGGAAGCGGTTCATGGCGCCCTGGTAGCAGAATTCTTCGCACAGCACCGTATCGCCCGGATTGACCAGCAGACGGCTGATCATGTCGAGCCCCTGACCCGAGCCGGTCACGATCATCACGTCCTCGATCGGCACGTTCATGCCGCGGACACGTTTGCAGCGATCCGCGACGAACTGACGCAGTCCCGGGTAGCCCTGGGGACCAAGCCCAAGATTGTAGATCGCGAGCTTCGATCCTTCGCGGCGTAACACCGACGCGGCGGCCTCGACCAGGCCCTCGATCGGAATCTGCTCGGGGTCGTTGTTTCCGCCGACGAAGTAATACGGTGGAAACGGCGCCCAGCGTCCCGCCGGATCGGGCAGGCCATCGCTGTACAATTTGGCATAGTCGATCGATGTCATTTTGTGTCCCGTTCCTGGTCGCTCGCCGCGTTTCCGGTTTCAGGGCCGCTGTCCGGCCATGGGGTTTGGCCCTGACCGGTGTCCGGGCCTGGCAGCACATCATACGACGATGCCGTCGCGTGGAAAGTGGCCCTCGGAGGCGGCGAGCCGCCAATCGTCATCCAGGCGGCCAGGGATGAGCCAGGCGCAGGCAGTCGGCCGCGGCCTCCGCCGCGCCACGCGCTTCGAACAATCCCACCTGGCCGGAAAGCACCAACGGGCGTACCCGTGCCGTCAGCAGGTCCCGCAGCGTCGCGCCGGGGATCGGTTGCGTAATGGCCTTCTGATAGATCAGCCAGGCCGGCGAATCGAGCGAGGCCGCGCATTTGTCGGCCTCGGTTTGCCCGGCATGCGCTGCGCCCGTGGGCCACAGCGTCGCCACGACTATCGCGGACAGAATTGCTCGTTGCATCGGCGACCGGGCCTCACGCGCGCCTAATGGATCGATCGGAATTCTGGTTCCCAGCCAGTCACATCGTGTTCTGCATATCCGCGTCGACGCTGATGGCCTGGCCGCTGATCGTGGCGCCGAACGGGCTGGCGAGGTAAAGCGCCATATTGGCGATGTCCTGCTGCGTCACGAAACACTTCAACGATGTCGTCGCCACGGTGCGTTCGGTCATTTCATTTTCGGAGATCTTCGCCGCCGCCGCTTTCGCCTTGATCACGGCGCGGATACGCGGGCCATCCACCGGACCCGGCAGGATCGCGTTGACCCGAATGGCATCGGGACCAAGCTCGATCGACAGCGATTTGGTGAAGCCGATGACGCCCCATTTCGCCGCCGCGTAGGGCGCGCGTAAGGCGAAGCCGAACCGTCCCGCCGCCGAACTGAGATTGACGATCGCGCCGCCGCCGTTCGCCCGCAGCGCGGGGATCGCTCGGCGTGAGCAATGAAACATCGCCGCCAGATCGATACGCAACGTCGCATCGAGTTCATCGGGCGTGACGTGCTCCACCAGGGCGGTGGGTCCGGCGATGCCGGCGTTGTTGACCAGCACGTCGAGCCCGCCCAGATGCCGCACCGCCGCGTCGACGAAGGCTTCACAGGCGGCTGGATCGCCTGCGTCAGAGCGCACGCCGGGATGGCCGCACCCGGCCAGCGCCAAAGGGTCGATATCCGAAACGAACACCGACGCGCCGCAAGCGGAAAAACTATCGGCCATCACCTTGCCAATGCCGTTCGCCCCGGCGGAGATCGCCACTCGGTAACCGCCGAGGTCGACGGTCAGCGGGTTACGCGCGCCGCCGATCATCGCAGGCTGTTGACGATTTGACGGTAGGCCTCCTCGGGGAAGGCTTTCATCGATTGGGTCCGCACGTTGCCTTGTTTCCCCAGCATGAGGGTAAAGCGGGCGGCGACCGCGTCGTCGGGCGCCTCGTAGGTGAACACCATGTCGTGAACGCCCATGGTCATGTAAACGGACAGGAAACGTCCGCCCATTTCCTCCAGGGATTTCCGCGCCACATCCACCCGCTTCGGTCCGTCCTCGATCGCGCGCACGCCTTGATCGGTCCAGTTCGCCAGCATGACATAGGTCGGCATGGTCGCTTCCTT
>Ga0170475_114800493_pt1 | contig 10687 bp, 6 predicted proteins | sample Soicark_Litter_5_FD_111474 | JGI IMG/M metagenome (GOLD analysis project Ga0170475, IMG submission 111474) | Avena fatua rhizosphere microbial communities from Hopland, California, USA. Combined Assembly of 48 SPs | reverse complement strand
CGCCGCCTCCTCCCCCGGTCCGGAGCCGCTCGTTCGGCCCCGGGTGGCGCCGCCGATGCTCGTCATCCGGCCTACCAGTGGCTGGCGCTCGCTGGACCTGCGAGAGGTGTGGCGCTTCCGCGACCTCCTGCTGATGTTCGCGGTTCGAGACCTGAAGCTGCGCTACCGGCAGACGGCGCTGGGAGTCGCCTGGGTGGTCATCCTCCCGCTGCTGGGGGCCGGAGTGTTCGCGCTGGTCTTCGGGCGCGTGGCCAAGCTGCCCAGCGCGGGTGTGCCCTACTTCCTCCTGGCCTATGCCGGCCTGCTCGGGTGGAATCTCTTCCAGGGCACGCTGACTCGGGCCGGTGGCTCGCTCATCACTAATGCCCCTCTCATCTCCAAGGTGTATTTCCCCAGGGTCATCGTGCCGTTGTCCGCGGCGGTCTCCGCGTGCGTCGATACTCTGGTTGCCATGGGGCTCCTGGTCATCCTCCTCCCGGCGTATCACGTGGCGCTGACTCCGGCGGTGCTGCTGGTGCCGCTATGGCTCCTGCTGCTGCAGGTGCTCGGCCTGGGTCTTTCTCTGTATGCGTCGGCCCTTTCGGTCAGTTACCGCGACGTGTCGCACATCCTGCCGGTTCTGGTGCAGTTCCTCCTGTATGCCAGCCCAGTCGGGTATCGGGCGGCGCAGGTGCCGCATGCGTTTCAGGCGGTCTACCTGCTAAACCCGCTGGCGGGACTACTGGAGGGCCTTCGGTGGTCGCTCCTTGGCGGCACCCCGCCGCGGCTGGGCGCGGTGCTGTACGCGGCGGCGGTCTCCTGCGTCGTCCTCGTGGTTGGTGCGTTCGCCTTCCGGCGGATGGAGCGGAGGTTCGCCGATGTCCTCTAATGAGCTCGCCATCGCCGTACGCGGGTTGTCCAAGGAGTACCTCCTTGGCCCAAAGCGGCAATTCGGCACGCTGGCGGAGATGGTGGTTCACCGGGTCAAGCACCCGCTCCACCGTCAGAAGCACGAGACCCTGTGGGCCCTTCGGGACGTGACTTTCGATGTGCGGCGGGGCGAGGTGCTCGGCATCATCGGTCGCAATGGGGCAGGGAAGAGCACGCTGTTCAAGGTGCTCAGCCGGATCACCGAGCCAAGCGCCGGAGAGGCCCAGTTGTTCGGGCGGGTGGGATGCCTGCTGGAGGTCGGTACGGGCTTCCACGGACAGCTCACGGGGCGGGAGAACATTTATCTCAGCGGCTCGATCCTGGGAATGCGGCGGAAGGAGATCGATCGGCGGTTCGACGAGATGGTGGCGTTCGCCCAGATCGATCGCTTTCTCGACACACCCGTGCGGCACTACAGCAGCGGGATGTACGTTCGGCTCGCCTTCGCCGTTGCCGCACATCTGGAGGCGGAGATCCTGCTGGTAGACGAGGTCCTGGCGGTCGGGGACGCCGAGTTCCAGGACAAGTGCCTGGGCAAGATGCAGGACGTCGCCCAGAGCGGACGCACGGTGGTCTTCGTGAGTCACAACGAGGAGACGGTGCGCCGGCTCTGCAGCTCCGCGATGCTGCTACAGGAAGGGCAGATCGCCTTCGTCGGGCATCCCGATGACGCCTTCCGACACTATCGCGCGCAACGGAACGAGGCCGGCCGCGAGTTCGACGCCACCCGTCGAGTGCGCCGCAGCCCGGACCTCGCGATCGTGCATGCGGCTCTGTCGATCGACGGGGTGCGTGCGCTGGAGATCCCCAGCGGCTCCCGGCCCGTCCTCACCTGCGTCGTAGAGGTAAAGCGGCGCACCCGGTTCGCTGCCGAGGTGCTCATCCGGACCAGGGAATCGGTACCCATCCTGTACGCCGCGGCCAACCCGGCGCACGGGATCTACTCCGACCTGGAGCCCGGAACCCACACTATCCGTTCCGAGTTGCCGCTGCCGGCCATGGCCGCCGGACGCTACTGGATCGACATCATGCTCGGGCTGCCACAGGCACCGTGCATGGATTACATCGAGGAGGCGCTGGCGATTGATGTGCTTCCAGGCGCCCACTCGGGTTCAGGCTGCCGAACGGTCCAATCGCGCCGCCACGGATGCGTGTTCATCGAGGCGATCCCCCTGCGCGATTCGACAGTGCCCCGGGGTGCGACACCCCAGCGTCCTTCCCGCCACGACGGGCGCGGCGCGCTGACGGCGGACGCCGAGTAAGACGACTCCCGGCCCGTGACGGCGCTGCCAGGACTCGGAACCCACGCCCGGCGGGGCACCGGCGGGCTGCCCGCGGGCGCCATCCTCTCCTGGGTGCTCGTGCTCGGGTTCGCAGTCGCGACCCTGGGCGCCGTGGTCACCGGCCGGAGCAGCGCGCTCAAGTATGCCTATCCAGCCGGCGCGCTCGCGGTGGGGGTGGTGCTGTACCGCTACCGGCCGGTGGCCTATCCCGGCTTCGTGTGGTGGCTGTGGTTCCTGACGCCGCTGGTCCGGCGCCTGGTGGACTACCGGCTCGGCTATGACCCCCTCAACCTCGTCCTCACGGCTCCCGTCCTGGTCACCGGCATCTCGGTGTGGAGTCTGGTCCGGCACTTTCCCAAGCTGAAACGCCGTTCGTTGGCCGCGCTTCTGCCGATCGGGATCAGTCTCGTCTACGCCTATCCAATCGGGATTCGCAGCGCCGGACTTCAAGCCGCGACCTTCAGCCTGCTCCAGTGGCTCGTCCCCATCGCCTTCGGATTTCACCTGGCGACCGATGCCGCCCGTTATCCCGAATACCGGGCAACTACCCGGCGGGTCTTTCTCTGGGCGGCGTTCCTGCTCGGCATCTACGGCGTCTGGCAGTTCCTCAGTCCGCCCATGTGGGACCGCTACTGGATGCTCCATGCCGAGATGAGCACGATCGGCAAACCACTCCCGGCCCAGGTGCGGGTCTTCAGCACGGTGAACTCACCCACCCCGTTCGCCATGGTCATGGTGGCCGGACTTCTGATGCTGCTCGAGACCCGCGTGGTCAGGCACGTCCTCATCGGGGCGCCGGCCTATCTCGCCTTCCTGCTCAGCCTGGTCCGAACGGCCTGGGCAGGGTGGCTCCTGGGCATCGGCGTCTACGCCACATACCTGGGATCGCGGGCCCGGTCCCGACTGCTGCTGACCGTGGCGCTTCTCGGCATCGGCATCGGCGCCCTGACCGCCACGTCGCTGGCCGATCGGGTCGCGCACCGGTTCGAGACCTTCACCGACCTGGACGAGGACAAGAGCCTCCTCGTGCGCCAGGAATCGGCGGGGTTCGTGTTGCAGCTGATCATGGAGGAGCCACTGGGCCAGGGTCTGGGAGCTACGGGCTCAGCCAAGCGATTGGCCAATGGGACAAGCATCACATTCGACAACGGGCTCCTGAACCTCTTCTTTTCCCTGGGATGGCTCGGCGGAATTCTGTACCTCCTGGGTGCCGTGATCGCACTGGCCGGGCTGGTACGTCGCTTCGAGCCGCGAGCCGATCCGATTCCCAAGGTCGCTCGCGCCGTCACCTTCGCTACCTTTGGCGCCCTCGCGTCGTTCAACACGCTCATCGGTGTATCGGGCGTGCTGTTCTGGGCCTTCGTCGGGCTCTCGCTCAGCGCGAAGAGCTGGTATTGGGCTGCGGATCAAGCGGCCCAGCTGGAGGAGGAGCCGCCCGTCACGGTGGGCACCTATGCCCGCGCGGAAGTGGGACGGGCGGGCTAGCCGGGCCGCCCCTGGCCGGGCGCGGTTGGCGCCACGCCCGACCGGGAACGTTCTCGCACTAGGGCGTCACTTCCACCACGATCACCTCATCAGGGACGGCGAGCTTGATGCTTGTGCCGCTTCCCGATTGAACGGCGGTGAGACCCGTGCTCGGCCGGTAGACCCGGATCGCCTTGGCCGACGAGCCGAGCGTCAGAGTGACGGCGTTATCCGCATTCCGGATGTCCGACTTCCCCTTGATGTTCCAGACGCTCAGCTCCTGCCACAGCACCAGGTAGAACCGGCCGTCCCGCTTCTGCAGCAGGCTGTAGTGGGTGCTGGACAGGGCGCCACTCACCCCGTAGCTCAGTCGGCCCGGACTGAAACTTGAGCCCGGATCCCTCAGCAGCACGATGATGTTCTTGAGCGTGGTGAAGGCCGGCTTCAAGGTGCCGTTGTTCTTGATCAGACCCCAGTTCTGGTTGCGATCGGTGGTGCTCACCCCGATGTCGATCAGCTCGTAGATGTTGCTGCGCTTGATCCCTCGGTTGTAGTACTCGAAGATCAGCCGCCCCAGGTATTTGGAGTGAGCCAGGAGGGATACCCCATTGCCGTTGGTGCAGGTGATGCAGGTGTTGTACCCGGTCTCGGTGACCACCAGGGGCTTGGACCTGGCCACCTGGGTCCATTGGGGAATCCAGCTATCGGAGATGTTGCTGGGCGGACCGGCCGCGGGGTAGGAGTGCAGGTTGCCATAGTCCAGGATGGCGCTTCGGTCGCCGAGCTTATCCGCGCTCACGGCATGCGCGAGCGAGTTGGCGTAGAGCGGACGGGAGGCCCATGTGGAGCTGCTGTTGTAGGCGTTCCATAACGTGGTCTCCCACTTGACCCAATCCAGCGGCCAGTCATTGCCGGCCTTGCCGCCATCCACCTCGTTCCACCCGTCGAAGGCATCGATCGCCGCGGGACCGATCGCGTTGGCCTGCGCGATACAGTGACTGGCATCGGAGTAGTTGTCGTTCTGGGGCCAGCAGCCGGCCGTCAGCTTGATCCCGTTCGCCGCCAGATCCTGGTACTTGCTGATCGTTCCGGGGGTGGAGTTCAACCTCCCCCGGATATGCCGCACGCCCAGCTCCAGGAGGCGAGGCCTGGTCACGGTTGACCATTTGCTCAGGTAGGTGTCGTTGCCGTCCAGCTTCATCTGGATACTGACGGTCTCGACCAGGCCGTCGGCACTGCCCGCCTGCACGGCGGTGACGCCCGCGTCCTGCTGCAAGGCGGATGAATCGCTGCCGACCGATGGCGGAGACGCGGGGCCGAGCTCTTCACCACACCCCACGGCAAGAATCGCGAGCCCGCTGACGAGCACCTGCCCAAAGCAGATTCGGACCGGGATTGAAATACAGCGCATAGACGGAGCTTCCCCTTTGCTGAGGAGTCGGGTACCGTCGCGCGAGAAGCCGCGCATGCCTGCGGCGCGGCCCTAGGAGCACTGCCCTAGGGGCTCTGACGACGGGGCGGACCTCGGAACGGTCCGAGGTGGCGGAACGGGGGGGTGGTCACAGTGCCTGTCGGCACCGTCGCGATGGAATGGCCGCAGGGGTGGCGCCATCTCGTTATGCGAGCCTCGCGCGGATGCAAGTCTAGATCGTCGACCAATGATGTCAATTGTCAAGAAATCGACAGCGGCTCACCCAGGCATGGGCCTTCATGGGCGGGGCATCGAGGGGTCGAAACGTACGGCCGCCGAGCAGTCGCCCGGCGGCCGTACCGCAGCGTACTATCGAGTAGCCCTGCAGGACCTCATCTCATGGGACGATCTCGACCACAACGACCTCGTCAGGTACGGGGAGGTTGAGGCTGGAGCCGGTTCCGGACAGCACCGGGTTCAGCCCGCCGCTGGGCCGATAGACCCGAATGGCACTCGCCGGGCTTCCTAGAGTGAGGGTGACGTCATCGTCCGGATTTCGAACATCCGACTTGCTCGAGATGTTCCAGACGCTCAGCTCTTGCCAGAGCACCAGGTAGAAGCGGCCGTCCCGCTTCTGCAGCAGCGTCTGGTGCGTGCTGCCGAGCGCACCGCTCAGGCGATAACTCAGCCGGCCCGGAGTGAAGCCCGCTCCGGGATCCTTCAACAGCGCGATGATGTTCTTGACCGTGGTGAACGACGGCTTTATGCCGCCGTCGTTCCGGATCAGTCCCCAGTTCTTCTCCCGGTCAGTGCTGCTGACACCCTCGTCGATCAGCTCGTAGATGTTGGTGCGCTTGATGTTCCGGTTGTAATACTCGAAGACCAGTCGGCCCAGGTACTTGGATTGGGCCAGATAAGACACCCCATTGCCGTTGGTGCATGTGGGGCAGGTGTGATACCCGGTCTCGGTGACCACCAGCGGTTTCGAGCCGGCCACCTGGGTCCATTCCGGAATCCAAGAGTTGCTGACGTTGCTGGGCAGTCCCGCGGCCGGGTAAGAGTGCAGGTTCCCGTAATCCAGCATCGAGCTGCGGTTGCCGAGCTGGTCCGCACTGTTGGCGTGCGCCAGCGAGTTGGCGTAGAGCGGCCGAGAGGACCACGTGGCGTCGCGCTTGTACGTCTGCCAGAGTGTCCCTTGCCACTGCACCCAGGCCGTCGCCCAGCCGGTGCCGGCCTTCCCGCCGTCCACTTCGTTCCAGCCGTCGAAGGCATCGATCACCGCGGGACCGATCGCGTTGGCCTGCGTGATACAGTGACTCGCATCGGTATAGTTGCCGTTCTGCGGCCAGCAGCCGGCGGTGAGCTTGATGCCGTTTGCGCCCAGGTCCCGAAAGCGGCTGACCACCGTCGCGTTGGTGCTCATTCGCTCGCGAATGTGCCGCACGCCGAGCTCGAGCAGCCGCGGCCGGATGATGCCGGACCAGCCGCTGGAGTACACATTGTTGTAGCCGAGGTGGGTCTGGACGCTGATGGTCTCGACCAGGCCGTCCGCCCGCTCGGCCGGCGTACCGTCACCGCTCGCTGCGGCGATGCTCACGACCGCCGTATCCGAGAGCGAGCTCTCCTGCTGCGTGGCGATCACACGCCAGGAGCCGACGGTCGAGCCCGCCGTATACAGGCCGTCCGGGGTGATCGTCCCGCCGGTCGCGCTGTACGCGACGGGGGTGGCGCTGGTCGTGCCATCGCTCAACGTGGCGGAGGCGACGAACTGCTGGGTCGCCCCCGGGGCGAGGGAGATCAGGGATGGGGTGAGCACCACCCGCTGCACGATGGGGCTGCCACTTGTCACCGTCACTGACGCGGTGTCGGCGTTCCCATCCTTGGCGGTGGCGATCACTCGGTAGGTTCCGGCGGTGGTGGTGGCGGTGTACAGCCCCTCGGCCGTAACGGTCCCACCGGTCGCCTGGTAGGTGACCTGGACCGGGGCCGTCGAGCCATCGCTCATGACCCCCGACGCGGTGAACCCCTGGCTGGCGCCGGGCTGCAGGGAAACGCTGGTGGGGGAGATGAGCACCTGGAGGAGGGGGCTCGTGGATCCCGAATCGGCGACGGCCACCTTGGCCGTATCCGACAGCCCGTCGTCCACCACAGCGACCACCCGGAACGACCCCGCGGTACGGGGAGCCTGGTACACGCCACTCTGATCGATGTCGCCACCTACAGCCTCCCACGTCACCGGGAGGTCGATCGAGGACCCGTCTTTGAGCCTGCCCTGCGCGGTGAACACCTGCTTGGCAGAAGGTGCGAGGAGGGCAGAGGCGGGGGAGACGGTGACCTGGGTGATGTGGTACTTGCGGCCGCGGGCGAGAAAGAGGTAGCCATCCGAACTCGCCTCAAGGTGGCCAGCGCGGCCAGGTGAGGCGGGATCGACAGGGCCGAGCTCGCCCGTGCCGTCCTTCTCGCAGGCGGCGAGAAGCGCAAGTGACGCGACCAGCGCCAGGCGTCGGGACAGCGCGAGCCGCCTCGAGAGCTTGTGGGTCCACTGCATGGATCGACCTCCCTGAGGTTCCAACCACGACACCCAACCGAGGCCCGCCACAGCATCCACCCTTGGGTTGTCCTATGGTGCGAACCGGGGCTGGAAAAGTCAATGTGCTGTATTAATACGCTACCAATCATTATATCTATTTTGTAGCTAATAACTCCAGAAGATGTGGTTGTTTGCGATGAGAAGCTCTACCAGAACATCATATACAACGGTTAGTTTCTTGACACTGCGATGCAGTAGAGTGCACTGCGGCTGTTCTCCAGGACTGCTGGCACCCTCGCCGGTGCCGCCCACGCGTCTGCAAGAAGCTTTCCCCGGGTCGGTCAGCCCGCCCTCCAGGCTGGCCGCTCAACGCTCGTTTGCTGATCCCTGTCTCTCGCGGTACTACGCCTAAGGAGATCCACCCGCGCGCGCAGGCCGAGCCGGGAATAACTTCCTGACAGATTCGAGTCGACAACTTCCCAGCGGCTGGCGTCCAACTGAGGGCTCAATCATTTCCTCCGAGTATCCGACCAGCATCTGCCTCTCCCAGGGTGGGCCACCATGACCGAGCCGCCGAGGTCGCTCGGAATGGTGCGGGAACTCGGCGCGCACCTCAGACTGCAACCCCTGCGCGCGCTTTACAACCTCGGGCTCCGCCACGTAGCGGCGCGACGGATCCGTCAGGAGCTGCGGACGTCGCCGCCGGCCCTGGGTCAGGCCCTCGACGCGATCGTCGGTCGTTGGGGCGCCGCCCTCGGCGGGTCGAAGGCGGACACCCCGATCTTCGTCCTCGGCGCGGGGTGGCGCTGCGGTTCGACCTGGCTTCAACGTCTTATCATGAGCTCCGGCCAGGCGCTGGTCTGGGGCGAGCCGTTCGACCGCTCCGGCTTGGTGCAGACGACCTCAAGCCAGCTCCTGCCGCTGGGTGAGAACTGGCCTCCCGACAAGTGGTTCGTCAGCAGCAGAGAACCGAGCACGCTGACCGAGGACTGGGTCGCAAACCTTTACCCCTCGGTCGCCGAGCTGATCGAGGCGCATCGGGCACTCTTTCGGAGGGTGCTGGAAGAGCCCGCACGGGAGCGGGGAGCTGCGCGCTGGGGCTTGAAAGAGATTCGACTGACGACCGCGCACGCCCGATACCTGCGGCTGCTGTTCCCAGGCGCGAAGTTCCTGTTCCTCATCCGGAACCCGTTCGACGCGTATCGCTCCTATCGCGAAGCCTGGAATCCCTGGTTCGAACGATGGCCCGATGGGCTGACCGTCACCGCGGGCCAGTTCGGAGAAATGTGGACTCGGCTGGCGGGGGACTTCGTCGAAAGCCACGCCACGGCAGGTGGCCTGCTGCTGCGTTATGAGGATCTCGTCTCCAACCCGGCAACGACCGGCCGAGTCTCCGAGTACCTGGGATTGCCTCTCACTCCGGAGCTCGCGGCCGCTTCCGTCCGGGGGAACCCCCACCCGCGACAGGCGCTGCCCAAGCTCGAGCGATGGCTGCTGCTCAAGCAGGTCCGCGGGCTCAGCCAGAAGCTGGGATATCTCTAAGGCTGCCGCTGAGGACCTGCAGCGGCATGGGGCCCAGGTGCTGGGAGGCGCGGGAATGAGGGGGGTGGGGACGTCAGATCGGTGGAGGTGCCTGCACAGGACCCGAGGGAACCGCGCTTCCTGGTTGGTCTCCGGCCATGCTCCCCACGTACGGCTCGAACGAAGGATAGTACGGCAACCCGAACGGCTCCACGAACCGCCGACAGGTCTCGATGTCCTCCGAGCTCATGCGGTTCTTCCAGCCGTCTACCTGTCTCGCAGCCACGCGATTGAGCGACAGGTGGCGCGGGTCCGCGTCGTTGTCGGCCTGGAGCATGAAGCGTTCGGCCCGCGGGGTCCACGTCAGACCCAAATCGTGATAGAGCTGCTGGACGCGTGGGAGGCGGTCCTGGCAGAGCCACTCATACGCGACCACGAGCCGACGCCCGCGACCGCCATCCAACCGGTGAACGACGTACATGACCGCGCCCCAGTACGCTCCCGCCCGCTCCCAGAAGGTCTTGGCCGAGTTGATGAGGTCCTGAAAGGGTCCGAGATGGTCCGCCACCAGCCGTGAGTTGTCCAGCAGCCGCGCGGGCCAGGGATCCCAGCCCAGGCGCTTCCAGCTCTCGAACTGGCCGCACGGATGGCGCAGGATGTACACCTGCCGGGCATGGGGGAGGTTTGCGCTGAGCCAGTCAAGGTTGAGACTGGCATACACCAGCTTGACGAGCACATGACGCCTTCGGAAAAACAAGATCGGAAACCGCTCCCCCAGCCGCCGTCCGGGTCTGCCGGCAAAGCGCAGCAGCGGGCCCGGATCCTCACTCATCGTGTAGGGCGTTGCGATCTGACCGGCGCAGGCGCGCGTCATATGCCGGTGATACAGGGGATCGTCGTGGTACTGGTCCAGGTAGAGGTAGCTGAACCGCTTCTCCGCTCCTCGTACCCGCTCCCAATTGTCGGGCTCGCGGTAGTACGTAAAACCGGGAGCAAACGAGAGGCACTTGGCGAGCCAGCTGGTGCCGCTTCGGGGTAAGCCGGCCACGATGATGCACTGCCGCTCACTCATGGCATCCTCGGACGCCCGACGAACCCCGGGTGGCCGGCAGAGGTGTCGAAACGGAAGCGGGCCCCGGCTGCGAGCTGAAGGCGATGTGAGGCATCCGGAGGATCGGGCGAGCGCGTCGGGTTACGAGATTGAACGGGCAGGACGAGCCGGGCGGATGTTCTGGAAATACAGGTCGAGCCTATGTTAGTCAAGAGCTTTCGCCATCCTGACTTGCGCCTGCCAATTCCTGCAGCGCCGATCTTCGGCAGATTCGAGCCCGCCGAATGGCGCCCGGGCCTCAACGCGCGTATTCTCTCTTTTTCGTCCCAGCGCGCGAACTGCTCTAACCCGGGTTCATGCCTGGCTGGCTGGAACAAGGCTGCGGCGATCTCGTTGCTCCACGCTGACCGTGCCGGCATGGTCGGGTGGCCCACGCCGATGCCGCCGCTCACGAGGAGGGCTGGTTGAAGGTCGCGATCGTCCACGACTACTTGAACCAGTCGGGTGGTGCCGAACGG
>Ga0170475_111159811_pt1 | contig 10688 bp, 1 predicted proteins | sample Soicark_Litter_5_FD_111474 | JGI IMG/M metagenome (GOLD analysis project Ga0170475, IMG submission 111474) | Avena fatua rhizosphere microbial communities from Hopland, California, USA. Combined Assembly of 48 SPs | reverse complement strand
GGAAGATATTTTTTATTTATAATAAATTTAAAGCAATAAAATGCTAGAAAAGATTACAAGAGTAACACGAGAGCAAGAATTGTTACAAAGAAACTGTAAAGCAATCCAGAAGCATCACTTGTGGAAGTACGGCTCTTGTAGAGGAGCAAGTTAGGATCATTTTCAAAGAATTCTTGAGTCAATTCATTGAAAGAGTCAAAATCAGAATCACCGGTACAAGTTTGAATAGATTGATCCAAATAACGATGAGAAGTACAATTGTAATGCTCTAAATCAACACTTTCAAACCAGTTAACACACTCATAAACTACAGCATCACAAGCGTCACGACACGTTCCAACAGCAAAACCATATTCATCACAAGCATGGAAGGATTCGTAACAAGCAAATTCTTGTAAAGTAGCATTACAAGCTCTAGAAACTCCACTCCAACATGGTTGTACTCGGAAATGATCGTAAAGTTGTTCGAATAAACAACGAGCTTGATGATCAAGATTAATATAAGAATCCCATCTCCAAGTAGCATAAGGAACAAGACCAGCACAGAAATCTAAACCTTCATTTCTACCAGCTCCAGAGAATTCATGGCAATTTTCACGACCACGGTAGAAAGCAATGGAGTAAGTAGCGTTTTTACCATTAACAGAAACAAAGTAAGAATTATCTCCAGGATGAGCAGCAGAAGTAGCGATTTCAATATCACACAACCAAGGACGATTGTAATAATCAGCATCACACCAGATTTCCTTAACCCAATCAGCTTGACTTGGACAACGATGATTTCGGACAGTAACCAACACTCCTTCACCTTCAGTAACAACCACTCTCCATCTCATAGATTGAGCATGAGGAGAGATCGAATAGTAAAAGTCATATCCCCAATTATTATCCTTGAATTCACCGAGTTTATGAGTATTAGGTTGCAACAAGACGTAATCTCTGGTATTAACAGCGGTTAATTCATAGGTGATTTCTTGATTTTGATAGAATTGAACATCAGCATCAACAGCAATATAGAATTCAGACCAAATGTAATAACAGGAAGGTAACCAGACAGCACAAGAGTTATCATGAGCATAAGGTTCATTGTCATCATAATTGGTAGAACAGCAATAATCAGCATTTCCATCACAATCTGCTTGATAAGGAGAAGTAGAAGGATCAAAAATAACTTGTCGAGTGTAAGGAAGATTTCCACTTTGGAATTTGTAGGTAGGATCTAATAATCCAGTTTCAGTCAAAGCCTTGATAGGACCAGGAATGTATCCAGTTGGAGCAACAGCAAGACTATCTCGAGATACTCGAAGAGTCAAAGTACCTCCGACAACATTGGATAATTGGATGACAGCTTGAGAAACTTGCTCAAAGTAACCGTCACCTTCCATGAGAGGATGTAATACATAATAATTCGTGGTTGCAGTAGCAGTTGGGTCAATTCGATTAATCCAATAGTAATCAACAGCATCAGTCAAAGGAACATTAGGATGAAGTTCAGTGATAACATCTTCAGGAATATCATAATCAACAAGGTATGGGAATAATCGGTAAGAAACTCGTTCACAATTTCTTTCTGGAGATCCTTCATGTGGAGAGGTTCGGATGAGAATGTAATAAGTACCAGCTTGAAGTTCACCATGGTTGACCAATAAGAAATCATATCCCCAAGATTCAGGAGCATAATCAGCAAAGGCTGCATCTTGAGCACAAGTTTCACGACCACCTTCAAGAGAAGTTCTGTCGCCAGGAACTCCTCCATAACGGATCCAACCATAAACTCCTCCATTTTCAAGATCAGAAATTTCTACAACCAATCGATCATCATAATCAAACCAATCTTCACAAATTTCAAGAGAGTACACTTGATATTCAGCAACTTGAAGAGTATCACGATACACATTTCCTAAAGTCAAACCAATAGCATCATCTCGAATATCAGTGTAGATGTAATATGGTCCGTCAGAAACAACAGTAATGTAATATCGTCCATCAGCAAAATCACAGAAATCATAAATATTCACGGTGGTGGTACCAGATTCTGCTGGATCATTAAAACCAAATCCAGAATCGTGACAAGAATTCCATGCAAAGTCTTCTTTGTTAACAAACACCTTGGTAGGATATTCGGAATCCACAGCTACTCGAAGGAAAGAACCAGCATGATGACCTAATGGATCAGCAGTCTTGAACAAGTAGAAATCATGAGGATGAGGACAAGCATCATCGTCATCGTCATCAGCATAATAGATAGAATCATCATACACGTATTTAACATGTACTCGAATCTTATCAACAGTCAAACGATAATCAACAACTCCATCTTCAGCGTCTTCTCCATAAACAGAGAAATACAAGTCTTTGTAACCACAAATGTAATAAGCTTCTAAGGTCTCTTCTAAGAAACTAGACACAGCTACAGTGGAACTAATGGTTGGCAAGTAACCATCTCTCACAACAAGAGCTAAAGTTTCATCTGCAGGATTAAGATCTTCAAAATAGAATCGTAAGATGGATCCTTGAGGTTCTTCAACAGCATGAGGTCGAAGTCTGTGGAAATTGTAATCATCTTCTCCAACAGAATCACAGACACTTTCAGTCAATGGGAAATAGGTAATGACCCATTTAGTCTGGACTACAAATTCGTATTGAATCGAGTGTAATTCGCAAGTAACATCTTCTCCTTGAACAGTAACCCACCAAACAGTAGGAATATTCTTTTCTTCACCAAAAGTAGTAATAAGATCATCATATTGAACATCAATGTAACATTCTTCGCCTTCTTCACAGAATTCAAGATCCCAAAGCTCAGGGAAACATTGGTAGTATAAGAGATCAAAAGGAGTATAACCAGCATTGATACTGACAAACAAAGAACCATATCGAATATTTACCACATTGAATCGAATAAAGAAATGTTCATAGTAATTTGCATCACCTTTAGGATCCAAATCGAATCGGTAGAATTGTTGAGCAGGAGAGAAAGGAAGATCCCAATCGTATCGGCTATTACTATTAATAGTACCAGAGTAGTGTAAATCAGTATGGATTTGTGCAATAGATGGTTCCCATCGTTCAACAACAATTTCAGAACCTCGAGGAGCATCAACCCAAAGATAATATCGACCACCAACAAGTTCTTGTAAATCACAATAGAGAACCAAGAAAGAACAGAAATTCTCTCCAGCAGTATCGCAACTCAAAGAAGGACTTTGACATTCAGAAGAGTAACCAACAGTTCTATTAGCAGTGAACCAAACACTGGCATCAATAGAATCATAATTATCAGGAACTCTCAAAGAAACTCGGAAGATAGATCCAATTTGAACAGTTTCAACATCAATAGCATATTGAGAAGGAGCAGTAGGATTATCATAATAAGAGATAACTTGTGGGCAAGCAGAGAAAGAAATATCAGTGATATGCACATTGGTTTGTTCAGCCTTAATGTTATATTTAGCTGGTAAATATAAGAAAGGATTATCTTCTTCTGGGTAATCTACAGCAACACCTCGGATACCAATGTAATAACCTCGTTGTTCATAAACACAAGTATCTAAGAACAATACACAACAGCTATCTGCAGGAAGAGCATCAGGATCATCATTGTGAACAGCATTACAAGTATCAATAGCACAGTCAGATTCTTGGTATGCACCAGCTGGACCAGCAGGAAGATCAGGTCGAATCCAAGCTTGGACTTCACCACAAACAGAGCAAACGACAACACTAAGAACAGCAGCCTCACCAACATCAACGGCTTCATAGTAGTATTCTTGATATTCATAAGGGAAAATAATTTCAGTGATTCTTTGAGTATCAAGAAGAGTTTGAACAGTGGTAGTGTTTCGATAAACATCAAGAGAGAATACAAAACCAAATGGATTATCAACTCGGATAAAGAATCGACCATTCTTAGCAGTGCAAGTAGCTAATTCTAAAGCATCAATGGTACACCAAGTATGAGAACCTAAGGTATCACACAACCATCTGGTACAATCGTCTCTCCAGACTTCAAGATGTAAACCTCCAAGAACGTCTTGATCATCTTGATCATAAGAAGTGATGTTGAAGATAAAGTATTCATTCTCAGCAAGTTCTTCACCAATATCAATAAAATATCGATAATGTCCAAAACCATCACCAGCAGCAGTGAGTTCTTCATCAGTAACAGTCCAAGTCCACCACAAGTTAGTAGTTCCACTTCGATGACCAGTACCTTCAATGGTTTGATAATCAAGAGTATGATAATCATTGGTGAGAATATCAGCTTGAATATCATAAAAGTCAGTATCAGCAAGAACAGCAATGTAATAAGTACCAGTTGTTAAGTAGTACTCAGAACAAGGTTCAATATCAACATAACAACCATCATTAGCTGCACAGAATGTAGTAGTAATAGGTTGAGAACAAGCATGAGCATCATTAGCAAGTTCATCATAGTTAATTAAGATGAGAGCAGAACTATCATAATTAACCACAGAGATACGAAGATATCTAGTCCAGTATCCTTGAGAACCTTCTTGATCAAATAAGATGTCTTCAGGAAGAAGGGTAATAGAGTAGTGTTGATAGAATCCAAGAGAGGTTAATACGGTAGCATTGTAAGGGAAACCAAGAGTGAGTTCCACTGGAGGATTGGTAAAGAAAGTATACAAAGTGTAATCTGGTAAATCAGTAGGAATATCATTATCTAAGAAAGAAGGATTTCTTAAAGAGATATAATAATGTCCCTTGATAAGAGAACAAGCTGGGAATTCAAAAATGCATCGTTCACCAGGGAGAGTAGTACAACTGTAAGCCCAGGTGTTACATCCTTCATTAGCAGTTCCATAATAATCTTGAGCATCAGCAAGTCCATAAAGACCAGCTTCAACTCCATAACGAAGATAAACTTCAAGAACACCAGTATCAGTGACATCAATAGGTCGTTCAACAATAAGGACCCAAGTTTGATGAGAAGCAAGATCATTATCATCAATGGTAAGAGAGTAGAAATCATAGTTTTCACCTTCAATACCAGTAACAAGTGGGAATACAGATTCGTGAGAAACAGTGACATAAACATCATCTTCGGTAAGATTACCAACAATAGAAACAGTATCAGGGAATACTACAGAGGTAAGTCTGAATTGATATTGAAGATCAACACCAGGACCACCAGTATTTCTTACACTAATGTAATATCGTTGATGTCTAAGTTCACAACATTCAGCAACAATGAATCTACCATCACCAGCACAATCAGGAGTAGCAACAGTGGTATCACAAGCGTATGAATAACAATCTTCATCAGAAGCAAATTCATCACCATTAATATAAACGATACCAGAACCAGCAACCCAATTGGTTTGAATAGATAATCGTGCTCCAATAGTAGTGTTGGCAAGGGAACCAGGCCAATCAACATAATAACTTGCCCAACCATCAGATTCAGTGGTATTGGAAGATAAAGTAAATGTATCAGTGAACAAGTAGGTATTGAGAGAAGGAGTAATATCAACAGATGGGTTTTTAATATCACGAACTCTCCATTGTAATGAGTAAGCAAGACCAACACCATTGGAAGTTAAAAGAGTACCATCCTTTGGAACTACAGTAACAAACCAATCAGTGGTACCATTACAATACTTTTCAAATTCACAAGGCCATACTCGAACAGTACATCGTTCACCAAAGAATGGATCACCATTACCATCATTACCAACACCAGTAGTACCAAACTCACAAGAGTGAGTAATAACATCAGCACCATTATTAATAGAAGTTGTGGTATCAGCAGTATTTGAACAAGGAGCTCCTTGGCAGTAACCTAATTGAGATTCTGGACAACATTGATGAGGACCAGCAGGAACATTAGGATGAACATAAACATCAAAATCTAATTGTTGACCAGGATTATTGGTAACTCGATAGAAGAAGAGTTCCAAAAGTTCACCTCGTCCTTCAAGATCAGCATGAGGAACATCAATTAATCGAATGAATTGAGTCCATCCGTTTGGTTGATTTTGTTTAGAGTGAGTAATATTTAATTCAGTACCAAGAGGGAATGCAGCAGAATTTTGAACAAAGTCCAAAGAGAAAGCATTATCAGCGAGGACAGTAGGAACATCTTGCTTGTAGATCAAAATATTGTAAGAAGCTTCAGATCGACCAGTAACACCTTCAACACTAATGTAATAATGTTGATCAACATCAGGATCAGGTTTAGTCAAACAATAAGGAAGTTGCCAGAAGCATTGACGACCAGAGGTTAATGAATTAATGTTACAAATTTGAGCAAGATGGCATTGAGAATAAGAATCTGCAGGATATCCCTTGTTGAAGTAAACAAACAAAGTTCCATCACGAACTTCAGTAATTTCAACAATGACATGATAACCAAGAGCAAAATCATCTTGAGTGTAATCAAATTGATAATGGACATATCGTTTATCACCAACGAATTGGAAGATTTCAGTCTTACTAAGATCTCGACCAACATCAACGAATGGAGTAAGAATCAATGAAGAAGTCAAATCTACTTCAGCAACAAATCCAATTGGAGTTTGGAACACTGGAGGATCAGGAGTAAGATTTTGAACAGCCCAGACACTGAAATAGTAGTCTCCATTTGTAAGTTCACAAATTGGAATAATAATTTCACACCATTCAGCAAGATCTTCAGTTCCTTCACCAGAAGCACGAGAACCAGCAGAACAGGTGTATTCATAAATATCACATGGACATCGTCCAGCATAAGAATCATATTGAGAGTAAGCTTGAACAACTCCGTGTTTAACGTTATCAACGATGAATCTTAAAACGGAACCAATTCGGAGATCAGCTACAGTATATTTGTAGTGAGCAACATCACCGACATTCCATAAGGTACCAGTAACAGGATTACCAGCAAATAAGGAAGTATGAACATTCTTATGAGTAGCAGCAATAGTGAATTCAACTGAAGTATCATAAAATTGATGTCCTTCACCCTTAACAGAGATGAAATATCTACCAGGAGATAAATCACAAGCCTTAATTTGCCAAATGCAAGAACTCTTAACGGTACAAGAGTCAGTGTTTCGGAAACAAGGTCGATCACCAGCAAGTTCATCCTTATTTAAATAAGCAGAGATGTAATCTTGATCAGAGTTTGTGTATATATCAATGTACAAATATTGAGAACCATCAGCAACAGTGGTAATAAAGAAGTGCTTGTATAAATAAGAACCAACTCGATCATAGTGGCTAACACCATCAGTCAATTGGATTTCACGTACTTCTCGGGTGAATGCTTGAAGAGTAAATCGACCTTCAAAGATAGCTTCATAATCTCCTTGAACAGATACAAAGTAATCAGAACCAACCCATTGGCAGTGTGGAACAACAACGGTACAGAAAGATTCTCCAAATACATCAGCCTTGCAAGCATAATCATAACCAAGAGCAGAAGCAGGAGCAGCACTATTTACATATAACCACAAAGCATCTCTGGTATCATCATGTTTACCCAAAAATTCACAATTTTGAACAAAGGTAAGTTTAAATACCAAATCGTTCAATGGAATTGGGGAAGCACCAAGTCTGAATAGTGAATATTCATAAGTTCTGTTCCATTGAGGAGCAATACCAGAATAAGTTTGGCCAAGGATCAATGGAATAAAATCAGGAGGATTATGAATAGTGACAGTCAAAGTGAATCCAATAGGAGTAGTATATTGATAGAAATCCTCGTTAACTCCGAGAACAGAGACATACCAAACACCAGGTCTGAAATCAGAAGCAGGAACAACAATTGTACAACAAGTAGTAACACTATCATAAGTACTTGGAATAAATGTTGGGATAGGTAATGCAGGTTCAGGTAATGAGCAAGCATCAGCACCAGTACAATTGAATAAGTTTTCATAACAAGGACAATTACCAGCTAAGTAATTGTAATTGACAAATGCTTCAACCGATTGAGGAATACCATGTTGAATATTGGTAACTTCAACAGTTAACCAAGAACCTTGAAGGATTTTATCAGCTCGAATGTAGTAATGTTGATATTGACCTTCAAATACAGTTTCAGAATAAGAAACAGCAGAGGATAAAGGTAAAGCAGAATCAAAATCAACCCATAAGGTGTAATGTACAGGAACTTGATAATAAGTAGTATCACCATAAGCAACGTATCCTTTATGATGACCATAGACAGAGAAGAAAAGTGGACCAGGTTCAAGTTCACAAGTTTGAATCATAAATGAACAAGATTGACGTTGAACAGGTTCATCTACATAAAAAGTAGGTGGACCAGTAGACCATAATTTCTCTTGTGGATCACCAGTCAAACAATAAAAGTCTGGTCGAGCATAACATTCACCACAGGAAGTTGACCATGAAGAACAGAGAGAATAACTTCAGTATCACAAGCTTGAGCGTATAATTCAACGATTAACCAAGTATCAACAGTTGGAGGAACGTTCAAAACATAGAAATCATAGAGACCTTCTCCAATGTATTTAGATACTGCAACACCAGCAATGAGTGGAGTTGGAATTGGATCTTCTAACCAATTAACTCGAACAGAGTAACCAACAGGTAATCTATCATAATCAGCAATGAATCGTTCTTCATCAGAATCATAGACTACTTCAAGAGAGACATACCAAGTACCAGGTACAAAGTGACATTTCTCAACAACAAGATTACAAGCATCATCAGTTGTACAAGTGACATTGGCAGGTACACAAGCTTCACGACCACCAGCAAGATTTCTTGGTTCACCTAATCCTTGATGAACATAAATATTTACAGCACCACCACGAATATTGCTAACATGAACAAATAAGTGGGTTTCACCAGGAACAGTTTGTAAAGCTGGAACATCAATAAAGAAATGAGCCATTGATTCAGGATTTACATAATAGTGATAGGTTTCATTTCTAAAGAGTTCATTAATGATAGGTTGAACCACATAGGCAGCAATGGTATAATTAGATTGACCAGATTCATCAAATGGACTATCAGGAAAGTTTCGAGTAGGTAATTCTACAGAAACATACCAATTACCATATTTAAAGTGACATGGGTCAACAGTAACATTACAGGTAAGTTGGAAAGAAGGACCAGCACCAAATAATAAAACCTGAGTAGTACAATTACAAGGAATTCTTGGATCAGATTTAACAGGATGTTCATAATAAACTCTGTCAGATCGGTCCATATCAATACAGTAAGGATAAATCATATCATCAACTCGTTCACCATGAGAGTTATAATCAATTTGATCAATAACACCGGTATCAAAAGCAGTTTCAGGAAGAGATTCGTACATCAATCTGATAGTTAAACCAGGGATTGGTTCAGCTCTTGAAATATTAACTTGGAGATAAGTTCCAGGAGAGAATCTTTGTTCAGGAATATCAATGACATAGTATCTGTAGTGACGAACACGATCATCAGGAGGAACATCAGGTCGTTGATCAAAGAAAATTGGTTGTAAATTTCTATCAAGTAATTGGAATACTGGTACATTTCTATAAGCAGTGCAAATAGTATAATCTAAAATACCGCTTCCTTTTCCTTCAACACCAAAATAATAGGTAGTATTTTGTAAAGCAGACCAGACGATTTCAATATCACAATCAGATTCGCATTTGTAATCATAATATTTCTCACCAGGAAGAGCACCAAGAGTATCAATAACATGAGCATTGGTTGCAAGCTCAGTTTGTAAATCTTCAAAACCAGAAGCCAATACATAAAAGTTACCAGCGGTATCAGGATAATTTTCATTAAAACTAACAGAGTATGTAATTACAAAGTAATCACCAACTTGAACATTATCAAATGTTTGAACTCTGTAGTAATCAATATCACAAGGTAAAACACTACCAGAAAAGCAGTTTGTAGGACCAGTAGCAAACCCATAGGTACCAAAAGAACTTAAAGCAAAGTCAACGTTATCAAAAGCCTCTACTTCAAATTCAATAGCAGCAATTGTTGTTAAATCGATATCTCCGATAAAGAGTTCGAAATCAAAAAAGAATGCAACAACAACAACACCACCCGGAACTTCAGCAGTAGCGGTTGAGGTTCGACCAGCTGTATCAACTAGAGTAATTGAAAATTGTGTATCGATATCAGTCAGAGCAAGAAGTTGGAATCCTAGTGCATCGTTTTGGGTAACATCAACCCCGTCTAAACCATCGCTTAGCGTTGTACTTCCGTCAATTCCATCGTATTGTACAATACAAAAACCACTTCCTTGGTTTGGGGTAGCAATAGTAAATGCACCACCGCTGGCTCCTGCTGAAAAAACTAACGAAGCTGATCCGCGTTCAGCAGTTAAAATAACGTCACGTTCTCCCCCGAGAATGGAATCAGACGGTCCGTCGAAAGCAAATTTTGTAATAGCAGGAGGTGCCCCTGTGGAAGGTAATTGTATAATAACAGGTGGGGAAGTGTCAAGCTCAAACGTATCGATAATAAGCTTGTCCTCAATTTCTCCAGTGTTGTAATAACCAGTTCCAGTTGTAGAATCCGATAAAACAACAATGGGTTGCACACCCGGAAATCTTGGTACAATTTCTGCTTCAACAAAGCAAAGTCCTGCAAGCACTACAAGTGCTACTATCAAAACCTTCATTGTGCAAAAACTTGAGAGAGAAAAAAACGTAAGAGATAAAGAAGTGAGTGACCTCTCACCACTCCGCTTGTAACTGGTT
>Ga0170475_111081528_pt1 | contig 10688 bp, 1 predicted proteins | sample Soicark_Litter_5_FD_111474 | JGI IMG/M metagenome (GOLD analysis project Ga0170475, IMG submission 111474) | Avena fatua rhizosphere microbial communities from Hopland, California, USA. Combined Assembly of 48 SPs | reverse complement strand
CTGGGAGATTGACACGTAGTCTGGGAACTGCAAAGACGACACCAGTTCAGTAGATTCACTGGAAGTGGGTTGGGCTGAAGATGCACGATAACCAACAGGCAGACGGGGTAGTCTGAACTCCGCAAGAGGATAGAAAGGGCGCTGAGAAGGAGGCAGCAATTCCAGGGGGATGTTCAGCTGATCAATTGGCCATGATTTTGGTGCCTCGTCAGCACGATCAAATCTGTTTTCTCTGGTGATCAAGACTTGTCTCTGCTGTTCTTGTTCTTTTTGTTGCTCGTTCACCATCTCTCTATCGAATCCTTGCCTCATTCCAGTCTCCTCAGCTTCACCTTCAGTGTCTACAGTTGTGGTCTGGCTAGTGCCTTGTTTAGCTTCCTCTCTAGTGTAAGCAGCAACAGCCAAGATGTGCTTAATGTCATCTTGCATTTGCTGAGTTTTGATGTAACGTGCATGAGAGACGGAATCATTGCGCAGCTGATCAGCAAAGGCGGTGTGGATGGGTGGGGAGGAATCCAACGAGAAGTCCACTGTCTCTCTAAAGAGTTGAACGTATTCCACTAAGGTTCGTGCAACAGGGGAATTAGACTGAAGGAATGCATGAATAGACGAGGACGGGGATTTCGCGTCTCCTTGAGATACAATCTCAATAATTTCTTTGAATGCATGCTTTCTCCACACGTTGTGCAAGTTTTGTTTGCTGAGCTGAAGAAATTGGAGCTTTTCCAAATGCATGCTTCGGAGGATCAACCATGCTGTGACAGCAGCAGGAACGGTAGATTGTGCAGACTTGGCAACCAAGGGTGTAGTTTTCTGAATTTGCTTCCACACTTCGGGAGTGATGAGCAATGTGATGGTCTGCCCCATTCCAATGCCTCGCATTCTGTAGGCGCCTTGAGCGTAATCTCGGAACGACATATCTTTGTTGATCGTCACCAATGCCCTGGAGCTGGGAGGCTGATTGAGGTCCATTCCAGTGGTATGGTTTTGATCATAAAAGGTGAATCTTCTTTCGGGGGCCAGACCAGATTGAGATAACTTGACAGGAGCTCCCCCAGTTTTGAGCAAAACCCGTTTCTCGCCTTCGTGGTCAATGAAAACGACACCGTCAAAGTATCTGCTCAGGCCCATTTCCAGTAGCTTCGTTGCAACATCTCGGTTGGAATAATTGGTGATCAAAGCACCCGTGTCAATCAGTGCATGAATGACGCCTTCTTTTCCATCTGCAGAGTCTCTTTGAATGACGGAATCGGCGATGCGAGCCAGGATGGAATCCACTCTCCAATGCTCTGGCAGCAGCTCGTGCGTAACAACTTCAGGAGAGCACAGGACGTTGAGAATTTGTCCGTCAGATGTGCGCTCATAGTGAGTGCTGCCCAGCTCCAAAGGCAATAGCTCACTTGGAGTTCCACTAAAGCCAAGACGAGTTTTGAACAGCGCAGCACCTCCCAGTTCTTGACCACTGGCACTGAGTTTGTGTGATTGATGAACCAGGCATGCAGGGAAGATTTGGTGGACCAGATAATACTCGATGAGCGAAGGCAAACGACGGAGTAAGATGTACATTGCGTAGCATTGCTCACGATCAGAAGGTTGCAAGTTTGATAGGGCGATGGTTTTTCTCACAATCAAAGAGCTTGAAGATGTCCTTTTTGTTTCCGTGACGCCCAGAGAACGCTTGGCAACTTCATGGCCCTGCTGTTGGGCCAGAGCGTCAGACACAAAGCGTTCAAATAACAGCGACGTGGGTCTGAAGTTCATATCACCCACTTCCTCGAATAACTTGCTTCTCAGCAGTCGCACCAACGAGATGAAGTCACTGAAGCGGAGGCCCTCAATGCGGTAAGCAAGAGTGGTCAAAATCAGCACGTCTGGATGAGCAAACTCAGAGGCATGCGATGGAACATCCTTGGCCACGAAGGGAACTGCAGTCAGTTTTCTTGTCCTTGGCATCTCTTCCAGAACAGAGGCAGGCAGAGTAGCAAGATCAGCTTTTGAAAGCAGGCCATACTGTACGCGATCTGTTTTGGAAAGCACGTGGGGCAAGAAGGCATTCAGCCACTCACTGGTGAGATTGACTAGCTCGGCATGTTGTCCCTGGAGGGAGAGGTGATGCATTAGGTATCCCTTCATCTCAACAGATGACGCAGTTTTGTTTTCTTTCTGCAACCATGATTTGACCGCCTTTTCACGGTTGAGCAAGTAAGCAACGAGGTCGTCTGTATCCGCAGACACACCTTGGGCTCTTAGAAACAACAGACCCCATCTGGTCATTAGCGGTTTCAATACCCGATGGTACCAGTCGGTTGAAATGAGGACAAGGTGAGGTACAGCCTGCATAAACTTGTCTCGCAGTCCGACCTCGACAGTGTCGATGATGTCTTCTAGGAGATCACCTTCTTCTCCTTCCAACACTTTCTCGTAGATGACTGTCTCATCTGTGAGATCCTGCTGAGCAGGAGAGGCGAGCTGCGCGCGAGTCTTGGTGAGTGAAAACGACCTCGTCAACGACGGTGAACGGGACATTGAAGGCGAAGAGGAGACAAGTGATGGTGTCCTTGTCAAAGATGGAGTCCGGGTCATGACGATACTTCCGGTGCGCACCATGGCATCACCCTTGGTTTTGGTGATGGCCCGAGTTCCAATGGATAGAGTTTTGGATAAAGACAAGTGCGTAGAATATGAGCCTGCTAATGGCGAGAGCAAGATGTTTTTGGCTTGAGCAGATGCACCACTGCGGGAATGTGCAAGGTAGAAGAATGGATCCAAGAGATGCAAAGCAACAGCAAAGCGGGCGGGCTGAGGCTGCAATGGGAGCTTGGGGCCAATGGGAAAGTTCAGCTCCGAAGTGAGAGGATGCAAGAGCAAATCCACCTCATCGAGAATCAACGTTCCCTCTCTCCACAGCGAGATGATCTTGTTGAGAACTTGCACCACTTCGCCACGCTGTTGCCAGCGAGACTCTTCGGATTTGTCCAAAGGCACCGTAGCACCAGCTAGTGCACGAACCGTTGTGTGCTCTTCCATTGTGGAAAGTAGCTCGATATGTTTCAGCATCAGAGATTTGACGCTTTCGGCAGTGCTGATGACCACTCCTCTGTTGCGTTTGGCGGAATCAAGGTGTTGCAACAGATTCTGGACAACCGAAGCATCGTTGTTAGGAGGGTAGCCGCGGTCAAAGTGGAAGGTGAGCATGGGCTTGGTCAAGACGGGTGAGGAGGCAAATCGGGATCTCATGACTGCTCTAGACATTGAAAGCAAAGCCGAAGGCACTACTTGCATGACTAGGTTTGAGCCGTTGCAGAGGAGCAAACACAACAGAGGAGCAACCACAGTGGTTTTGCCTTGGCCCATTAACATCTGGCAGATACGACTTTCGTTGCGACGAGAAGCAGCGATAAATTCGTTGACTAGCTCCACTTGCTTCTTTCTGAGCACAATATCTGAGACGTACTCAAATACCAAGAATCTGGGATCGAAGAGAAGCTTCGCTTGGTCTTTCTGTGGGAAGAAGTAATTGCGCTTTACCAGTAGCAGCTTGGCCACAGCAGATGCTTTGAGTTGAATAGACTTCGCTTGTGTCTGAGCATTTTTGTGTTCCTTCTGCGTTTCTAAGATCAAATCGTTGACAGCAGCAAGGACACGGTTGAGATGCCCAAGGTCATTAATTTGGAGCAAAGCATGCTGTGTATCGAGGAAAACCTTTGAAACGCTTTGGCTGCTCAGATGAGGATTGATCGCAACCAAATCTGAATCAGCCTTTGAGCTCAACACCATAGAAGCTAGCAAGGAGAACGAAAGGAAGCGTTCTTCGGCACGATATCGATTCAGAACGTATTCACACTTGGAGGAAGGTGATAGCGATCCATCGACGTTGTTCGCCGCAGCTTCAATCGATGAGACCAGTGTCGGAATAGTGGTTTTGTAAGCTTGCTGCAATGTCAGAAGCTTTGATCTCAGAGCTTGAAGATGTGACACAGCAGCAGTTAGCTTGGACTTGTCACTATTCTGAACATAAGCGGCAATGTCTGACTCTAGGAAGAACTTCATGTTTGGCTGAGGGTTCTTTTTCAAATCGTCAGCGTACTCTTTGATATCCGTTTCAAGACGCGAAATCATTCGAGTGGCGACATATGACTTGGAGACGGCTTCCGATCCAAGGTTGAACGGAAGTTTGTCAAGAACTTGGAGCTCTGCCGTTGTTTTGCTGGGAAAAACAACGTAGTCGTCCACGCGCAAGGTATCAGAGGCCAAAATGGGATTGGACAAGTTGGGTTTCCATGCGGGGCTTGGAGATGGCGTGACGGGAAGTTCGATGACACCAGTTGCATTGTCGTTGTCGGACACGCTGAGGTGAGGAGCATACCAAGCCAGAGGGTGGACCGTAGCTTGCGCAATCATTTGGGTTGTGGAGGCTTGAGGGCCTGTCTGCAAGGTCCAGGCAATGGCCTTCCTCCAAGGCTCATACTGGTTGTTGAAGGTCTCGCAGAACCGAGCCAGATTGTTTAAGAATACAGCAGCAATGTTTCGGCTCTGAGCTCCTGAAGTCAAGGAAGATATTGGCAGACCACCTTCAAAGGCAACCTCGTTTCCATCATAGGGTGAAGGGAGTGGAGGGGCCCAGATGTGAACTGGGTGGGTGAGAATTGACATGGCGAGATATGGTAAGTAGTTTGCACCAACATTTTTTTTTTCGCCATGCTCAGTTTCTTTGAGATAGTGCAGCTGAATAAGCAACCTTGCGAGTGTTTTGGAGCAATCTTGACGACCAGCAGCCAACCGCAACGGAAGTCTTCCGCACAACATGTCATACAAGAAGAGAAAACCCAATTTGTGCGATGTTCCAGCTAAGGTGTCATCAAGAAATTCGTTGCACGTTTGAAGCATGCCACCTCCGTGAACGATGCTAGGATTGTCCCTGGGAATCGATTTCTTGTTCTTAGTTTTGACGTCGCCCACCTGAAGGTCAAGAGGCAGGCTTGCACGATTACCAGGCCTCCAATACGTGAGACTGCCACGCCACATCATGGGTTGCCACTTGGCAGGAAAGAACGAAGACACTTCTCCTTCGATCTTGTTCCACTCTGTCACTGTGCCATCTTGTTGGAAACCCTGAAGGGGAACAACTCTTCGCTTGTTGAGTTCCGCATACTTGACATCGCCAGATGAGGCAGATTCCAACAAGCTTCTGACAAGTTCGTATTCTCTGCGTGTTAGTGATAGAGGTCTGGAAGTATCACCAAGTTTTGTGTCTTTCGTCTCTAACAATGAGCGAGATTGAGCGATCAAGTCATGCAGAGTGGTTAAGTACATGGAGCGATTCATACGAGCACTTTCGGTCATTCCGCCTCGGCCTCCTGACTGCCCTGGTTTAGGAGGTCCTTTCTTACGTGAAGCCAAATCCATCAAAATCTTCTCTTCCTCCAGGGCCAGCCTGCACCCTGCAGCAACGTGAGAGTGTCTGTTGAAATAATCTTCCAGTTCTTTCTTCAATTCCCAAGGGCCTTGATCTGTTTCCCAGCCAACGTCACCATCTGGCAGCGAAGGGTAGAGAGAGAGATAGAAGCGCAGTCGACAGCTCAAAGCTTCAGGGGCTGAATCTCCCAAGGTTCTCGACACCAAACCAATGACAAAGATGGAAGAAGAGGATAGTGTGGGATCCGTGAGGCGACCTGCAAGCTCAAAGGCTTGATCGTAATCTCGATGAAGCAACCGCAGCAGGAACAAGTAGCAGGTGCTCTCGATTGTGTCCGTGATCAAGTATGTGCGAGATATGTGGACGGGATAGAAGAAAACACGAGTCTTCATGGCCGATGCCCACGATCCGCTGTTTCTTAGAGGCACGAGCTCCGTGGAGAACACACAGTTGGGAACCTTGGGACGAATGACAGGCGAGTTGGGAGTGAGAACGGCGAGCTCACTGTGAGCGTTCTCCAGTACAAGCGAAAATGGCAGACCTTGTGTGATTTTCACAAGCCTTTCATCTCTCTCATCGGTCAGGAACCATCCAGCAAACTCTCTACTCACTAATTGTGTTTGAGCCTCAGTTCCTGTCAGCAACTTTTGGGGAGCAAAGGAAAGCTTCAGTCTGGGAAGTTCAATAAGGAGGATGTCATGCACAGAAGCAGAGGATGACTTGGCCCAAACCAAGACATGAGAAAGATCTTCAATGCGGACCAGCAGTTCAGCCAATTTCCACAAAGGAGACGCAGGAGTTGTGTTCAAGATGTTGATCAACGAGCAACCATGGTAAGGATCATTGGCTGCGCGCTTGGCAGTCTCTTCCCTTGTGACGTGAACACACCACTCTGTGGTTTGCGTGGGCTGAGCAGACTTTGTCTCCGACCCGGACCAAACGAAGTTCAAGTTCACGAAGTAAGGGAAATTCAAAGAGTCTGGGTCGCGAGGATATCCACGGATATGGCACGAAGTGCGGGAATTGCTGGTCACCTTGCGACTCCAAAACATGAAATGCTCAAAGAATACGCTGGGAAGCATTCCTTGCAACAAGCGAGGCGGCACGAACGTTTCTTGCAATGGAGCAGACTCAGAGTTTGCAGTGGTGCGGGTAATCACATAGGAAGGCTCACGAGGCGCGGCAGTCGTAAAGCGTCCTGCAGCGTGGCGGTTCACTGGTGACCATTCTTTCTTTCTTGGCGCGGTGCGCGTGGGCAATGAGAGCAGTGAATATCTTGAGTCAGAGGAGAAAACAAGAGATCGATAGTACACTCTGCCGTGTTCTAGAAGGTTGAAGCCCAAGACCAGTCCACGTGATTTGATCAATAGGATCTCTTTCCAAGAGTGATTTTGATCCTGATCGCAACCAACCAATGTGCAAAACTCAGCGTTTTCATCCAAGGGAGGAGGAAGGAAGAAGGAGAAGGTTAAACGTTCTTTGCCAGCTGCATGGAACTCTTCTACTTTTTGTCTTTTCCTTTCCTCATCGGTCAGATCTGTCTTCTTTTCTTCTTTCATCCAGTCAGGCATGGCAGGTTGCTCAGAAAATGCACCATACATTTCGTTAAGAATTGGTTCGAGCAACTCGTTCACCCAAACTTCGTGCTTGGTCAAGGGAGTAGTACCATATCTGCGAGAAAACTCGATGCCGCAGTACACAGCACCACTGCGCTCAATAGCAGATGGAACAGGTCGGGCAGTGTCACACTCAGTGCAAATGGCGGCAGTTGGCAAATTCTCAGCCAGACATTCTTTTCCTGCACATCTCCATGGAGCATCAATGGCAGCAGCTTTAGACTTTGAGTCCTGAGACTTTGCGTCAATGGGTTGTGGTGTGCCGATGAGCTCAGTAAATGGAGAGGGAACATCCCAGCTTTGAATCGTGAAAGGTTTGCCAAATATAGCCAGAACTTCCTTGTGCTGAGAAGTACTGAGAGTAGCGCAGTGCTCGGGCTGTGAGCCAAATACATCCTGCCAATCAGGGGATCGAGCTAGTTCATCAGGAATGGGCTTGATTTGACTTGAGGCGAAGGAAAGAAGGCCAAGCTGAGTGTTGATTTCTACGACAGTGTGTTTTCCAGAGCTCTTGCTTTCGCTTGACGAAGTGGACAGAGTGGGAGTCCGAGAGGCTTGAGGCAAGAAGGTGCGAAATAGTCCTGGCTGACCGACCGCAGTCCATTTGGTGATAGTGGATTCGGCCTTCGCATCAGCTTTGTCTGTGTCAGAGCAATTGACCCAGTCCAAAACAACAGAAAACACACGATCTAGAGTCGATTGGTCTGTTGAGACAAGCCAATTTAGAAGTTTATGCCTTTGAAGTTGTAAAATGTCAAAGATTTGCATTTCGGGCACCTCGAGATCCTGAGATAGACCATCAAGAATATCCTCATCATCTGCTTGCTCGTCGTCGTCTCTCTCGAAGGACTCAGCAGAGGGTTCATTTCGGGCGCCTCTTGATTTCTTTCCCTTCTTCTTCTTGGCTTTCGACAATGCCAGACATCATGTCGCCGAGCACCTTTTCCAAACTCTTCGGGGCTTCAAACTTGTCGACAGTGCCAGCAGCGACGGAATGCCAAGTGTTGACGAAGGAGAGAGCTGCCATCAAATGAGTCACAGTCTCTTCACTCATGTCTTCTTGCCTCAGATTTCTGAAAAGGAGAGCAATGTGAGCGTGAAGAACAGTTAGATCGACAATTGATACTTGTCTTTGCTCAAATTCTGCACGTTCAGTTACAATCGAGTCTGGCAGGTCTGCAGCACTTTGTTTTTGTGCCATATGCATTCGTACATGTGCAAGTCCCTCTTTCCTCCAGTTCATCAGTACTCTCAGCAAGGGCCCATGGAACAAGGCGATTAATTGAGAGAGCTCCAGGTCAAGCGCTTCCTCCACGTGTGGCAAAAGCCTTCTGGTTTCCAGCACGTGAAGTGCAAATGCTTCGACTTGTACGGCAATGCGGATGACAAAGAAGATGAGAGAAACATATCCTGAGGGCGGGGTTGCAGCTGCTTTGGGATCAGGGGTTTTGACAGGAGAAGGAGTGTTGGCATAAAACGAAGCAGAGAATCCACCAGTGTCTAGCTCCAAGGCACAACTTATCAGCACTCTGAGAGAGGTGAGAACAGAGGCCGGAGAATTGCCGAGTTCATTCATCAGAAGACCATATGAAGTCCCGAGAAAGGCCTGTTCTTCAGCCGAAGATGGAGGAATGGCTGTAAGCTGTCGCGAAGTAGCAATGGAGGGCGTTGCACGATTAGTTGGCACTTCATGCGACCTCGGCACTCTCCAGTTGTGTGACTCGAACAAGGTCGCAGTAAGCAGGGAACGCATGGCTGGGGAATGGAGAAAATCAATTCGCTCTCTATTCGAGAAGAACTTGAGCACAAGCGGAATTCTCAGATACGGAGCCGTGAGGTAACCGTAGAGTTGAGCGGCTAGTTCCGTGGTCAATACGTCGAATGTGGGCAGAGAGTTGTTATGAATGACGTCGTCTTCAGTGAGAGAATCGTCCTTGGGAGCTCCACCGCCTCCAAACATACCCCCCAACATCCCACCCATTCCTCCCATCATGCCGCCCAAGCCACTGAATAAGTTTTGCAGTCCTCCAGGGAAACCGGAGGGGGCAGCTTTGACATATCGAGAAGGGTTAGCTGGAGAGATTGCACTGTGTTTGGCTTCATCTGCTTGAGAATGGTTGGGCTGGGTGGAGATAGAGGCCAGGGTTTGGATGTGAATGGCGTGCTTGTGATCAAAAGCGCGAGCGAAGCAAATCACAGTGTCACTGCTGCGTGGGAGTGGATGAATTTCCCATCTGATTTTGAGATCCTCTTCTTTGTAGTTTTTCAAAGGCGCAAGAGGCAGAACAGAAGGGACCAAACAAAGGTGAAAAAGAAACAGCAGGTCACGGAAGTGCGACCATTCAGGGTGATTCCGTGCCAGTTGTGTGACATCACGTGAATGTGAGGCAGTAGCATAGTCATCGGAACTTAACAGCCACACTGCAGTGGCTTCAGCTTCAGATCTCTCCATACCACTGACTGGGTCAACTCGCTCGATGATGTAGCCTGCCTCATCACAGACATTGCGAACGAACTGAAGCGAGGCGTCATTCTTGTCAAACATCACTGTGGCCAATTGCCTCGAGTTGGGGAAAGAAAGGAGCCGTCTCGGTTTGTTGTTGTTTCCTGCAGACTTTCCATCGTTCTGAGCTTGGATGGATTGGAAGTACAAGATCACATTGGTGCGAGTATCGGCCATGGCGGGGTCACGGCATTCCATGGCAGCAGTGAGTTTTTCTAGAGCCACACCATCTCCATCCGCGGTATCCACAGGAAGCAACCCTGCTGAACCGGACAGGCCATTGAGAACCAACGAGATAACACTTGGCTTATCATGTGCCAGGGTGCGCATGATATTGTCGGCCATTGCTACGATAGATGCTGACGTCACTACACGATCTAAATCAGAGTGGCGGTCTCCTGTGGGGAATTTCGTCTCAGTTCCCCATGAGTGTTGACTCGATTTAGGTGGAGACACACTGGCAAGCGTCGTAACGTACTGCTTGAGAATCCGCGACAGTAGATTCACACTTTCAGCTTGCTCGGAGTAGGAAATAGACCGACTTCTCCAAGGACACGAAGATTTAGGTTGGGGAATTGGTAAGACACGAGCGAAGAGATGAGTGATTAAAGCTCGCTTGATAAAGTAGATATTCAAACCACTCATGCGTGACAGCGAATTGCACAGAGAGATACACGATCTAAGTGCAGCCAGGCAGTTATCAAAGGTCTTGATTTCTGCAGTGGAGGAAGGCAAGGCAGAGAAGTCCACAGACTGTATCTGCTCAAGCGCTTTCTCACCACCAATGAGATGGTCGGTGCTCTCTGTCACTGCTTTCACAAAGGAATCGAAGCCAGGAAACAGTGTCGCTTGCGTGTTGAGTTGGAAAGGCTTGATAAGTTTGGAAGAGACATCCAACTTGGGAGGAAGGGGCTCTGTGTATTTCACCTCAAATTTGTTCTCAGCGGCAAGGGAAGTCGCCTTTTGTTCGATCTTCTGGATGTCTTCATAAATGGATTTGAGATCACCGTCAGTCAATTTGCCCTTTTTGGCTTGTTTGATGGCCGCACGAGACACTGACAGAACCAAATACGAATAGGAGAAGACCAGCGAGGACATACATAGACAAAGGGCAGACATCGAAGTGCACATCGAAATCAAGTGCTAGAGAGGG
>Ga0170475_102000255_pt1 | contig 10688 bp, 1 predicted proteins | sample Soicark_Litter_5_FD_111474 | JGI IMG/M metagenome (GOLD analysis project Ga0170475, IMG submission 111474) | Avena fatua rhizosphere microbial communities from Hopland, California, USA. Combined Assembly of 48 SPs | reverse complement strand
GGGATTATTATTTATTTATCAAAATTCGGAAATTTAGAAAAGGAAGAAGAAAATAGCAAATAAGAAGAGTAAAGTGCTGGGAACGAGAGAAGAGGCAGAGTTCTCATAAATGATATAATATTTAATTGTAACATCATTGGAGTTTCCACCACTGCTGGGAGCGGGAGTGCTACTGTGAGAAGCACCAGCGTGAGGAGAAGGTGTTCGAGTGGAAGATTTTGATCCACCAGCATGAGAAGTTGAAGGAGGAACAGGAGAGTTACTTCGAGAAGCACCAGAAGGAAGTGGAGAAGAGGAAGCAGGAGGAGCACGAGAAGGAGTAGTTGAAGGAGAAACAACTTGTTTACCAGTACATTGACCATTGGTAACATCAGAATAACGAGTGTTGGAACAAGTGAATTCAGGTCGAGCACATGTGCAATCAGTAACAAAAGGATCATGTAAAGCGAAACCACCACAAGTATCATCAAGATTCAAACATTCAGATCGACAGATAGGAGTCCAGAAACCTCGAGAATCACATTCTCTGAAACTTTCTAAGCAAGAGAATCGAGTTAAAGAAGCAATGCAATCAGCAGTAGGTGGTTGACATCTGCATAAGAAGTTATTGAATCGAGATTGAGCTTCAAGATTTCTTGCATTAACATCTCGGTACGCATAAACACTGGTCAAAGTTGAAACAGTAGAGGCACAGAAACCGGTGATAAAGTTGGAATTAGCTTCACAGTTATTAAGACCAGTGGTAGCAGAGATTTTGTAGTTAACAGGTTTTTCAAGTCGATAATCGAAAAATTCCTCAGTAGTAACAGTTTCAACCCAAACGTAGAAGACATTGGCACCAGAGTGTTGAGCTCGAGTGGAAATTTCAATAGTACATTCACCAAAATAACAAACTTTAGATCGAGCCCATCCATTGTAACTAGCAGTGTTTTGAGTTTCGAAAAGGTTAATGTAATTAGGTTGATCAGCAACAATGATAGCAACACGGTCTCCATCAATAAGATTAAGAGTGATAACAACAGATTGGATGTTATTAGTAGCAAGACCACCAACTCGACCATTGACTTTAAAGTATTGTCGATCAAAACCAATAAGTTGGAAGTTTTGGGAAGCAGTCGTTTCTAAATCAGTGTAGGACACGATAGAGTTAATTCTATAAGTAGCAGCAGAAGCAGGAGGATTATTGATATCTTCATTTGATTCAACAACAATATAATAGGGTTGGTTAGCAGGAACAGTAGAGTAAAGGTAGCAAGAGCTATCTTCAGAGTTTTGTGCTCGGAAAGGGAAATCTTGCGAGGTATAAACACCAGTGGTACAAATTGAGAGTAAACAACCGTTGGAATTAAGGAGTAATCCAGTAATAGAATGATCATTAGGACCAGCGGTATTATTGGCTCGATTAATACTGGCGTGAACAAATTTATCAGCAGTAGAAGTCAAAGAGTAAATTCTGTAAACTCCATTTGGATTTTGATAGCCAAAGACTGGGAGAGTATCAGCAATATAAACATTGTTAGTTAAAGGAACAACAGGGAATGGGTTGGCGGAAGTTAAAACTTCAACACCTAAAGTAAATGAAGTTCCAGAACCACATCCTCCAATTTGGGAAACAGTAAGATAGAGAGCATCACAACCACAGGTTCCTTGATTAAAATAAGAATAAGTTCCAGTAGTGCTTTCAGTAAAGGAGAAGAGAACGTTGTTGGTACAACCAGCACCCGCAGTGAAACCTTGACAACTTGCTTTAACTTGAATATCAGTTTGAATACTGGTTTCAAGGAAGAAGGTAATAGAATCCATATTGAAATTAACAGCAGGAAGAGGAACATAGAAAAGTTCAACACCACCACTTTGAATATAAGCAGTAACATTGTTAAGTCCATTGGCAGGAACAGTCAAAGTATGAACAGATTGAACTTGAATAGAGCTGGGAACAGAGGTAACGGGAGTTTCAAAGCAAGCAACATCAGAAGAAGTAGAAATAAATGTAGAGTAGTAAACATAGTAAATATCTTCAGCACCAAGGAAAGTACAACCAGTTTCAACTTGAGGACAACCATTTGAACAATCTCCATTGTAATCAGGGGTACCAGCAATATAGAAAGAATTTGATGGGAGAATAAGAGCTTGTTGGTGATTGTTGGTTGAGAAAGTGAGTACTGAGTTCTCAGAAACTAAGTTGAAGCTAACAGTGGATGGTACTCCAAAAGTTAAAGAGGGAATAGAAGGATTAATGTGTGCCCATTTAGTAAATTCAACCTCGAAAACATAATCAATGATGAGTGGATATTGATCAACAATATTAGTTACAGAGACAGTAATCCATAATTCAGAATAATCACCACATTCAATAGTGAGAAAGAGGATGTCGTTATCCAAAGAAGGATTGGTTGTTGTGAAACAATCATTACAATTTTGAGAAGGAGGTCCAGTAGTAGAAACTGATAAAGAAAGTTGTTCGAAAACGAGAGGTTGAATAGAACCGAGGAAAACGGTAACATCATCAGTAGTTGTATCAACTCCAGTGAGATCAACTAAATAAGTAACAGAAGTTGGGTATTGAGCGAAGTCGTCATCATCAGCAACATATCGGTAGAAATAATCTCTCTGAGCGCGTTTGCCGTTATAGTTATTACCATAACCATCATAATGAGGAGGATAATTAAAATCGACAGGGGTACCTTGAACAGTTCCACAAACCAATACAGATGGTTCAATGGTAATAGGATCAATATCTCTACTACTTACAACAAGATTGTACTCTAAAACATCGCAATCAGCAAAATCATCAAGAAAATCATGTTGGAACCAAACTCCTAAGAAATAGACAGAATCAACACATTCAACTTCACCAAAGTCACAAACTCCGGGAATTGTAGTGGAACAGTATGCGGTGGAACAGTCTTGACAATATCCATCTTGACAGTTAGAGTTTCCTCCATTATCAGAAGATGTACTTAATCCAGTATCTCCTCTTCTCAAAGATACTCGAAGGATTGGGAAATACTGAGATTCATAGTGACCATAGTTATAGTAATTTTCAAGGGTAGAAGAATAGTAATAGGCTTCAGCTAATTCTAATACATTGGATGTAAGTTGAACATGGAGGAAGAAAGGATCTCCAGTGAGAACAATTTGATAGAATTGATAGTAATTGAGGTTAATATTATCTCCAAAGATTGGGCCTAAAGGAAGAGTTCCAGTGGCAGATAAAGAGTAAGAAGTAGTATTTCCGAGGGTAAGGGTAATGTAATCTTGTCTGTAGATTCTGGAGGATAAAGTAGCAGGAGCGGAAACGTCAGTGTAGATATAGTATCGACCATTTCTATATTCGCAAGGAGGAATATTAATAACACAATCACTATCATCAGTACAACAGTAAACACCGGGATCAGTACATTGGGGGAAAGAACAGAAGCCATCAGCATTATAGAAAGCAGTATTATAATTACCTTGAGGAACAGGGAAACCATATCCGTCATTGATGAAGCTTTCTCTATAGAGAGGAGTTAAGACACCAAGGAAAACAGAGTTGCTTGAAGCAAGTTCAATAGTAAGTCCAGTACCAAAGTTTTCATTATCACCAATAGCTTCATAATTGAAAATACCAGTGGGAACAGAAACTTCAGATTCCCAGATATATTGGGCATATTTAGTAACAACTTTAGTAAGAGAAGCGGTAACAGTGAATTTAATTTGAGGAGAAACTCGTCCTTCGGGAATAACAATAGGAGAATATTGGAGAGATCCAAGAGGAGTGTAAACAGAGATAAAGAAGTTTCCATCAACTTCACAAGAAAAGTGAGTCCATGAAAATGGAGTAGTAGGAGTAGTGGCTGATAATTCAGTGCAAGATTCAGAAGCCCATTGATAAGTATATTCATTCAAATAGATTTGAGGGAGAGTAGAGGTTCCACAATCAGAAGTGATAGAAATATCAAAATCGTAAAATTGAGTTTTAGGTAAAACGAAGTTGAACATAGTCCATCTTCCTTCCCAAGATTGGAAGGTATTTGTGTAAGTAGGAGAAGCAGCAGTTAATGGAACAGTGATTTGGAGAGGAGTAACTTGAAGAACAGCAATATTGAAAGAAGAGGTAGAACCAAGACTTGAAACTCGGAGATAAAGATTTCTGGATTCAGTAATGTAGGAGTTGGCTCCGTTATCAGATCTATAAAGAGAAGTGAATTGGCAAGGATCACCTTGAAAAGTACAAACTTCTCCAGTATTACAAGTTAAAGTAACAGTTCCAGAGACAGGTTCACATTGATCATTATCCCAAACAGTGAGACCAATAGTATTGACAACATTGGTTACGTTAATAAGGAGATAATCATTAATTCCCCAAGTACCAATACTTGATAAATTGATCAAATAATAGGCAGTGTTAACAGTCGCTGACGGAGAGTAGTTACATCCACCAGTAATTGCAGAACTATTAGAACAGGTTCCGGTAAAGGTTTGATCAGTTTTGGAATTAACTGGAGAAATGTTGTAGAGAATTTGAGAGGAAGGAAGAGCAGTGGAAGAAACAGAAACTCCAACAGTAAATGAAGTTGGGACACGTCCAGTACTTGCATCAGTATTTTGTACTGATAAATAAACAAATTCATCAGAATATAATTTAGCAAGTTCAGCTTGAGAGATTCCTGAAGCACAGAAATATAAGAAGCAAGTTACACCAACATTTCCAGCAGTATTTCTTGTTTGTCCTGCAAGTAAATTATTAGAAGGAAAGCATTGCCATTGGCCATCATTGTGGTAATCACAGATAGATTTGGCTGGGTTTGATCCAGATAAAGGAGGTCCAGCTAAAGGATTAGAACCAGAACTAAATCGAGGATCATTAATACTAAGTAATAAACTATTGTTTGCAGCACTTGCAGGAGTTAATTGTACTTGTAAGGCAACATTATTTCCGCTTAATAATTGATCTCCAACAGTTCTTGGGAATTGGAATCTGTAGTTTACTTGATAATCAACAGGGGTAGCAGCAATATCAGGAACAACACCACTGTTAGAACTAGATGGGAATGAAATTGTTGTAGTTCTTTGGACGTTAATAGCAACATTAACTGGTCCAACAAAAGGAGCAGAAGTAGCAATAATTGAAAGATAATATTGATTGTAACCAATACCATTAGTTTCTCCGGCAAAATAGCAAGGAGGAAGTTGGAAGATACAATTGGTTTGATCAGTAGTACAAGTGAAAAACCAGTCAGCACAATTAGCTGTGGAATCAGCATAAAAATTACTATTGAGATAAGCAGTAGCAGTACCATTACCACTTGTAATTCTGAAATTCAAAACATCATCAAAATGTAAATCTTTATCAGAGAGAGTAAAAGTAAAGGTAGTTGCAAGATCACTTCGAACACTGGAGTAAGATTTTGAAATAGGAAGTGACAAAGTTTCAAAGGTTTGTACAGCATTGACAACATTTGCAGTAAATGTAAAGTTGAATGAATTAGTATTACTATTAGGAGGATTATAGACAGTGAGGAGTAAAACGTCAGCGGTATCAACACAACATCCATCAAAAGGAACACTACTGCTGGCCATTGGAGTACAGAGAGAACAGTAAGATGATGTTCCAAGAACACCAGGGAATGTTGCAGCATTCAAATTTCCAGTTCCATATACGAAACAAGTTCGGTCAGCAACTGATCCTCCGGATAAAGAAAGATCAATATTATAAGTGATGGTGGGTAATAAATTAAAGTTAATAGAAGAAGCAGCAAAACGTAAAACAACATATTGTCCTTTAGCAAGGGTAGTACCAACTGGGGTATTAGCTTGAACGGTAATTTGAGATAAAGCAGTGTAAATAAGGTCAGTAACAACTTCAGTATTAAATTGAATTCCATTAACGGTTTGGTTTGTGAAAGTATTTGAACCACAAGAAGCGAGTCCAACTCTGGCATACACATCAATTGTTTGTGCTCCAGTGGTACAACCAGTAGCGAGGGTACATGTAGTAGAGGGAGAAGCATCACAACCACAATCACCAGTTCTGGATGGTGAGACACCAGCTGAAAAAGAAATAATAATATTTCCTGCATTGATTCCAGAATTGGTAGCAAAGAACTCTTCATATTGATTAATAGTAATTGAGGGTAATCGGAAAAAGAAATCAGTGAAAATGGTATCTGACCATCTAGAATCGCATTGGATAACTGGGTTAACTGTATTTTGAATAGCAAAATTAAATCCTCCAGGAGCAGTAGCATTATTTCTATAGTTAGATGGGAAGAAATCAAGTGTATTGATTGAAGTAGTGTAAGCTCTAACAGTATAATTTGATCGATATTGGATTCGTGGTTCGGGGGCAATAAAATTAGAGTTAATTGTAAGATAGTAAGTTCCAGAACAATCTTCACAAGGAGTAATAGTAAATCGGCACATAATAGTACCAGCAGCTACAGATCCTGGGTCGTTGTTGTTTACAGCAGTGCAGACATCATAATGGCAATCAGGTGATCCAGGAACTCCAAAGTTCAAATAAGCTACAATACCATCAGCGAAAAAGCTATCTCGAGAACTGGGAAGATCAGCAATCTCAATTTGAACAACTTGCGTTTGTGAAGCAGTAACTGAAATAGAATAAACAACTGATTCTTGGAAGTTTAATGGATGAGGAGCAACAGTCCAAGTTGTTGAAAGAGAAAGGCTTTGAGTAATGGGAGCAATGTAATAAGCTTTTAATGTATATGAAATAGGATCAAAAGGAGTATTAAATCCATCAAGGAGTGCTTTGACAGTAACATAATATGTTCCTGCAGTTAAATCACAAGGGTAATAAACAAACTGGAAGGTATTGAGGAGAATATTCTCACCGCAATTACAGTCTCCAGGGACAATAGTAGCAGGGGATTTAGTACTAATTACAGTTTTCAATTCAGTATAATAAGAATAGGGTTCGCGTGAATCTAATTCAAGATATAAAACCTTTCCTGCGGTAATATCAGCTTGAGTGACTGTGTAACTATAGTAATCATAGGTATGTTCATAGACGTTTCCAATAACAGTTGCACCTCGATTGAGATCAAGATTTTGAATAGTAACAAGTTGAGCAGAGAGAGTATATTGAACAGGAATATCACCAGCAACGTGACTAACTCGAGAGGGGAAGTAGGTAAAATATCTATCGAAATAAAACCCATTGGAGGTAAAATTTGGGTTGAAATTTTGATTCTCAACAGAAACGAAAACAGTTTTTCCAGCAAGTTGAGAATAATCACAGGCTGGGATGAAGAAATCACAGACGCTTGAATCATCTCCAAAAATTATTTGGCATTGTTGAGTAAAGCTGTAGCAAGGTAAGTTTCCAGCAAGAGCTCCAGCTTCATTTAAGTAAAGCGTTAAAGGAGCACCTTGATCTCCATTTCGATATAAATGAATTCTCAAACCACTATTGGCTTGGTTGGGTAACGCAAGACTGTAGTGCTTGTATTGACTTTCCGAGATAGTATCTCTAATAGGGGTTCCGATAGTAAGAGCAACAGGAGATTGATCGTTTTGGGTAACAGTTAACGTGTAACTAACCCCAATAAAATCGAAACTATTTGGGTAGGGATTATTGTAAGTAGAATAATCATTCACGTTAATAGAAGAGGCACCAGATACTCGAATATAATAGTTTCCTGACTCCACTTGGCATGGATCAAGAGTAATGGTACAATATGACCAACCTTCGGATGATCCTGCGTTACCATTAGGAACAGCAATACAATTAGTAGTACAGTTTGATGTGAATGGGTTACTGGGAGGAGCAACATCATTTCCAATACTCAAAATAGCAAACTGTTGTCTTTCAGTGGTTCCAGGTGACGTAGTGTATCTAATTGTAAATTGTAATCCTCTATTAGCAGCAATGCTAGAGATTGGAAGTACATATAAGTCCGAATCATAAATATAAACTCCTTCTGAACCTCGCCACCAATAAGTCACAATATTTTCGAGGTAAAATCGGAAAGTATATTGATCAAAAAGGATTGGGTCGAAATTGATATTCGGGGCAAGGTTTCTATTAAAGGAAACGGATGTTGACGGAAGAGAAACACTTTGTACATTTGAAGTTCCTTCAAGAAAAGCTGCCAAAGTATAAGCAGTTGGTTTGAAATTATAGTTATCAACAAAAGAGCGCACACTCATGTAGATAGGTCCGTCACATTCGCAAAGAGGTACATAAACTTCGCAAGATCTTCTACCTTGACCGTAAGGACCAGTAATACCTAGAGTATCCTCAGCTCCACAGGAGTAGTCGGGGTTAGCGAAACAAGGGCATTCTCCAGCAGCACTACCACAAGTCACAAAGAGAGCAAGAAAGCTAAAACCATCAGATTCTGCAACATCACCAAGTATAATTCGAAGTGAGTCGTATACGGTATTAGAACCGGTGGGTACGTTTACAACATATTGGTGAGTATACCAGTTACTCAAATAGTTATCATTATTATAATAATCATAGGGTTGGTACGAAGGAAGGTAATATGGCCAAATAAATTCATTATCTTGGACAGCATATTGATTGATGACTGTTCCTGGAGTTAATTCCTGTGCAGCAGTCCACAATTTAAATCTCAAAGTATATTCAACTGGGCGACTGTATCCGGTTCCAATCCCGTTATAAACTTCTCCCCAGTAAGAACTTGGTGAAGAGTTTACAGCATAAACACTGAAATAGTGCTTAGTGGCATCCAAGAGATCACAATAAGGAAGTACAGCAGTACAGGATGCAATAGGTGAAATATAAGAGTAATAAGATTTTGGATCGTAATGCTCGACATCTTTGAATAATGTATTGCAAGCATAATCATAGTCATAACAGCTATCAAAAGGAGTAAAATATCTATCATAAACCCAATAACCATATCCATCAAAAATTCGAGGATATTTTGCAAGGAAAGGTGCACTTCCAGCTAAACTATTTTCATTATGGGCGAAGATAACCTCATCCTCTTCTTGATTAACGTATAATTGAGCAGTCAAGTGATAGAATTGGGTAACAGAGCTTGTAGGAACATTATAGACGAAATGATTGTAATCTTGCTCATCTACTTTACCAATATAAGAATATTCAATATATCCAGCACCTTGAACTGAAGTTAAAGTGGTAATATCAATCGGAGTGGTGGTTTTAATATCAAATTGAATGGAATAATCAACATAGTAGTAATCAAAATAAGGGTTGGCACGAACAGTAACAAAGTATGGGAGATTTGTTCTAGCGTTGCAAGGATCAACTTTAACTTTGCAATAATCACGAACAACATCAGGATTAGGATTCGAGTCATAACTCCAACTATTACATTCAGCAACAACGTTGCAAGATTGGCAAGATGATTCATAACCGAAACAACCTTGAGTTACTTGGAACGACACACTTCCGTAATCAACACCAAATACAGTAACAAAGAAATAGCTTCCGTTATTGAAATTAGATGAATCCAAATTCAATAAATAGATGTTTTCAAGTTTAGCATCAAGTTTAGTATAGTATCCAATAACGTCATTGACATAAGTTCCAGAATTTAATGTTTTATAGGTTGGGATATAATTGTTGTTATCAATTGGTTCCCAGGTAACAAGTAAATCATAGGTATAGGAACTGGAACTACCAACGGGTAAACCAACAGCAATATAATAAGTTCCAGATAAAACACTGCATCCAGGAATAATTACGTCTAAAGTTTGAGATGATTGATAAAAATTATTATCAACATCCTCAGCAACAACACATGGTTGAGAAGGATCAGTACTTAATAAAGCAGCTGAATCAGCATGAGCAATATCTCCAAAGTTAACATTTAATGACCAAACTCCTTGACTACTTCCAGGGGTTGCTGCAACACCTCCTACTTTTAAGTTAGAGAGAGTAAATCGAAGTTGAACAGCTTGGTTATTTAAAGTAAGCCAATTAGCAACTTGAGTGATAGAGTTTCCTCCAGCTCCAACGGTGACTTTATAGTGTTTTTGTGCAACAGTGGGTTTCAAGAGGGTGGTTCCAGTAGGAGGAACAATAGTAGTGGTAGATGTTGTACCAGCAGTTAAGGTTGTAATAGTTATATTGCCTCTTCGCACTGAAAGATCGAACAAAATTCCTGCGGCATTCTCATTGTCACTGGTTACAATTCGGACCCATAATCGGTCATTGGTAGTATTAGTGAAGCCAGAGCAGTAGTAGTTAAGACCACAACCGTTATCAGCATTACCAGGTGATCTCACAACAGTCACATCATCGAAGCTAATTGGGCATCCTCCAGATTGTGATAAATATGTAATTCCTTCAACAGTTTGGCTAATCACAGAGCTAATACCAATGGGGGTAACAGGAGCAGTAGAAGTTCCTCTGTACAATTGGATTGTGACTGGTGCAGATGGGGCAGTGGTGTTGATGTCAGTTCTTGGTACGTATAAAACAGAGTATAAATTTCCTTCAGAAATTGAAGTAAGATCAGTTACTAAGTAATCAACTTCATAACAGGCCGGGAGTCTTTGATTTGTCAAAAAATTGGCGGATGTAGACGATGTTATCGTTCTCGATAATGTCTTATAAGTCACAGGTTGTGTTTGAGAATATACTTGAGCAGCCAAAAGGAAAAGCGCCAACAAAGTTAAAGCCTTCATAGTGATTGTTCGAAAGCTTTAAAACTAAGACTTGATGATGTCCTCTTGGTGTAAAG
>Ga0170475_103662724_pt1 | contig 10691 bp, 9 predicted proteins | sample Soicark_Litter_5_FD_111474 | JGI IMG/M metagenome (GOLD analysis project Ga0170475, IMG submission 111474) | Avena fatua rhizosphere microbial communities from Hopland, California, USA. Combined Assembly of 48 SPs | reverse complement strand
TGCGTGTCGGCGGTAGGTCGAAGTGACCCGCGCTCCGCAATCGAGCATGACGACAAGCATGGAGCGGTTTGATTGCGGCAAAAGGCTCTCTCGACCAGGATTACAGGCATTCGACGGCCAGGCCGCGCCAGGACGTTGATCGCATACGTTGCCTGGACCTTGCTGGTCGCGGCATCCAGGCTCGTCGCATCGCCGGTTGGCCCGGCACCGTCGGCGGCCGGGACGAACAGCCGGAAAATGCCGGAGTCGCAAGTGTAGCGATGGATACCATCAGAGCTGACCAAATCATCCCCGTCCCGGTGCAGGGGACTACCCGTTACCGGACAAATCAAGTTGGGATCGACGGCTGCATTCGGGTTCATTGAAGGCATTCGTGATGGCTCCTGCCGATCAGGCATGATTGCCCTCCTTAGGCCAGTTCGGATCTAAGCTAGTTCGGATCTAAGATGGTCTGCCAGACGGATCGCCAGCGCCACGATGTTCAAGGTCACCATGCCGCCGCCACCGGTTGGGAACACCGATCCGCCGGCGACATAGAGGTTGCTCATGCCGTGTACGCGGCAGTCGGCATCCACCACGCCCTTGCGGGGATCGCTGCTCATGCGCGTCGTTCCCATGTAGTGACTGGACTGATGCAGGCTGCCCGGCCACAGATCTTCGTCCGTCGCCATTTCGATCTCGACGCGACCGAGACCCAGCCGTCCGATTTCCTGGGCGATCAGCCGTTGCGACCGGACGACCGTATGCTTGTCTTGTGGCATGAGGTTCCAGGCGACGCGCATGCGCCGAAGCCCAAGAGCATCGATTCCGTCACCCAGCATGATCCGGCTGTCGCGGTTGGGCACCTGCTCGCTGAAATGATGCAGCTTGTACAGCTTCAGCGGGGTCTGATCGACGAAGAAGCCGTAGGTTCCCTTGACCGCATCGGTGAAGTCGCTGGCCACGATGGCAAGGTCATTGGTGAGATCGTTCGGGTTGCGCCACCGTTTGATCCGTCCGATGATCCGCCGCAGCGCCAGGAACCCGGCTGAATCCTCACCTTCGAAAGTTTCGCTTATGAAGCAGAGATAGTTGCCGATCCTTTCGCGCTCCTGGACTTCGGGAGTCGGCTGAAGCCCCACTACGATCGGCTCGCGGGTCGGGTTGGCGTGGTCATAAAGGCCTTCGATATCGTGATATCGGACGAAATCGGCGGACCCCTGGATCAGGATGCGCCCCGAGGTCATGTTGAGGTGGTCGCAGAAATAGCGACCGACATTGTCGTGGTCATTGCCCAGGCCGCCGGACTTCGGCTGGTCCGACAGCAACAGAAGACGAGCGTTCTCGATCCCACCGGCAAGAATGAAGACCCGCGCCTTGATGCTGGCCCGGCGACCGTCGAGACTGCCGATCTGAAGGCGTTCGGCAGTTCTTCCGGCTTCGTCGGTGTCGATCCTCATGCCGCTGGCGTGCAGAAATACGGTCAGGTTGGTATTCTCGGCCGCCAGATCGGACCGGAAAAGCACGCCGAAAGGAACACGCGGGCTGCGCAGGACGATCTTCTCGGTGATGTCACCTCCCTGCACGCGGAGGCGCGATCTGGCCATGTCCGACGTGGTCTGATCGTAGTCTTTCGGATCGAAGCTGTAATTCGAAAGCTGGAAATAGAGTCTCGCGCGGTCGAAATAGGGATCCAGCACGGTACGCTCGATCGGCCAACCGCTGTCGGGAATCCAGGGCCGCTCTTCGAAGTCCATGGCATCGAGCGGCGCGCAGCTACCACCCCAAAGGTTGGTGGTGCCGCCCAGGTAGCGCGCCCGGTTATACTCCAGATGAAGGGGAAATTCGCCGGAGTTCTCGACGTCGTTCAGCATTTCGACTTCAGGTTCGTATTCCAGTCCGCCGGACTCGATCAAGCAGACCTTGACTGGCGTACCCAGCAACTCACGGGCGATCGCGATGCCGGCCGCTCCGGCGCCGACAATGCAGATGTCGGTCTCGATAGACGTGTCCTGAGTTACGGTTCTGAAATCAACGATCATCGCACATAGTCTTCACAGTCGTTCGCAGGCGCTCCCCACGGGGAGCACGGGTTTCCTCATTGTGTTGACCCGAGTTCAGTCCAATTCGAACGCTGCCTCGTAGCGGACAAGGTCGGCGCTGTTCTGCATGGTCTTTTCCAGCACGCAATTGCCGATCACCAGCATGTCGATCCCTGTGCCCATGAAGCATCGATAGGCATCGGTGGGCGTGCAGACGATCGGCTCGCCACGGACATTGAAGCTGGTGTTTACCAGGAGTGGGCAGCCGGTCCGTTCCTTGAACGCGGAGATCAGGGAATGATAGCGGGGATTGGTCTCGCGATGCACGGTCTGGATGCGAGCCGAATAATCCACATGCGTGACGGCCGGGATCTCGGAGCGCACGACGTTGAGCTTATCGATGCCGAACAGGTCCTGTTCCGCCGCCGACATTTCACGGCAGCGCTTGCTGTCTACGTCCGCCACCAGCAGCATGTAGGGACTGTCGGTATCCATCGAAAACCAATCCGGCAGGTCCTCGCGCAGTACCGAAGGAGCAAAGGGCCGGAAGGACTCCCGGAACTTGACCTTCAGGTTGAGGTTCTTCTGCATGTCGCGGGCGCGGGGATCGCCCAGGATCGAACGGTTTCCAAGAGCGCGCGGGCCAAACTCCATGCGCCCCTGGAACCAACCCACCGCTTTGCCTGCGGCTAGCGCGTCCGCGACCCGGCTGATCACCGCTTCGTCGTCGAGCGACACGAACTTGGCGTCGAGCGCGTTCAGCTCCGCCTCGCATTCCGCCTGGCTGTAGGCCGGCCCGAGATAGGAGCCATGCATGGCGTCGCCCCGGCTGACATGACGTTCCTTGTCGCAGAAGAGATGGTACGCGGCCAGGGCGGCCCCGACCGCGCCACCGGCGTCGCCTGCGGCCGGCTGTATCCAGATCCGCTCGAAAGCCCCGTCGCGCAGCAACTTGCCGTTCCCGACACAGTTGAGCGCCACGCCTCCGGCAAGGCACAGGTTCTTCATGCCGGTATCCTTCGCCACCGAACGGGCCAGGCGCAGCATGACCTCTTCCGTCACCACCTGAAGCGATGCGGCAAGATCCATATGGCGCTGCGTCAGTGGGGTCTCGGACCCGCGTGGTGGACCTCCTACCAGCGTATCGAAGGCTGTGTTGGTCATTCGCAGACCCGTGCAGTAATCGAAGTAACTCAGATCGAGCCGGAACGACCCATCCGGCTTGATGTCGATCAGCTTGTCCATCATGAGCTGGGCAAATCGCGGCTCGCCATAGGCTGCCAAGCCCATGACCTTGTACTCGCCGGAATTGACCTTGAAACCCAGGTGATAGGTCAGGGCCGAATAGAGGAGCCCGAGAGAGTGCGGGAAATGAATTTCCCGCGTGATTTACATCTTCTTGCTACGGCCGACGCCGGCTGTAGTCGTCGCCCATTCCCCGACGCCGTCCAGCGTCAGGATCGCGGCCTCGTCGAACGGCGAGGGGTAGAATGCGCTGGCGGCGTGCGCGACATGGTGCTCGGTGAACAGCAACCGCTTGTCCCAGTCGAAATCACCAAGCTGCGAGCGGAGGTCATCCTTCAACATGGTCTTCTGGAACAGCTTCTCGCGCAGCCACACCGGCATCGCCTCGGCGAAAGACCCGAAACCTCTTGGCGCAAAGGCGAGATAGGTTTCCAGCAGACGCTCGAACTTCAGGAACGGCTTTTCGTAGAATACGACATAATCGACCTCTCGAAGGCCGGTGCTGCCTTCCCGCAGCACGAAGTCGATCGAACGATGTGGAAAGCCGGCGTCATGCTTCTTGCGGGTGAAGCGTTCCTCTTGGGCGGCGGCGATGATATCGCCGTCCTCGATCAGCGCTGCGGCGCTGTCATGGTAGAAGGCCGAAATCCCGAGAATGCGCATTGCGGTGAATTTCCGGTTCAGAAAAGCGTGTATATGAAGGGTGCGACGGCACTGCCTTGCGTGACAACCAGCAGGCCACCGAACAGCAGCATCATCACGAGCAGCGGAGCGAGCCAGAACTTCCTGCGAGCTTGGAGAAAGACGAGAAATTCACGGATAAAGTCCATTCTTTGGTCATTCCTGATGGGATCAGAACTGGCGGCTCATGCTTGAGCCGGAAGGACCTGGGGGATCGCGTTCGATCCAATAGCTATCCACGTTCTCGCGGAATCGCAGGCGCAACGGGTCCTTGCCGGTAGAGCGCATGATAATGGCGAGCGGTGTTACCGCGACAAAGTACAACAATCCCAGAACGATCGGCTGGGTGATGCGAGACAGCAGCAAGCCGAACCGGTACCAGAGGCGGTTGAACGGAGCCAGGACACCTGGGACTGCCAGCGCCAGTACGATCATGAGAACGGCGGCTGAGGCAAACAACTCCCATGGCTCTCCCGACCAGACCCGGAGGACAGCAAGGACGCCGAAGAACGCCGCGAATACCAAGCCGAAACTGCGCTCCGAACTAGGTTGGCCATGCCGTTTCCGCACTTCTGCCTTGTCGAATCCCTTCCTCATTTTCTGATCCCCGAATTCCTACCAATTCGCAAAGATGATCAACATCTCACCACCCGCTTCCAGCGCGATATTATGTTGTCATGGCCGAAGACTCCAGATGTTTACATAAATGCAAAACAGTTTGCTGCTCGTGGAGAGAATCATGCGCCCCAGTTAGTTTATCAACAAGCAAAATGGATGATACCATCGCAACTGGTGTGCCACTTATGAGCCCAGCGCTTTCAATGACATGTTAATTGGTACGAACTGTGTTGATCTTCACGATTTCCAAAAGTACATTAACTGACTGTTCACATGCTCGAGCTGCGAAAGCCTACATGCTCCGAAAAGTAACCTTTCTTGCGATGCAGTGATATGTTTTACCAACCTTTGCGTGTAGCAATGAATTCAACATGGCTAGTCCTATCGCTTAACCCAATTTCTTATAGAACTTACAATCTTTTGCGGAGCCCATCCCTCTTTCATCGATTCAAAAAATCTTTCAGTCGCATTCCAGAGGAAAAGAGGTACCAATTAGACGGAAGGATTTATTCTTGCTAACGGCGATGCGGTGCGGATGTATTGTAATACAGTTGCTGTTCTGAAATCGCAACCAGTGGCAGGCAGTGAAATGATCAGCGTAATCATGCCATCATACAACTCGGGAAGTTTTCTGGCGGATGCTATTGAGAGCGTTATCAATCAGACATACCCTCATTTTGAATTGATTGTATGTGATGACGGGTCGATCGATGAAACATTGGAAATTGCTGAAAGCTATGCTACGCGCGATCCACGCATTCGGATTTTGCGTAACAATTTTCGCAGCGTCAGTGTTAATGCGAATTCCGGAGTTTCCGCCGCTCGTTACCCCTGGGTCGCTCGTCTGGACGCCGACGATCTAGCGACTATCAACCGGCTCGAACACCAAATCGAGGCGGCGGAACGAGAACCCGGTGTCATCTGTTGGGGAGGAGCGGCTCAATTGATCAACAAGGAGGGGCGCAAACTGCGGATTGCCCGACTTGGCCCGGAAAGCGAAGCAGAATTCAACGAAATTCGGCGCTCCGGAGACGTTATCTACATGATGGGGTTGACCACGATGATCCGCCGGGACGTCTTTTTGCAGGTCGGCGGGTACGATCCGCGCTTCAATAGCGCCGACGACATAGAACTGCTCAGCAGGCTTGCTGAAGTTGGTTCGGTACGCGCGTTGCCCCTAGTCCTTGGTAGTTACCGTCTTCATGGAACCAGCTTCACCGCAAGTCGCTCTAAGTTGCAGTCGAGACTCTTCAGATTCATCAAAGCGCGCAACAAGGCCCGATTGGCTGGAAACGATCTGGAACTGGAATCTTATCTTGAGGCGCTGGACCGGCAATCCTATGTGAAGCGCGTCCGCGAAAACCTTTCTGGTCTCGCGCGAGAATATTATCGGCATGCCACGCTGGGTTTTGCTGAACGCCGGGTGTTCAAAGGACTCGGTTGGGGACTGATGGCGTTCCTGGCCGATCCAGCCTATACTGGGCGCCGCCTCAAGAAAAAAGCGGAAACGGCTGGGCGCCGACGGTCGCTGAAACATGTCGCCTGAGGCCTGGAGTAGCGTGCTTATGGCCGGAGCAAACATCACTTCTTCAGCGATCGCCGCGCCGGTTCCATCCTGAGGCGACTCATCCATGACACCTTTCAGCGCAATCTGACAATAAGCCCCTCAGTCAGGCTTTGAACATGACGGAGTCCACATTGCATGGGCCGCGAGCCTCCTTGAAGGAAATGAGATGAACAGCAACTTTAGACCGAACTCGTCTGGAACTATCAACCGAATTCAGTCCACACTGACCCTGGCCGATCTCTCGACGCCCCGTGGTTCCGAACACCGGACGTGCTGTTTCTGTGGATCGTTTTTGCAGGAAACCTTTCTTGATCTCGGGGAAATGCCGCTTGCCAACAATTATGCTTCGTCACGGGAAAGCGCGCGGCAGCAACCGAAATTTCCATTACACACCAAGATATGCTCGGAATGTCTGCTGGTTCAGCATGATACGAATATAGACTCGAAGGAGATTTTCTCCGAATACGCGTATTTTTCGTCATGTTCCGAGTTCTGGCTGGATCATGCGCGGCGCTACGTCCATATGGCATGTGAGCGGTTCCATCTGAACTCGGAGAGCCATGTCGTTGAGATTGCTAGCAATGACGGCTATCTTCTCCAGTATTTCTTGCCACTTGGCATTCCCGTATTGGGGATCGATCCGGCTAAGAACGTTGCTGAAGCTGCGCAGCGCATTGGGGTGCCTACCGAAGTTCGTTTTTTCGGAAAGGATACCGCCTTGGAGTTGCGCGAGAGAAGATTATTGGCTGATTTGATAATCGCCAATAATGTGCTGGCCCACGTTCCAGATATCAACAGCGTGATCGCTGGGATCAAGATTTTGTTGAAACCAACCGGAGTTTTCACCGCTGAGTTTCATCATCTTCTCAGACTTATAAAGGACGTTGAGTTTGATACGATCTACCATGAACATTTTTTCTACTATTCATTGCTGTCCATGGAGAAAATCCTTAAGGCTCATGGACTTCGCGTTTTCGACGTGGAAGAATTGCCAAGTCACGGTGGAAGCCTGCGGATCTTCGTCTGCCATGACAATGTGACCTTCTACGGTGAGGAACCGGGTCTGCGGCGCGTTCGCGAAGCCGAGAAGTCGGCCGGGTTGCACCATCTGGGAAGCTACGCCGGCCATGCCGTCAAGGTCCTTCATGTCAAGATGCAACTCCTGCAATTTTTTGCCGATGTGAAGCAGCAGCGGGCGCGCGTAGCCGCATTCGGTGCGGCCGCCAAGGGCAGTACACTGCTGAACTTCTGCGGCATAGACGACACCATGATCGACTACGTGGTCGATGAAATTCCTTACAAGATCGGCCGATATCTGCCGGGAAGCTGTCTGCCGATCGTTGCCCCCGATGCCATTCGAGCGGATCGTGTCGATTACGTCCTGATCCTTGCTTGGAACCATAAGGAAGAGATCATAAAGAAACTCAGTTACATCCGCGAATGGGGAGGCAAGTTCGTGATCCCACTGCCGGAACTCCAGGTTTTGGATTGAGATTGCAGGATTGACGAATTCGGACGGACTGCAATCCATACGAGGCGCGATGATGGCCGATAGAGCCGAGATCAAAGTGGGCGTCGCCGGAACCGGCTTTGTTTCCAGGCATTTCGCCATGGCATTCCACGGAAGGCAGGGATTGACGGTCAGCAATGTGCTGACCCGCCGTCCCTTGAGCGACGTTGCCGGCCATCCCGTGGCGCAGGCATTGACCACTTCAGTGGACGAGCTTATCGACCATTGCGATGTCATTTTCGAATGCACCGGCGATGCCGTGGCGGCCGCTGAGGTCATCGGTAAGGCGCTTGCGGCCGGTCGGCCGGTCGTCACCAGCAACCCTGAATTCCATGTGACCGCCGGTTCCTACTTCGCGGGGCGGGGAATCGTTACCGAGCATGAGGGAGACCAGCCTGGGGCTTTGGCCGGCCTGCACCGCTTTGCCACCGAAATGGGCTTTCGGCCCTTGGCATATTGCAGCATCAAGGGCTACCGTAACTATACTCCGACCCTTGAAGACATGCTCTTCTGGGGCCGGAAGCAGAACCTGTCTCTTCCTATGGTGACCGCCGCGACTGATGGAACCAAGCTTCAGGTCGAACAGGCCCTGGTCGCCAACCACCTTGGGATCGGTATCGCCGAACCGGGCCTGCTCGGTCCTGACGATCCTGATTATCAGCGGGCCGGTCAGCATCTGGCGGAATGGGCAAAGCGGCTGGGGCGGCCTATCAGCGACTATGTCCTGTCGGCCAATGCGCCCCACGGGGTCTTCATCATGGCCGAGCACGATGAGGCCCAGCACCCGTCGCTGGCATATCTGAAGATGGGTGACGGTCCCCATTACCTGATTTTGCGGCATCAGATCTACTGTCATCTGGAAGTGGCGCGCACGATCCATACCGTTATGGCGGGCGCCGGAAATCTGATGGACAACTCGATCAATCCCACGATTAATGTCGCGGCATTGGCGAAACGCCCGGTTCTGGCAGGAACCCAGGTGGCGAAAGGGATCGGCAGCTTCGATCTTCGCGGCATCGCGGTGCGGATCACCGATCAACCCGACGCCTTGCCCATCGGTCTGGTGGAACAGGCCGTGGTGATGCGAAATCTTGAGCCCGGCCAGATCCTCACGTTCGACGATGTCGAGATCGCGGACAGCCTGGCTCTCGAAGCCTGGAGATGGGCAAGGGCAAAAGCCATCGATCATGGCCGCCGTCAATAGTGTCGGTCGTATGTTCTATTTTAAGATTGACCGGTGAGTTCCGGTATCCAATCCGGATCGGTCAAGCTTCAATGTCGCTCGGATCAGTCCTGTGAGACGTGCCCCGTCTGATTGCGCCAAAGTCCACCCAGGCTGTTGAGCTGCCTGCCCAATCTCCTTGACAAGCGGCGACCGAAGCGCCGGGAGGTCACGGAGGGTTGGAAAAGGCACGCCAACACACCCGTTACCATGCCATGAGCGATCCGGCCTTCGGCGAAATGCAGGATGGTGTTACGATAATACTGGCTTCCCCGACCGGTGACGTCGTCTATCAGCCGTTCCAGCGCCGGCCGGGTCGTCAGTTCCGATAGATAACGATCGAGGTCCAGATCACCGCCGATCAGCCATGCGCGGTTGCGGGCGGCAATAAAAGAGAAAAGATGGCGCTGGTGGGCCGACCGCTGTGCGGTCGAGCTTTGCCCATGGAGCCGATAGGACGCGATTATATTGGGCAGCGTCCGAAGCGAGCCTCGGGTCGCGAGCCGGCTGAGCAGTTCGGTATCCTCGGCACCGTCGAAGCGTGGGTCGTATCCGCCGACCGCAAGGGCAACTTCGCGACGAAACATGACGGTCGGGGAAATAATGTAGATCGTCCTGCCGGACCGTTTGAAGTCGAGGAAATCCGCCTCGTTGAGCGGTCCAATCCGGGCACTGCGAAGGACCCTGCCATGCCGGTTGATGAGGAGCGCCCCTCCGCCCCAGCAGACCACCTCAGGATCGTCCTCCGCTGCCTTAATTTGAATTTCCAGCCGCTCGGGCGATGAGAGATCGTCGGCATCCAGCCGGGCGATCCAGGGAAACCTGGCTTCGTGCAGGCCGATATTGCAATTCCTGCTGATCCCGCCGTGCTGGTTAACTATCAGCCTGATCCGACTGTCGCCACGCGCCATTTCCTGTACGATCTGCTGGGTATCATCAGTTGACGCGTCGTCGCAAACGAGCAACTCGAAGTGCGGAAAGCTTTGACAGAGAAGACTCTCAATTGCTTCACGGATAAAAGCCGATGAGTTGTACGATGGCATCACGATACTGATCATATATTCACCAAGGCTCCTCGTTCAGGCATGATAAAGTGAAGTGATTATCCGTTATCATCGTGTTAAAGCAGCAGTCGGGCAGGTTTGAAATTGCTAAGCGACCAAGCTGCTAAGCGACCAAGCAACGACAATTTCCTAAATTCCAGTTAACAGGATTGTTACCGCACTTACTGGGTCCAGGCAATTGCTGTTGCGAACGCTATCGTGGGAGGCGAAGCACTTCCTGTTTTAAGCCAAACGGCGATTCGATATTAGGATGTAAGATAGCTGATCAGAATATGGCGGGCTAGTGGATCGGCATGAGGACTGCGCTCATGCTGATATATGCGCAAGAGGTCATGCTCGCTTTTAAACCCTCGACATGTCTCCAAAGCGCGAGCTTGATGAGATCCAGCACATTCGTGACAAGAAACGACGGCCTGTACCCTATCGATCAGCGGTTCCATCGTTCATGCGGAGAGGCCGGAGCATTGCAGACACCAGAGATGAGAACGTCGGGTGCCGCCATGCAGCCAAAAGGGCCTCCATGCATCCTGCGCCCTGCCGGGCACTCACATTTGGTCGGCGGGTTCTGACAGCACATTCCGGGAAATGGATGGATCGGCGCGAGCGTGGCGAGGCTTGGACGCCGAACGGGCGAACCCGATGGAAAAGAAGCATCTAGCGCCAATACCGTGTCGTTAAGCTGATTCTGCTGTTGCCACAGAGACGTTTTTGTGGAGGCAGCACGATGGCGCGCACGGTGGCAGGCTTGCCCAAAGGAACCCGG
>Ga0170475_108534670_pt1 | contig 10692 bp, 9 predicted proteins | sample Soicark_Litter_5_FD_111474 | JGI IMG/M metagenome (GOLD analysis project Ga0170475, IMG submission 111474) | Avena fatua rhizosphere microbial communities from Hopland, California, USA. Combined Assembly of 48 SPs | reverse complement strand
CGGGAAGCGTGGTGCAGGTGCTGCCGCCATCGAGCTGCTCCAACCACGCCGACATCGGCGCTCGTGGGGTGAACGTGGTCACGCAAGCCCTGAGCCGGGCTATGGACCAGTCCTTCGCCAACGACACCGGAACCTTCGTCGTCGTTAACATGGGTGGTGTCGACACACGCCCGGGCCACGAGGGCACGCCGTGGGGTGCGTTCGCGCTCACCGGTGGCGGCTGGGGCGGCACGTGGAAGGAAGATGGCATCTCCTTCTGCGTGGGTCCGATGGGCAATTGCCGGACCTCCGTCCAGGAACACGTGGAAATCGAGAGCCCGCTCGTGATCGCGCAGCACGAGATGGTCATCGACACAGCCGGTGCGGGCAAGGCCCGCGGCGGCCTCGGTTCCGTCTACTCGATCTTCGCGGAGTCCGACACGGTGGTCACCATCACCGCCGACCGGGTTCGCCGCGGTGCACCAGGTACGAACGGCGGTGGCCCCTCCATGCCGTCGTACGGCTGGTACATCGAGGACTTCGACCTGTCCCGGCACAAGGACCCGCTCGACCTACGGGGAGCCGAGCCGCTCTTCGGCATGTTCGACGCTCAGGGACGTCCGGACCCCAACACCGGTGAGTTCGGCCGTGGCGCTCGCTTCCAGACGGGCAAATTCTCGAACTTGCTGATCAAGGCCGGAGACGCGATTCGTCTCATGATCGGCGGTGGTGGTGGATGGGGCGATCCGTTGGACCGCGACCCGCAGAAGGTGCTCGAAGATGTGCGTAATGGGCTCGTGAGCCCCCAGGCGGCGGATCTCTACTACGGAGTCGTGCTGACCGAAGGCGCCGTCGACGGCCCAGGCACGGAGGAGCGCCGCTTCGAGCTGAACGCGCAGCGGAACGCCGGCTCGTGGAGCGTGCCCACCGCATCTCCCCTCACCTGGACCCTCTGAACAAGCAAAGGACTGGACCCATGGCTGTAGATCGTCTTCTCTTCCCCCGACCCGAAACGGACCGGGTGTACGTCGAGCGCACGCCCGTGGACGCCGAGTGTCCGTCGTGTGGCAGCCGGAACGTGGCGCGCTACCCGGTGGCCAATCACCTCGGCCCACGCATGGTCGTGAAGTGCCAGGACTGTTTCACGCACCTGTCGATCACCCGCCCGGAGCCCGAGGACAACTGGCCGGCCTGGCGCTCGCCCGCACGCGACTGGCCCTCGTCCCGCGTCGGCTGAGGGCCTGAGGGGTCGCCCCGGTTGGCAGTCGGAGGGTTCTGAGCCGAGGGCGCTCCGATCGATGAGCGATCGCTGCGACGTACTGAGGCGGAGGAACGCGGAACCTCCAGCGACACAATCTCGAGGTACAGGCCTTCAGCACCGCCGAGCTGGTCGCCGGGCCACCAGCTCGGCGGCGTCCGCGTGTGCGGTCTTCGGCTCCCGGGGACCGTTGAGGGCGTGTGCCGCGGAGCTGACCCGGCCCGTCACTGCCGGACGGTTCGCGACGGGCCAGGTCGAGCTGATCGACGGCTCGGCGAGCTCCACGCGAGCTCCGGTGCAAGACACCGGACGATTCAGATTCGCACCTCGGCGATCGCCGCCTTCAGCTCATCCGGATCCACCGCGATCTCCACGCCGGCGCGTTCGAGCTGGAGCTTCATGAACGACAGCGCGTCCTGCTGTCCCAACCCGCGGGCCAGACCCTCGGTCATCTCCTCCAGGGTCAGTGCGGCGATCCGCATCGGCACACCCAACTGCCGTCCCAGCTCCGTGGCGAGTCCGACGTCCTTGTGGCCCAGCTCCAGCGCGAACGACGCCGGCTCGTAGACACCGGGCAGAAACTGCCCGGTCAACATGTCCAGCGGAGAGTTCCGACCGAGAACCCCGCGCTTCAACGCGGACCACAGACTCAGCGGGTCGATACCTGCGCGGGTCGCAAGGGAGAACGCCTCGCTCATCGCCAGCAGGACCATGTACGCGCTCAGGTTGTGCGTGAGCTTCGTGATGGTCCCCGACCCGACCTCACCCAGATGACAGGGCCACTTGCCGACGACCTGGAGCAGCTCTAGATGCTCGTCGAAGACCGCCCGCTCACCGCCGACCCACAGCGTCAGCTCCCCGGACGCGGCTCCTCCGGGGTGCCCGCTCACCGGAGCATCCATGAAGGCCCCGCCCTGGCGAGCCATCTCCCCACCTACCTGTCGAGCCAGTGCCACCGAGCCGGTCGAGAGGTCGAACGCGACGAGGCCGGGGCGCATGCCCTCGACGACTCCACCGGCGCCCCGATACACCTGGTCGATCTGCGCCGGGCCCGGCAGCGAGGTGAACAGGACCTCTACCCTCGACGCGACTTCGCCAGGGTCGGCCGCCCACACGGCGCCGTCGTCCACGAACCGTCGCGCCGCCTCCTCGTCGACATCGAACACGGTCAACGAGACCCCCGAGTCGAGCAGGCGGCGGGCCACGCCCTTCCCCATCCGCCCCAGACCGATGAATCCAGCCTTCATCTCGCGCCTCTCCGATTCCTCAGGGGTGTGCCCGGCACACCCTTCTGCAGATGGGTTCCCCAGCTCGAACGCTGTAGCGCCGAGGGTCCGTGGGCCGTAGTCCGGTGGCGTGAGCAGCGATCAGCCTCGGCTCACCCGATTGGCATGACGTGGCCTCGAGCGTGGAACCGGCTGCTCGACGAGCCCGATGTCACCGCGCGGCCGCCCCGGCACACCGCTCCGCGTCCGAGTCTCACCGCACCTGGCCCCAGTGCCCGCCAGGATCGGCCGGGGGGTGTGCCTGGGGCCGACCCGACGGCGTCCGCGTGTTTCGCCCAGACTCGTCCCGCTCACCTATCCCTGAGCCGGGTCTCGCGGCCGCCTCAGGTCAGCGGTAGCCGCCTCGTCGATGACCAATCCCTCGGGGTCGTGGTGCGGGTCGCCCACGATCACGATGCCGTAGTCGCGAGCCGCCCCCTCGACGCTGATGTATTCGTCGCGGACGTCGGAGAGCACTTTCTGCGGATCACGAGAGAAGGGATCCCCCCAGCCGCCGCCACCGTTGGTGATCACGCGCATCACCGTGTTCGCCGTCGTCCGCCACACCGACTCGCTGGCGAAGTGGTGGTAGCGGCCGTTCTCGAGATCGGGGAGCTTCGTCTTCTCGTCGAGCACGCCTGCGATGGGACGGGTATCCGCGTAGACCTCCGGCTGCAGGCCCACCAGGGAGGTGGGGCGAGCATCTCCTGCCGGCGGGAAGAACCACCACGCCCCGTTCCGGCCCTCGCGACCGCCGTACGCAGCCACCCCGCTGGGCTCCTTGAGCCGGAACGGCGACGCCCAGTGGTTCGCCGGCGTCAACCACAGGCTGTCCCGCAGGTGCCCCGCTCCCCCGCGATGGGTCCCCGGACCGCCGGTATCGATGGCGTGCTCCTTCCGGAGCAGTACGACCGGCGCTCCGAGCTCGATCGTCTCGGTCGCGGGATCGATGTTGTTCAGGTTGTAGAGCACCGTGTAGCTGTCGCCGTCGCCTACGCGCGTGGCGCCCCATGGACCGTGTTCTCCGCCGGCCTGCGTCGCGCACGCCCAGGGACTCCCGTCGGGCATCACGCCATGGGAGTTGTGCACACCGACAGTGCCGTGATCGCCTGCCAGTCCGTCCGCGCCCAGAACCGGGTTGAGCGCGTCGAAGGTCGCGGAGATCAAAGCTCCGGCACTCTCCCAGAACATCATCGTGGGACCGTTCGGCGGCACCGACGTCACGATGGTCCCTTCGGGAGCCGCGAGGTCGATGTGGCGCCACGTACCCGATGTGAACGGGATGTGGGGATCGAGCAGCATGGTGAGCGCCACCCCGATCGTGGTCTTCGCATCAAGCGCTCCCGAGTTGATGCTCGTCCGCGCTTGCGCCGCCGTGCCCGACAGGTCGGCCTCGATGTGCGATCCCCGCTTCCGGATGGTGATGTGCACGGGGTATTCGACGGAGTCGTCGAGCCCATCGGCGTCGATGAGCGCGGATCCCTCGTAATCACCGTCGGGGATTCGTTCGATCGCCTCACGCATGCGCTAGGCGGACGTGTCGACGGCGAACTGGTGCGTACCCAGGTATGCCTCGAGGCCGTAGCGCTCGATGTCCTCGAGCACCAGCCGCTCCCCGAGCTTGAGCTGCTGGAACATGCTCTTGAAGTCGGGGAGCAGGAGCTCACCCCACCGCGTGTTGTCGAAGATCAGGCTGAACGTCGATCGGATGGGCACGTCTTTCGACCACATGAGCATGGGCGGGATGACCAGGCCGTTGTCGTACACATTGAGCTTGGTCGCGGAGAACCCGCCCGGGACGGTCCCGCCCATGTCGAGCTGGTGCGCGACGATGTTGACGAACGACACGATCTGCCCGTCGTAGAACACGGGTCTGGTGAACAGCACGTCGTTGACGTGCCGGCCTCCTCGGTACGGGTCGTTGCAGATGAGGACGTCGCCGGGCGAGAGGTTCTCGGGGCCGAACTCGATCACGCTGTTGCGCGGGGCGTCGGCCATCGTGCCCAGGAAGGTCGTGAGGCTGTTGCTCACGGCCACCATCGGGTAGTCCAGCCCGGGCGGCCCGCTGATGGTGCAGGCGAAGTCGTACCAGTCACGGATGATGGGCGAGAAAGCCTCGCGCAGGATAGCCGTGGCCATGTGCCCCACCGTGTAGCGCATCCGGTTGAGGAGGACCGTCGAGGTGAAACGGTCGCAGTGGTAGAGGGTTCCGAACTCCTCCTCCGACAGGTCGCGGACCCTGCGTGACTCGAGCCGTTCGGCGGGTAGCTGGTCGATGGTCATGTCCGGTCACTTCCTCGTGATGGTGAGTTCGCCGTAACGACCGACGAGGCAGCTCTGACCCGCGCCGATGTGCGTGGTGGACAGGGCCTCCTGAACGATGGCCGGCCCTTCGATCACGTCTCCGGCCAGCAGCGCTAGACGGTCGTAGACCGGTACCTGCTCCTGCGCTGTGTCCTGCAGGAAGCTGAGCGTGGTCCTCTTGATGGGCTCGAGGGGCACATCGGCTCCGCGCTCCGGGAGTTGCGGGTACTCCACCTTCTCGGTGTGCAGAACGGCACGAACCCGGAAGGTGACGCCTTGCACCGGGTACTGCTCGAACCGGTTGCCCGAACGGGCTCCGTAGGCGTCGTGGAAGCTGGCCACCATCGCCTTGACCGCGTCGGCGTCGATCGTGCCGACGGGGGCGGGGACGAACGGTGTGTCCCAGCTCTGGCCGAGAAGGTGCCCGTCGAAGGTCCGCTCGATGTCCACCTGCACTCCGTCGTCCAGCTGACTCCGGATCCTGCCTTCGAGTTCCGCGTAGATCTCGTCGATGGCCTCCGCCGAGTCGCTCTCGAGCATCGCGTGCGAGCTGCGGCTCACGGTGAAGACCTGGTTGGTCGACAGCAGTCCGAGCGCCGAGAACAGACCGGGATACGGAGGCACGATGACTTCCTTGCAGTGCAAGGTCTCCATCGTGGCCGGTAGCAGCATCGGGCCCGCCGCCCCGTACGCGATCAGGCTGTAGTCGCGCGGGTCGATGCCGTTGCGGATCGCGACGTTGAACAGCCCCTCCGAGATGCTCTGGATGGCCATCTCGTAGGCGTAGCGCACGCGCTGCGCCAACGTGAAGTCGCACGCGAGACCCTCGAACGCCCGCTGCGCGAGACTCTTGTCGAGCTGCAAGGAGCCTCCTGCGAAGCCACTCTCCTCGAGGATCCCGATCATCAGACATGTGTCGGTCGTGGTCGGCTGGACGCCACCACGTCCGTAGCACGCAGGACCTGGGTCGGCGCCCGCGCTCCCCGGCCCCACTCGGATCTCTCCCGACTTCCCGATGGTGACGAGGCTGCCGCCTCCTGCACCTATCGCGGCGATCTCGTTCGCGAGAGCGTTGACCAGGAGGTCGTGCTCCAGTTCGAACGTCGTGTCGACGTTCGGCTGCCCGTTCGTCACGACGCTGATGTCGCACGACGTACCGCCGACGTCCGCGCACAACAGCTTGTCCTTGCCGATGAGACTGCCGAAGTGTGCGGACGCGACCGTCCCCGCCGCCGGTCCGGAGAACACGATGCGAAAGGGGTCCTCCATCGCTCGCTCGGCCTGCACGAGCGTGGCTGCGCAATCCGCGAAGTTGAGCTGCCCCTCGAAGCCGAGGTCGCGCAGGCCGCTGAGGAGGCGCTGACTGTAGGGCCCGTAGATGATCTTCATGAAGGTGTCGATGGCGGTGGTCGAGGCCCTCGGGTACTCCTTGGCGAGAGGTGAGATCTCGCTGGAGATCGAGCAGGCGACCTCGTCGCCGAGCTCCTCGCGGACCAGTTCACGAAGTCGGAGCTCGTGGGCCGGGTTGACGTAGGAGTTTAGCAGGCAAATCGCCACGCCTGCGACGCCGCACCGCTCGAGTACGCGGAGTTCTTGACGGGCCTGCTCCTCGTCGAGGTCGATCAGCACCGTCCCGTCCGCCAGCATCCGTTCCCGGATACCGCGCCGGAGATACCGAGGAACCAACGGACGCGCCGCATCCCCGAAGCTCCGTCGCCAGTGCGGATCGAGGATCGCCTCTGCGGGTCGCCAGACGCGACCCATGTCGAGGATGTCCCGGTGCCCCTCGGTGGTGAGGAACCCGATCTTCGGCAGGTTCCGCGTGATGATCGCGTTCAGTCCGTGGGTGCTCGCGTGGTTGAACACCGCGGCACCGTCCACGCCCACAGCCGCGGCCCCCTGCAGCACCGGAACGGTCACATCGCCGTAGTCGGTCGACACCTTCGTCGTCTCGATCTTCCCGTCCTTGAGAGCCACCACGTCCGTGAAGGTGCCTCCGACATCGACAGCAAGCATGCCGTCCCCCTCTCAGACCTGGTCCGCAAGCAGCTGGATGGGTCCTAGAAGGGCCCACCGTTCCCGCTCGACCGACGTCAGACAGTTCTGGCACTTGATGACCATGAACCAACCGCCCTCAGAAACGACGGGGTACCTCGCGAGGCGTTCCTCGCCGCACGAAGGGCAGCCTCCGGCGATCTCCTCCCGCTCCATGTGGAGAACCGGGCTCTTGACGTGCTGGGATGACATGTGAACTCCGTCCTCGTCGCGACCTCGACGGACTGGCACACGAGCGCCGCCGATCAGCGGCCCACCCATCGTCGGGTCTCACCGGGCGCATCACTATCCGCTGAGCGAAGGGCGCCAGCCGGGAAGCGAAACCGGCGCCGTCAGGCGTGGCACGAGCGTCGCCGATCGGGCGGATCCCCGCGGGCGACGGTCCATGTGCCCCGGACAGACCGGACGAGGGCAGCCGGGCTCTTGCACCCGGCGCAGCCTGTATGTCTGAATATATTTCATCTGCGCTACGCGTCCGTGGCGTCAGGATCCGGTGGTGCGCCTCGTCGGCCAGCGGGCGCCCCTCGGAGCCAGGGGGTTCCGCCTCGCCGCGGGGAGCAGCGCCGACGCACCACTCGATGTCGGTGAAGGAGTCACATGATCAAGTCCGTGGCAGTGATCGGAGTCGGCGCGATGGGCGGCCCGATGGCGAAACACGTGCAGGAAGCCGGCTACGAACTGACCGTCTGCGACCGGTCCGAGGCTTCCCTCGCTCCGTTCGCGACAACGGGGGTCACGACTACGCGGGAGGCCCGCGACTGCGCCGGGGCGGACCTGATCCTCGTCCTGGTCTCGACCCCTCAGCAGGTCTGGGACGTCGTCGCCGGAGAGCACGGAATCCTCTCCGCCCACGAGGGTCGCGAGACGATCCTCGCGATCATGGCGACGGTGAATCCCGAGCCTCTGAACCGGATCCAGGAAGCGGTGGCCGGTACAGGCATCCGCCTCATCGACACTCCGATCAGCGGTGGGGTGGTGCGGGCGGAGGCCGGAAAGCTGTCGGTCATCATGGGTGGCGACGACGAGTTGCTCGACGCGGTGGAGCCGGTGTACCGCACGTTCGGCGAGAAGCTCGTGCGCGTGGGCGGGGTGGGTTCTGCTCAGATCGCCAAGGTCGCCAACAACATGCTGGGGGTGGCGAGCTTCCTCGTCGCCGGCGAGGCCTACCGCATCGCCGTCGAGCATGGTCTCAAGATCGCCGATGTCATGCGGGTAATGGAAATGAGCAGCGGTCGCAATTGGTTGTCCGAGAACGTCACGGAGTCGCAGTCGACGTTCGCTGCGTACTCCGGGTCGACGGCCGCGTCGGAGGCGGTGAGCGCGATCCTGCGCAAGGACGTCGACCTCGCACTCGAGCTGGCCGGCAACATCGATGCAACCTTCCCGGTGACCCACGGCCTCCACTCCATTCTCGAATCCGTGGGACCCGATTCCTTCGAGGGTTGGGCCAGGGTCGGGAAGGCGGAGTGACCACCCGCTCGTGCCGGTGACGGCCCGTGCCGGCACCAACCGCTTCGGCCATGCCGCAGTCGCGCCGCCGCGGGCCGAGTCCCATGGCGATGGCCGAAGGGGTAGACGATCGATCGCACGGCCATCCGTCCGCGGTCGTCGTGGCCGCCGTGCGGTGTCCCGGGCCGACTCGGCCGCGAGCCATCACTGCCGGGACGCGTGCCTGGTGGAGACACCCGGGCGCCACCCGGGGACGCCGTCCTCAGCGACCACCACTCGGCATCGGCCTGCGTGCGAACAGGCGCCCCGACGGCACGCTTGACGCTCGGAAATGCGTCACGGCCGACAAGGGATCGATTGAGTTGGAGGGATGGGGCTACGTATTGTGCTTGATATGCCCGACTCTGACAGGCGTCGATGCAGTGCTACAGACATCCCCGAAGCGCGTGTCAGATGACGCGCTCGGAGATGTACGCGTCTGTCCTCGAGCACTTCGCGCTGTACTTCGAGGCGACCGACGCGGCGGACTTCGACGAGGTGCTGCACATCCTTGGCGGAACAGCCGTCGTCGCCGGGCCGATGAGGCTGACCGACCCGGACGAGATCCGCGAGGCGTACGCCGGGCGGCATCCTGCTCCGGAACCGGACGGGCGCCGGCTCGTGAAGAACCACGCCACCAACCTCGTTCTTTCGGGACCGGACGCGGAGGGCGCCTGGACCGCCACCATGTACTACTTCCGCATGGAGCCGGGGCCCGGTGGAGCCGTCGTGACGACCAGCCAACGGATCGAGCAACGGATCGAGCAGGACGGAGACCGCTGGCGGGTCTTGCAGCACACGATCATCAAGGACTTCTGACTCCGTCATCCGACGGGTCGAGAATCGCCGGCAGGTACACCGCGCAGTCCCACCAGTGTTCGACGCGGTGGACGCCATGACGAACCCCACGCGGCACACGGGGTGGTCTCATGCTGCCCCTCCCCGCCGGGGGCGGCCGGCTACGCCCGTCCGGCGCAGCCGGCATTCTCAGCGAGACTGCGCGCCGCGCACCAGTCCCCCGCCGATGATGAGCCGCTGGATCTCGCTGGTGCCCTCGTACAGACGGAGCAGCCGTACCTCCCGGTAGATCCGCTCGACGGGGACTTCGCGCATATAGCCGGTACCGCCGTGGATCTGGACGGCCCTGTCAGCGACATCGCCCGCCATCTCGGTGCAGAACAGCTTGGCCACGCTGGGGGCGGTCCGGCGGTCCTCGCCGGAGTGGTACTTCCGGGCGCTCTCGCGGACCAGTGCCTCGCCGGCGAGGACGCCGGTCTGCATGTCCGCCAGGTGGGCCTGAACGAGTTGGAAGCTGCCGATCGTTGTGCCCCCCTGCGTGGCGCTGGCTGCGTAGGCAACCGACTCGTCGAGCGCACGACGGGCCGACCCCACGGCCAGTGCAGCGATGTGCACGCGCCCTCGGGCCAACGACGACATCGCCGCCCGGTAGCCGACCTCCTCCGAGCCGCCCACCAGGTTGGCCGAGGGGATGCGGACGTCAGTGAACGTCACGTCTGCGGTCCAGGCGCCCTCCTGCCCCATCTTCCGGTCGTGCGGCCCGACCTGGACTCCTGCGGTCGCCGCCGGCACGAGGAAGACGGCGATCCCGTTGTCCCCCGGCGAGGCCTCACGGGTGCGGGCGAACACCACGAACAGGTCTGCCAGCGGTGCGTTCGTGATGAAGCGCTTCGAACCGTCGATCACCCACTCGTCGCCCTGCCGCACCGCCCGTGTCTTCAGTCCAGCCGGGTTGGAGCCAGCGCCTGGCTCCGTGAGCGCGAACGACGCGACAACCTCCCCCGAGGCGATCCGCGTCAGCCACTCGCGCTTCTGCTCCTCGGTGCCGTAGTTGACCAGGACCTGGCCGGCGATCCCGTTGTTGGTGCCGAACATCGACCGCAGGGCGAGGGTGGTGTAGCCGAACTCCATCGCCAGTTCGACGTCCTGGGTGAGGTCGAGACCCAACACACCCCACTCCTCCGGGATGGCGTAGCCGAACAACCCCATATCCGCGGTGGCCTGCCGGATGTCGGACGGGATCTCGTCCTTCTCCATGATTTCGTTCTCGCGAGGAACGACCCGCTCACGGATGAAGCCCCGCGTCGCCGCAAGAATCTCGGCGAAGTCCTCCGCCGAGACCTGCGACGCGGTCTGTGGGACTGCGCTCATGCCTGCTCCTTCGTCGACGTCATTCCCCTTGTCCTCGCTGCAGCGCTCATCGCACGGGCTCGAACACAGCAGCCAGCCCCTGTCCCCCGCCGATGCACATGGTTTCCAGCGCGTAGCGGGCCCCGTCGCGGCGCTGCAGCTCACGAGCCATCGTCGCGAGCATGCGGCCACCGG
>Ga0170475_110156447_pt1 | contig 10693 bp, 6 predicted proteins | sample Soicark_Litter_5_FD_111474 | JGI IMG/M metagenome (GOLD analysis project Ga0170475, IMG submission 111474) | Avena fatua rhizosphere microbial communities from Hopland, California, USA. Combined Assembly of 48 SPs | reverse complement strand
CTCTCGCGGCATAGATCGAGCACGAGGGTCTCCTGAACACCGACAGCCCTCGTAATTGCATTCGCGAACTCCCCTGCGATCGGTTCGCCCAACACTCCCAGGCTGTGATCGCGCGTCAGCTGTTCCAGCCGTCCGCTACGCCACCGGTAGACGCGGCTGTCGCCAGCCCAGAGGACGGCCCCGCTCGAGCCTCGAACCAGCAGCAGTGCCACCGTGCTCGCGCTTCGATCGGAAAGCGCTCCGTTCGAGCTCGTCCGCAATAGATATTCGTTCACTCGCTGCAGTCGCTCACGCGCCGCCTCGATTGTCGCTTCAAAGGTCGGTTCCGGCGTGAGCTCCGCGAGGGCATCGCAAACCATGTGACTTGCCACTTCGCCGTCGCGGTGTCCCCCGAGGCCGTCAGCGACCGCCCACATGCCGACGTCTGCCCGTTCGATGTACGCATCCTCGTTGATGCTCCGCTCGAGCCCGACGTCGGTTGCAGCTGCGGACCGCACACCGACATCGATGCGATCCACCTGCATCTCGAGCGTGGCGCTGGTATCCATTGTTGCCGGCACAAACCGCCATCGATGCCGATCCCACGTGCCGTCGAGCAATGCCACGAACGCTTCTGCGTTCGGGAGCCCTCGGGCGATCAGGCAGCTTGGGTCGACGGCGGCCGATCCATCGGTCCACCACAGGCTCCACGGGTGATACAACGACGCCAAACGGGCGGACAGCATCTGCTCGAAGGCCACATGGAGGTCTCCCATCGAGCCGATCTGGATCTGACACGGGAGAGACGCATCGTTCATCACTGTGGCGGCGGCACCGGAGTCGAGCACCAGCCGCGGCGGCAGGAGCAACGGTTCGAGGGCGTCGGCGAGCAGCACGACCTGCTCATCGAAGCGCTCGAAATCCACCTCGTCTATCGCAAGCGTGTCGATCACCAGGCGCTCGGCACGTTCGAAGAACGCCGACGATCCGAGCGCCGCAGTGATCAGATTGGTGTCGGCCGGGAGATTCGCGACGAGCGTCAGAGGGAAGTACCGTCCAACTCGGTCCACGCTGGGAACCATTGTGCCGATCACCGGAGCCGGACCGCACGTTCCCCCGGACAGCGCAAAGCGCCATGCAGGACTTGTCAAGTAGAGGTCGAGCCACCGTTCGCCGAGCGCTTCCCGGCTGGCGGTGAGGCATTCGCGCAGCCAGGCGTCCCAGGCGTCGACGAACGCGTCGGATGCGCGCCGGCGGAGGAAATCGCCACGGCTGGGCAGCTTCCCGAAGAGGCCGACCTCTATCGTACCCACGCCAAAGAGCGCACGCCCCGGTCTGTCGGTGTCGCTCACGGTTCGCACCGGAATGTGCGCCAGTCCCAATCGGATCTGGCGAATGGGTTGCGCAGGGGATTTTGCGCTTCGATCGTCGCACTCGCTGAGTGGTGGTTCGTCTTGAACTGCAGACTCGACACCAGGCCGTTCGGCGGCGCATCGAGGCGTGGGGGGGCCGCCGCGTCGACCACATGGAACCACGCCCAGGCAGACCGTAATGGCTCGATAGCGCGCTCGGGAGCGGCGACCCAATCCTCGAACACGGCATCGACAATCGCCTGCTTCCCCGGCCACTGCACCGGTCCGACGCTCTCTGCGCCAGGCACGAGGTCGAGGCGCTGCCCGTGTATGTCGAGGTAAAAACGTTTTGCCGCCGGATCGAGCGCCGACAGCCGAACGGTGAATTCAAGCTCCGGCGTCTTGGAGCCGGGACTGAAGAACATTTGACGGATCCGCTCTGCGCGCTCGAACTGCGCCAGCATCCCGGATGACGGATTCACCGAATCGGGACGCCACACCAACTGACCCGCGCCGCGCTCGACGAGCTTGTCGATGTTCTCCGTATAGAACTTGTCGAACAGGCCGCCGTATCCGAAGATCTCGCCGAATTCGGCCAGCGATAGATCGCTCCCCTTGCCGAAGGGATAGCGGTCCGGCATCCGCTGGCGGCACGGCACGAGGAGGTTGTCCCGGTAGTTCCGCTCCAGCTCGTTCGTCGCTTCGCCGCCGACCTTCTCGCTGGCGTGCCGCGCGATCTCCCCGGCCAGCCTGTTCAACGGCGGCGGCAACGAAACCGAATCCTGCTGCAGGACGTGCCACAAGCCGAGAAGGGTGGGATCGGTGAGTGCTTGCAGCGGACTTTCGCCGCCAACCTGTGAACCAATTTTCGCCAGCTGCTCGCGGATCTTCTCAATCTGGCCGAACATGCCATCGATCGGTGCCGGCGCCCCGGCCGTAACCCTGTGAATCGGCTGGAAGTGCTCGGTGATCGTGGTGCCCGGCGTCACTGCATTGCCGGTGATTTTGCCTCGCGCCGCACCGAGCGCGTCCCGGGCGGCCGCCTTGGCGGAGTCGATGAGCGACGGCGACCCATCTGATTTCGCTTCGGTCGTTGCGACGATCGACGTGTTATCCACTACGGTCTTGAGCAATACGCGCAGCGGCGACGGGGAGCCGGCGCCGACGATGATGCCGAGCGCGTCGGCGTACTGCTGCACGGTGGAGAACCGGACAATCTCGAGATCGTTCAGCAGGTCGTCCCAATTTCGAATGTAATCGCGTTCGTAGACCTCCGTCAGCTGCCGGGTGAGGCCGGGCCAATTCGCCAGCGAGGCATTGCTCCCCCACACCCATGAATCCTGCGCGTACTGTTTCGCCAGGAACGGGGTTCCCTCGGCCGTGACTTCTTTGAAGACTTTCGGCGTGTAGAGACTGGGGATGGGCTCGGACAGGCGTCTTCCGCTCCGGCGCCGCAGGACCTTCTCTATGCCGAGTGCCAGGCGATCCATGTGCAGACTTCCGTCGTCGTCTTCGCGAGCGAGTTGCAGCTGTGCATACATGATGTGCGGAATCGACGCGCTGCCAAGCGTGCCCTGCGCCTGCGCGACCAGCCTGGGATCGACAGGAATGGGCCTCAGGGTGTCGCTCTGATCCAGGAACCGTTGGAAGTGATTCGCCTGCGACGTTCCAGCGCCGGGGGCCGTGGATGATGTTTTCCACTCGAGATCGGCGAGCCGCTGCAGGTGCTTCTTGTCGAGACGCCGCGGGTCGCCGAGCATCAGGTATCCCTTCAAGTACAGGAAGAGCTTCTGCGGCTGCGAACCGGATTCGCTCACGCGCTGCTTCAGACGGGCGGCGAACCGCGGCAACAGCAGCCCATCGAGCTCCCGGATATAGGCATCACGCGCGGCACTTCCAACCGAATCGCCCTGGAAGAGGCCCCACCGCATGCTCCACGGTGTGTTGCTCTCGTAGCGGTTTGCCGAATCAGCAACCGCGCGGACGGCGTCGAGCCGCGCGAGTACCTGCGACACCGGCGCGCTGCTCGGAAACGCCATCGGCTTCGCCAAAGGCCTCACTTCCTCGGCGATGCGACCGAGGTAGTCGCGATTCGCCGAATAGCTCGCGGCCAGCAAAGCCACCGAGGTCACGAGCAGAACGATCGCTGCCGCATATGCGGCGAATTGCCACGCGGCATTGCGCAGCTCGAGCCGTCGGTTCACGCCAGCCAGCCCGGACTCCGGGATGATCACCTGCTTCAACAGGTTCTCGACGAAGTACGCCTTCCCACGGCCGCTCGCAGGCAACGAGACCGCTTCCGGCGCCACGCCCAACCGCCGGCCGACGGCGCCAAGCAGGCGATCGATCAGGGTTCCGTCCTGCGTCCCGCTGGTGAAGTAGATCCCGCGCAGCAGCACCTGCTGATCGAACCGGTGCGATGAGAACACGTCCCGGACGAACGCGGTCAGATCATCCTTGAGCGCTGCCATCTTCTGGGGAAACTCGAACAGGTCTGCTCGCCGTCTGGGGCTTCGCTCCTTCTCCACCCGATCGAGAACGCGGCTGTTCAACCGCTCGATGAGCGCGTCGAACTCTTCCGGGAACCGCTCGGGACCTTCGTTCCTCAGCGTCTCGTCATACGAGAACGTGACGCCCCACACCTGCGCGCGTTGCTCCAGCGAGAGGTCGTCGAAGTACGCGGCAAAGCCCGGGACCATGTCGCACTTCGCCACGACGACATACACCGGCAGTTGCACGCGCAACTCACGCGTGAACTCCATCAGGCGGCGGCGTGCGGCTTCGACGTGGTACTCCCGGCCGGCCTCGCCCTGCGCCAGCAGATCCGGGACGCTGATGGTGAGGATGATGCCGTTCAGCGGACGCCGCGGCCGGAACTTCGAGAGCAGCGCGAGGAACTCCTTCCAGCCCTCGGCGTCTGCCGTCGGGTCCGAATCCTGCGTCGTGTAGCGGCCGGCGGTATCGAGAAACACCGCGTCGTCGGTGAACCACCAGTCGCAGTTTCGCGTGCCGCCGACACCGCGGACTTTCGCTCGGCCCGATCGCTGTTCCAGCGGAAAACTCAGGCCCGAGTTCACGAGCGCCGTGGTCTTGCCGCTCCCCGGCGCGCCGATAAATGCGTACCAGGGCAGTTCATACAGGCTATGACGGTTGCGCCGGCCGACCAGTGCGGCGACCGCTGCTTCGAACTGCTCGTGCAGCTTGACGGCCTCGGCCGACACCGGTTCGGGCGCGCGCTTCACTTGCTCGACGACGGCGCTCGCCAACTGCTGGCCGGCCGACCGAAGGCGAAGCCACCGCGCAAGGCGAAGGAGGATGAAACCGCCAACGACAAGCGCGATCGCCACCGTCCTCGCGCCTTCCGTTTCAAGCGGCCGGTATACCCCGAACGCGAAGAACGGCCCCCCATACCAGATGAAGACGGCCAGCAGGACCAGGCCGATGAGCAGGAGCAGCGTGCGAAGTTTCGGCAGGATGGACACGGCAGCGGCCTGTTAGCTGGCGCGCAAATGGATGATCTCTACGCGGCGGTTACGGGCACGACTTGCAGGGTCGGTTCCCGGACAGCACGGCTGCGACGCGCCGACTCCCTGCGGAGCGATCCTCGCGCGGTTGTCGAGGTTCCGCCCCAGGGCCGCCGCGACGCTCAGCGCGCGGTCTCGCGAGAGCGTGAAGTTGTCGTACTTGATCGAGCGAACCGGCTGATCGTCCGTGTGGCCGACAACGCGCACGCGGCCCGGCACCTGGTTCAACGCCGCCGTGATGTGCCGCAGCGTCGGCTCGTACGACGGATTCAGCGCGGCGCTGCCAGACGCAAACAGGTCGGACCCGAGCAGCGTAATCAGCGTCTGGGCGCCCCGTTCCTCGACACTGATCGCCCCGGCCCGCTCATCATCGGCGAGCAGTTGCTTCAGCGTCGGTCCGGGCACCGCGGGTGGCGCAGCAGATGAAAAGTCTTCCAGACCGACGCTGGCCAGCGCCACTTGCACCGGCTGTGCGAGCCCGCGGAGGCTGGTCAGGTACGCCGAGAACGCAGTCGCAACGATCGCGAGCGCCGCGGCCACCACCACCCAGACCGGCACATAGCGGATGATTGGATTGCCGCGTTCTTCGACGCCTCGCCACCGAAGAGAGAGGTCCGGCTCGGTTCCGCCGCGCTGTTCACGAATTCGGCGGTAGAGATCACGTTGAATGTCGTGCAGGCGCTCCTGCCCGCGGTCTTTCAGGTGAAACTTGCCTTCGAAGCCAAACGCCAGGCAGATGTACAGCAGCTCCATGAGGTCGAGGAAGCGCGCGGGATCCTGCGACACCCGGTCCGCTACCTCGAAGAACTTCTCGCCTCCCCAGCTTCGCGATGCACCGTGACAAGCAGCGGGTGCTGCGCCCACTCGCTGTCGCTGCCCCACGGTGTTGACAGCACGGCTTCGTCGAGCGCAGCACACAACGCGTATCGGGCCGAGATTACCACCTGATTCGAGATCCCCGCGGTGCGCGCCTGATCCTCGAACCGTCTGAGCTCATCGAGCGCATGCTGACGCAGCCCGGTGATCTCCATGGGTGTCTGGAGGCCGCGAACCTGTGCCGTGAGCAGAAGCAGGGGAGTCGCCGCTTCCACCAGGGGATTGAGGCCGCGCCCGAATACAGGATGGGAGACGAAGCGCACCGGCTCGTCGAATGACGGCGACCCAGCGTAGGGAGCATGCGGCGCTCCGTACGTTTGACCCGCGGGCCCGATGACGGTTCGTCGCCCTGCGCCTGGTCTCGGGCGCATCCTGGTCGGATCGGATTGGAAGAAGGGATCGTCGCTGTTCGGCATAGTTCGCCCCGAGTCAGCTGCGGATCGCCCAGAACTCCATCGCCAGGTTCGGGAACTCGCCGGCGACGTGCATGCCGATCCCGGCGGAACTCTTCACCTGTTCCCACTGACCGTCAGACTGATCGAGTTCGAAATACGCAAATCCGGCGTGGTACGGGATCTGCCGCGGCGCGACAGGTACGGCGCTGACCGGAACGCCCGGCAGTTGCAACCGGACCAGGTCGCCAATCCGCTCGGAGGGACCGATCTTCAGCTGCGCCGGGAATCGCCTTCGGAGTTCCTCCGATGGGAGATCGGCGCGCGCGGCGAGGATGAACACCGCATCGTCGAAGAGCGACCGGTCGTTCACCACGGCGACGCTGATCCCGAACCTTCCCGGCTGAATCGGGATCGGCACGGCGTTCTGAACCAGCACCTTGCTGAGCGATTCACGCAGCGCGATCATCACCGGTTCGAAGCACTCTCGCAATCGATCGTGCCGGTACGGCGGAATCTTTGGCGGTGGCTTGGACGTGGTCGTATACGTGGCCAGTTCGCCCGCCGCGGAGATGCACAACCCGAAGAACTGCTCAGGATGAATGTTCGGCGACTCGGCGACGTGAGCAACGAGCGGCTCGTAGCGGTTGATCGCCTGCAGCATGAGGAAGTCGGCAAATTCAGCGGAGCCGCCTCTGCCGGTTGCCGCGACGCGGCCGGCCAGCGCTTCACCACGCTGGTGCAGCAGCCCACTGAGCTCACGCGCGAACGCTGCGAGACCTCGCGCGGCACGAAGATCGAGAACCGTCGGAATGAATGTATCGTCGAGCACGACCTGCTTGTCCGCGCGGCATTCGACGATGCGCGCCAACGGTATGCAGGCGTAGGCCATGGTGACCTCACGCTCGACCATCAGCCGGGTCCGCAAGGCGCCCACTTCGAGAACTGCCGGATCCCCTGCGGAAGTTGTGGCGTTGCGCGCCTGGACCTCGCGGATGCTATGGCGAACCAGTCCATCCGGCCCGGCATCGCGGTCGCTCTCGAGTTCGCCGGAGCGCCGCAGCGGCACAGCTAGATAAAGGACCTGATCGCGAGTCTCGCCGTCCACGTCGAGCGGCACCGGCAGAGGGTCATCTTCCGGCAACTGGAAGGGCGTGCCGTCGGGAAACACGCCCGCGACGCGTCGTAGTGCGAGCTTGCCGATTGCCAGAAGGTCCCGTTCGAACTCGATCTCGGTGAATCCCCAACCGTACGGTACAAGCGAATGGCAGCGAGCCTCCACATACCGCTCGAAGTAGCGTTCTTGCTGCTGAAAGTGCTGCGGCTGCAGGAAAAGGCCTTCGGACCAGATGACTCGATTGTGAGCAGACATAAGGGTCAGCCGTTCCGAAGGGGCCGTATCGGGGGACTCAATCTATAACGAAACCGCTGAACCGTCCACGCGGACCGCGGTCAGAATTCTCGATCGTTCTCTGGTTTTCGTGACGCGGCGGCAGCATCGCGATCGTGCTTCTTAACGTCTCTGAACTGATCTTCGTACGCGCGGGCGAATTCTTCGTCGAACAACCGGCGCCAGGTGCGCTCCCGGTCTTTCTGCATGGCCCCGACTCTCTCGCGGTAGAGGTCCCAGTAACGGAGCCTGGCCGGGACGAGGCCTATATTGAGGTGACGATCGAATTCATTCTGGAGTCGGTCCGGGTCGAAATCGGCGAGCATCGCCTCGAAGGCCGCCCGCATTCCGGCCAGCATGGCGAGCTGATGTCCACGCAGGTCGCTGAACGCATCTTCGAACGCGTCTACGGGCGTCATGTACGCGGCGTTGCGCTTGACGAACAGATTGTGCAGCGCATCCTCGACATTGGCTGAGAACTTCAGCGGGTTGTTCTCCGTTGGCTTGAACTGCGTCATCCTCATCCGCAACTCATCTTTTACCTGCTGCCGCGAGCGGAGAAGCTCCATCACGCCAGCAACGACGACCCGAAGAATCGCGCCCAAATCGCGCACGGTGTCGGGCGCGATCGTGGCTGGGTCGACTCCGGCTGCGGCGAGAATCGTCGTCAGGTCCACGCCGCCGATCGGCGGCGTCCAGGGGTCGGACCCACGCGGTGCCGCCGACTCAGGTTCCGGCAGCGACGCTGGACTCTCCACAGCCGGTGTCGCGTCCTGAGGCGGTTCCGGCACACGCCGCTCGCGGCTGGATCGCTCCGCCTCTTCTTGTAAACGATCAAACGATGCCGCAGGGAACAGCGGCTTCGTATCGTCGTTCGCAAGGAGATCGTAATTCCCCGCAATGACCGATTCGTCGCCTGGGGGGCTGGCAGGTGTGACTGGCCGGGATTGTGGCGGCATCGGCGGCGCCGAAAATGGGAAGTCTGCCAGTGGGTCGTACCCTTCGGGAATCGCGCTGGCTGCATGCGGCAGAGTCGGATCCGGAACTGCGCGTGGAGGCTCGAAGTGCTCCTCGGTTACGGACACGTTATTGAGATCCCGCGCCACCGGGCTTCGCGCTGCTTGCGGCTCGGATCGTCGGGGTGCTCCTCCCAGCAACTCGATCGGGTCAACGGTCTCGCTATCGAATGCGGGACTCGACACCAGCCGGGAGACCTCGCGCCCCGCAGGCGGTAACTGAAACGGATCCTCGTCGGTGAACGGATCGGCTCGGCCGGCAGTTCGGTAGGGATCAGCCGGTCATCCAACTTTGATGGACACCTGGATTTCGTAGGGGCCGATAAAGAGATGGTCTCCGCCGCTAAGGGCGTGCGGCCGATGGCGAGCCAACCGGTTCTGGGGAGAGTTCAGGCACGTGCCGTTCGTGCTCCGGTCCTCGATATAGAACACCCCGTCACGGGACGAGATGACGGCGTGGAGAGCGGACACCCGCGGATGCGGCAATACCCACGCGTTGTCCGTCTCGCGGCCGAGGGCGCCCCCGATTTCATCGAATGTATGCCGCATCTCTTCGGGCGGGTTGTCAGGGGCTGGTCCAATGATTTGCAGGGTCAGGATCACGTCGCAACCGCGTGGAGTCTATCGCAACGCGCGTGCAGCCTGCCCATAGAACGCCCGGCGCCGTGCAAGAGGGAGTGATCCCCCCGGTTCCATCATCGGGTGCGTTAGGTCTGGTCTGGCTCCCTCGCGATCATCATCAGTCCCTGCGGACCGATTTCGCCACGCGTCGGGGAGACTCGCCCGTCTCAGCTGCGCCAAAGTCGGAACCCTGACTCGATAAACGTCACTGCGAGTTCAACCGAACCACCTCATGTAGCGGTGGCGGTGAGGTAGTGAAGCCATTCCCGCATCCGCAAGGGATTCGATTGCGATGCAGTTTCTCGTGAGACGCCGCCAGGTCCAGGCAGCGCCGATACAGCGGCTCGATTCTGAAGCGTCTCACATCGTCATTGATGAACACGTCGCGCGACCGCCGCGGCAATGGGCGCAAAGTCCGAACTCGTCCGCAATGATGCGAACGCCGGATCATGGAGCACGATCGGATCGTGGAAGCCCTTGGCGACCCCTTCGCGGAGGACGGCGAGCGCGCGAGTCACGTCCCCGGCGCACACGTAATACTTCGCCTCGGCGACCACACCCTGTGACGCGGTCCCGTCCGCTGCGGCATGCTCGAGCTCCAGGGCGCGCATGCGCTCGGACTCGGCATCGTTCGTCTTCGCCTGCATCGCGAGTGCGTATGCACGCTCCCAGCGTGCATCAGTCTCGAGACGCCGGCTGTTGCGGACCGCCGGATCGGCCAGCACGCGCTCGGCGAGCTCCTGCGATTCGACAAGCTCCCTGTCCAGACGTGCGATGTCGGCAAGAATCACCTGCCCGGTGAGACGAGCGAGCCGCGCTTCGGGGCTCTCCTGCCCGGTGCCGGCCGGTTCGACCATTTTCCTGGCGTCGTCGAGTCGCGCGAGCTCGATCAGAAAGCCGGCTTTGACGTTGGCGGCCTGAATACGACGCGGGTGCGAGGGAGGGAAGTGCCGCCCGAAGATGGCAATCGCCCGATCAACTTGTTCGAGTGCCAGCTGCGGGTCGCCCAGCTTGTCGGTGATGCCAGCAAGGTTGTACCAGGCGATTCCGGCGTCCGGATGATCGGGACCGGACACGAAGGTATCCACGTCGAGGCCGCGCCTCCCGAACTCAAGGGCCCGTTCGTAGTCGCCGAGATTCCGATAGGCCACGGCAAGATTGCCGAGCACCGCGGCAATGTGAGGATCCCGCTCGCCGAAATGCTTCGTCAAGATTGGTAGCGCCTTCTCGTATGCCTCCGTCGCCTCGCGATAGCGGCCGGCCCGGGAGTGCATCGCCCCGATGTTTTGCAGCAGGACCGCAGCATCGCCGTCGCTTTCCCCGTACGCTGCCACCCGCAGATCGTAGCTGCGGCGGTATAGATGAAGAGCCTGCTCAGGATCACTCATCCGCAGGAGCAATCCGAGCTCGGTGGTGGCCGGTTCAATCCTGACGTCCCGCGGACCGTACACGCGCTCCAGAATCGCCAAGGCCTCCCGGTCGTCGGCTTCTGCCTTGATGGGCTCGTCGAGTTGCCGTTCAAGTCTCCCGCGCCGAACCAGCG
>Ga0170475_102393366_pt1 | contig 10693 bp, 6 predicted proteins | sample Soicark_Litter_5_FD_111474 | JGI IMG/M metagenome (GOLD analysis project Ga0170475, IMG submission 111474) | Avena fatua rhizosphere microbial communities from Hopland, California, USA. Combined Assembly of 48 SPs | reverse complement strand
CCGTTTGTTTATTATTATTCCTATTGTTAATATCATCTTTGCCGCCGGCACCACCGCCTCCGATACCAGCGCCTCCGCCGAAGCCGCCGGCACCACCGCCGATGCCGCCGATGCCGCCCAGGCCTCCGATACCGCCGATGCCGCCAAGCCCGCCGATGCCGCCGATCCCACCGAGTTGTCCGGCGAAACCGCCGCCGCCGAATTGACCACCGCCAACCGGCTGATTGAGGCTCGTGTTACGAGTCTGATTGACCTGAACAGCCGCAATGGCCTGCTGCACGAGGCGCGGATCGACCGTCTTGATGGAGACGACCCGGATTGCCTTCTTGTTCTCGCCCGCTGCGTCATCCAATTCCTTGACCACCTTCTCGACATCGGTGTAAAGGCTGGCCGAACTGGAAATGAAGAGTTTGTTGGTGAAGTCATCGACACCGATGGCCAACTCCGCTTTGGAAAGCTGGCTGACGTTGCCGAACAGGCTTACGCCGACCGCACCACCGCCGAAGCCGCCGCGACCGCCGCCGCCACCGAGCAAGGGATTCGCTCCCCCCATCTTGTCGCGGAAGATGTCGCGAAGCACCACCGCAATATCGATCGCGTTGGCATTCTTGATGCTGATCGAGCGCGTCTTCATCGCCGTCATTACATCTGTGTTATCGCGATCGAGCTGGTCGAGCAGGCTGTGGATTGTCAGAAGGTCCAGTGGACTGGCTTTGACGAGCAAGCTGTTGGAGCCAACGTCGGCAATGACTTTGACTCGCTGCGTTGTCACGCTGCCAATCGCAGACCCGACAGCGCCGCCGATTACCTGGTTGAGGTTGGGGATAAGTCCCTGACCACCACCTGCGCCGCCGGCTCGGCCGCCACCGGCACCGCCGCGGGCGCCCCCCTGGGGCTTCTCATTGAAGGCCTCGTCAATCATGTTGGCCGCGTCGATAGCGCTGGTGTAATTAAGCTTGATGACTTCAAAGTCACCTTCGCCCTTACCAGTCGCCGTATATATGCGCGCCAAGTCGGAGAGCATAGCCATCGTCTTGGGATCACTGGTGTCGATGTACATCTTGTTGCCAATGATCTTGATGGTAGCTGAAGGAGCATCTTTACCTGGCTCCGGCTGCGTTTTATTGCCGCCGGCCGGCTCCTGCAGGAATTGAATTGGTTGATAGTAGCGAACTCCACTGGCTCCAGGACCAGTTTCCTTCTCCTTCTCCTTGGACTTGGATGGAACTTCCTTCACCGGCGGCCGTTCGATTTGGAAAGGATGAATGACTTCCACTTTGGTGCCGTTGAGTTCGAGCACCCCCTTCATGAGGTTGCCAAGAGCGCTTGGGCTACCCTTGTCGAGGATGATTACTCGTGAAGTACCGCCTGCGGCGGCCATTTCCTCTCCGAAGGCTGCGACTGCCTTGCGCACATCAGCGATCTGGGTGCGGCTTCCCTTCACGTACAGGACATTGCGCGAAACGTCCGCCTCTATGTATGGCGCCGCCGTCCGTGGATCCTGGGCATAAATATCCTTGATCGTCTGCGCTATCTGAGCCGCATTGAGAATGTAAAGAGGAATCGTTTGAAACTCATCGCCGCCGCCCGGAATTCCAAGGTTGAGAGCCTGGGCAATTTGAATCTGCTCTTGAGGTTGGCCGTAGACCAAGATCTGAGTCGCGTTCAGTGCCGTCACGGTGAGGCCTGGGACGCTCTTGTATTGATCCTGCAGAGCTTTGGCCAACGTCTCGGCGTTGCCGGCTGGCACTGCATAATACTGATTGGATGCTTCTCCCGGAATAATCTTTGGCGTGCCCGGAGACCCGACATCGATCTTTTCGATGTAGCTCTTGGCCAGTGCGATCTTGTTCTGCGGGCCGCGAATATAAATCGTGTTCGTACGATTATCCGAGGTGATCATCGTTTCACGAGTCTTGACCCGGCCTGAAGTAGCAGGAGCAGCACCCCCCGCGCCCGCCAGCAGTGCAGCGCGCTGGGCAGCAGCGGTCCCGCCGGCGGCGCCACCACCGGCTGCGGTAGTGCCGAAGACGCTCGTATCGGTACCTGTGCCGATATACTTCCTGAGGTCTTCTTCGACCTTGCTGGCACGGACGTATTCGAGTTTTCTCGTGTAAAGCTCGGTGCCTTCATCGCCTTCGATGTCTTTGATCGTGCCGATGATGCGGCGCAGAGTGCCTACGTTATCGGTCATGATGAGCGAATTAGGCGAGATCGGTATGACATCGCCGAAGGGTCCCATCATCTTCTTAACGGAATAGGCAAATTCGTCCGCCACCAGCGTTTGCAGCGGGTAGACGACTTGCACGATTTCCGTGTTGCCGCGCTCGTCAAGCTCCGTGAGCCTGATTCGAGGCAAGACATACGGATCGATTCTCTCATCGGACGGCACGAGCGTCATGGACGAGTCGCGCCGGATGAGAATGTATTTGTTTTGCAGGAGACCCTCGTTGACGATGTCGATGATCTCCGCGATCGTATACGTTTGATCCTTAGGAGCAACGAAGTTAAAGGTTCCCGGAGGCGCCGGGATTGGCGAAATGAACGGCAGCTTGGTCTTGTCGCACAGCCATTCGATGACCGTGGCCCAAGGCTTGGCCCTCATTTCGAAAAGATAGCGTTGTTTGGCATTCGGCACCGCGTCCATGGGTGCGTCTTTTTTGGGCTGCGCCGGCGCTTCTTGCGCTGCTAGCGCTCCGGCCATGACAAGCGTCAAGCCGGCAATCAGGCCCCCCAGGCCCAAATACCGTGACCTTACCGAAGTGAACATAATAATATCCCCGTTTGTCTGAGGAGGTGCCGCGCGGGGCACCCCGCTGGACCGATGCCTCGTTCCAAAAAACTTCTTCCCCGATTAACCGAACATGGAACGGAGGCGTGAATACTCGATTCCAAGAAAAAAGAAAGACTAGATGGCGCCTTGTTGGACATTTTTAATCTTTGCCCTGGCGAGGCGCGTAATTCAGGCAAGTCCAAATGTTCATTATGACGCAAAGGCACGTCAAATGAGAAAAGAATTCCGATTTTTAATGATTTGTCCGGCGCTCGCTCGACGCTCGGCACTCGCGCAGTAGCCAAAGACTGCATGAAAACCGGACGATGAACGGGGAAGCGGCGGGCAACGTGCGATGAGGCCTTTCGCAGGGTGCGGCGAAATGACCTCGGAGTGGGCGGGAAGTACGAGTGTACTTTGTCATCCTTGAAGGGAGCGGCACGGGCGTCTGGCCCGCGGGCACGGGCAGGATGCCCGTGCCACGTAGCAATGGGATGGTTACTCCTCGCGGGTTTGGGGCGTTTCTTTGGTTTTGACAGCTGCCGGGGTTTCCATCGGCGCGGATTCCATGGGCGCTACCTCGTCCATAGGAGCCACCGGGGCCGGCGGCACGGCGACGAACTCCTTGAGTTGATACGCGTCGATCTCCTTGGTCGTCAGCGGCGTGCGCATCGCATCCTTCAAGGTTTGCGAAATATGCACCATGTAAATGCGGTCGTCCGGCGTCTTGTTAGTACCCTTGGGTAGCAGGACGTTCTTGAAGAACACTTCGCGCTGATCGACACGCAGGATCTTACCTTTGAAAAGGACGAAGCTTCCGCTTGGATCCCAGATTTCAAGCACGTCCTTCTTTTCCGGAATGCTGATGCGCTTCTCGAACTGAGCCAAGCCATTTTTCGCTTCGGTTATCTGCGGGCTGATCTTGGAAACTTGGCTGCGGAAGTAGGCCTCGTTGCTGCTTGGTATGGTTTGAACCAAATTGACGAACGCCGGTACGTCAATACCCGTATAAGGCCTTTCTATGGGACCCTCCTTTTTCGTCGGCGTCACCGTCGGCGTCGGCGGCGTTGGGTTGTATCCCGCAAAGAGGTTCTTCAGCGCGAGGGCGGCGTATTCACGAGGGTTATCGGGGGTGGGCAGCGGTTGGGACTTGTCCGGCTTTAAGTTGGGTGACTGCGTCATCGAGGCGTTGCTGAGGATCATGGTCTCAATCGCGAGTTGCATGGTCAACGTCGGATCGCGCGGATCGGAGCCCTTGGCCTTGCCCTTCTTTGCGGCCGCCGCTGCTGCCGCCGCCGACGTATCGACGCGGTCGATGGTGAAGCTACTGATGCGGTGCAAGACAGCGGTGCGGTTGAACTCCTCGAGTGCCGCGACGATCTTGGAAAGCGTGCCTTTCACCTGCACTTTGAACGTCAAGACGATGTGCTGCGCCACTTTGCCTTTCGTGCCCGCCGTTGCCGCCTTGATTGTTTCAGGCGACGGATCGACGATGTTATCGAAAGGTAAGCCGCAATCACGCAACACTTGCTTCAAATAGTTGTCGTATTCGAGAATCGCGGTCGGTTGATCTTTGGGCAGGCTTTTGGAGGCCATCTTGGCCAGCATTTGCTTGTCGGTCAAGATGGCGTATTTTTCGTCCTTCTTCTTGCTGACTTCATCCATCGCGGCCGCGATCTTGCGATCGACTTCCTGGTAGGGCGACAGGAAGAAATACCACGCCAGAAAGAAGAACAGCAAGACTCCGCCGAGCGAGCCGAAAAGGTAAGCGTATTGTCGTTCGCGAGTCGTCATTGCACGTCTCCTTCATAGTCGGATTGCAAGATCGCCGGCATGGAAACGGAGCGCACGGGAGTGAGATTCTCCTGCTGCGGCGTTCTCAGAAGCGACATTGGCGAGTTCATAGGCGCGGTAGGTGGGGCTGATTGTTCTTCGGTAGTTGGATCGGGAACGGGTGTAACGCCACGTCCGCCAAAACCGCCGGCGCCTCCCTTACCCTTGGTCGTGCCGCCGAAACCAGACTTTTTCGTGGTGGCGGGGGTAGTTGGGGCAGCGGGTGCGCCATCGGTCGTGGCTGCAGGTGCAGTCTTGGTTTTAGTCTTCGTGGTACCTGTTGTGCCGGTTTTCTTAGTTACGGGCGGTGGCGGCACATCATCCGGGGGCGCGGCTACCGTTTCGCCTTCGGCCACCACTTGAGGGGGACCCTTCTTCGTCACACCTGCTCCTGTGGGACTTTTTGCGGTCGGGGCAGTTGGAGCCGCACCCGTGGGTGGCGGCACCACTTCTGCGACGGCGGGAGCGGCCTTCTTTTGTTGCGGGACGAGGAGAACAGTCTTGTAGTCCTTTGGCTCTTGTTTCAGAATTTCGACGGTAAAAGACCATTCTCCGGTCCCACCAACGGACTTGGGAGCGATGGGGCGGAAGTGCTTATCCTTATTGACCGTATCATAAAACTTGCTCAGAATCTGATTGCTATTCGGGTCGGGAATGTTCCCAACCATTGCGAGATGGGCGATCTTGTCGCTCTTTTCCTTGGTACCCTTGGCCGCGGGGGTCAGCGAACCGGATATTTTTTTAACGGCGATTCCCTTGTGCTCCCAGGGAAAATATTGCGCGAGGTCATAGAAATCGTCGAGCCAGTGGGCCGAGTTCTTGTCCCATTCTTTATATTTGTCGATATCGGCTCGATCCTGGTCCATCTTGGTCAGCTCGACTTTGACATCCGCTAGCTGTTTGTTGGTATCGGCAAGTTCTTTCGTCTTACCGGCGAGTACCATGGAGCTCCAGAACCATAATGCCCCGACTGTGACGAGGATGGTGGCGGCCATGGCGATTTTGACCGGCCTACTCGTATCCTTGACGACCTTGGGCTCTTTGGGAGCGACGAAGTTGACGGGAAACGATTCCTTGGTCGCCCAGCCTTGAAGCAAGCCAACAGCCGGGGTAAAGCTGCCGCGATCGGCGATCCCCGCCGTATTGTCCTCGGGGCGGAAGGGATCGAAGTTGCGAAGTGGCAAGCCAACGGATTCTTGGAAATCCGCGGGCAACGAATCGCGCGAGCTGACGAGGAGGTCCTGTGGATAAATATCCTGCTGCGAGGAAAGTAGACCGAGTGTTCGCTTGACCTCGCCCGCCAATCCCGTGCCGATGCCGATGGAGCGCGATTGCACCACCGTTTGGCCGAGCAGAATGGTGAGTTCGATCCAGCGTTGCCCCTGGAACAATACCGCTTGGGCGGACCCCTCCGCGGATGCGCCCAGGCGCTGCACGGCGCTGGCAATCGCGTAAAACCGGGGCGTAACGGCGACGAGCTTCAAATTGGCGCCGCGGCAAAGTGCCTGCAATCCCTGGATGAGCGAGCGTTTGGCGACGGAAGCCATCGCCAGCCGGTCGGTGGTCCCTGTGTTTTCGCGCACCACGTAATCGATGATGGATTCTTCGGGGTTCTCGGTGAGTTCCTTCGCGGTCTGGAAGCGAACGAGGGCGGGCTCCTCGTTGGCACCAACAGCGGGGAAACGCACCTCCTTGAGAATGACCCGTTCGCGCCCGACGGAAACCATCACCGGCGCGCTAGGTATACCTGCCGCTTTGAGGGCGTCGCGCAGACCTTTGCCGAGGTTTTCGCCGTTGGCAGGCGTCAATTCCTCCGCCAAGGTCCACGATAAAGTCTTCTCGACAACCACCCCCTTGCGCGTCGTGGAACCACCCACGATGTTCAAGCGGTTATTGTCGAGATCGAAAGCCAAAAAACGAGCCACGTGAAAAGCTCCAAGTAGGATGGTTAATTATTGGGAATAATCGTACGGCCCTGATCGGTCATGTCGCGAGCCATGATGATTCGGGGCCGACCCGCGTTGGTATCGATAATCGCCTCGATCCGAGACGATAGTCCATTTTCGAAGTAACCCACCGATTGCAAACGGTATACCTGCGAACGACCGGTAATCAGTTTTTCGAGCGTCTTCATGGTGGCCGCCGGCACTTTCGCGTCGGTCATGAGCCAGATTGCCGATTGAGCGATCGGCGCCGTCGGATCGCTCAAGACCGATTGGCGGGCGGTAATGATCTCATCGACTTGTTCAGGCGTCAGGCCCGGCAACGTCAACAATACTTCCTTGGAAGCCGTATTGACATTGATGCGCGCCGGAATTTCCGGATCGCTGAAGATGCCAACCGTCTGCATGATTGTCGGCATCATTGTGCGCGCGGTATCGATATCAACTACCGGCGAAGTATAAATCGTGGTCGGCGCATTGGCTCCTTGACCCGCAATGGCGATTTCGGAATTCATCAGGTCATACATGGATGCTACCGTCTTCTTCGCCGTTGCCATCGTCAAATCCGGCAACATGTAACTGCCCAGCTCGCCCATCACGGGAAGCGGCGCGGGGGTCGGGGTCTTGGCACCTCCGCCAGCGCCCCCCTTGCCTCCCTTGCCCCCTTGGGCGGGCTGTGTCGGTTGCGCCGCCGCGGCAGCAGCAGCATCAGCCGCCGCTTTCTCTGCTTTCGCCATGGTCGAACCGGCGGCTACTCCCCCGTTAATCCGGTACATGATGACAAACTTCGCGAAATTCTCATCGACGGCGCTGAGGCGCGTGTAAAGGTCCGTCAGATCGGTTTCATTGATGAACGGCATCTGTACGCCGGTATTATCGACGTTGAGTTCCCGGCTAAATACCGTCACACAAGCGAACCAGCCGCGGTCGAACGAGCCATCGATGGCCGTCGCCTGTTCATTGCCGTCCTGGATGCCGTTATGATTGAGATCGTCGCCGAACAGCAATTGCGAGGTCACGCCCTTGATCATGAGCAACTCTTCGATGCTCTCGACCGGTGCATTCTTGGCCATGTAGCCCGGCAAGAGCCCGTTGTAGTAATCGCTTTCGGCACCGGCAGCCCGCGGGGTGTCATCGGGGTCTACCCAATCGATGATCGAGTCGGCCACGTCTTCGGACATATTCGGAAGTTTCATGAGCATATCGTGCAGCGACTTACCTGTCGGATCGCTCTTGAGTATCGCATTGATATTGAGCTTGGCCGCTTCGTCGGTCACGCCAAACACCATGTTCCCCCGGATGACCGTGGCCGTCGGATCAAGCGGGGCGATGAGGGAAATCATTCCCATGCTTTGGTCGCCCGGAATGGTGATTTGCCGAAAGGCCATATCGTTGTCGGTTACGTTGTAATTGAGCTCCATCATTACTTCGGGATTGCTCAGCATAGCCATGGCACGATGAACGCCGGACTGGGCCAATGCGCGGACCTGAACCAATTTGTGGGCGTTCATGGCCCCCTTGTATTCGGAGCTCATGCTGTCGCTGAAGTGATAGGCGGCCAGCGCCAGGACCGTAATGACGATGAGAACGGCGATCAGCACCATTCCCGCCCGGGTCTTCTTCTGATTTGGCCTACTGCACAACATGGCAATCTCCGTGGACGATCCACTATTGATTCAATTGCTCTTGCGTACCTGGGAAGTTATTGCCGCCTGGAATCGCGACCACATGCGTCACGACCATCGGGGGAGGCTCGCTATTGTCGGTAGCGCTCGCACTCAGGTTGGTTTGCTTCAGCGACAAGGTAATCTTGATCGCCGCGGGTGGTCCGACGGGAGTCATGCCATCGGAGCCTCCCAGTAACGTACCATCCCATTCGCTTTGCCAAAGTAAGCCGTCGAAATACTGGAATTCGATGGAGGCCACTTCGCTCGCGAACTGATAGTCCATGGGATTGCCAACGTCGGGAGGCACGTCGGTATTTTCCACACTGGTGACGACATCGATTTCCTGGCGGCACAGGCCGACGCTATCGCCGCCGTACCAGTAGGTAACTCGATGCAGATCACTGATGCCGGGCGGGACGGTAATGCCATCGATCATGTTCGCGTCGCGCTTCAAATGCGAAACGGTCAGGGTCAACATCGTGCTGCTGCCCAGCACTCCCACGTTAAAAGTCCCTTTGCCGGTCCCTTGGGCTGCAAACGTCGTCAGGGGCACGGTCTCGGCGTTGGGGTCGGTAGTCGTGGTCGCGGCGGCGCCTGTCGTCCCCGTTGTTCCGGTAGCGGCAGCGGGCTGCGTGTTGTCGGTTTGAAGTTTGCTTGGATCGGGCACGCCGCGCTGGTCGTAGGCACCCATCGAATTACTGATATCGCTATCGAGTTTGGAAAGGATCGCGTTGGCCAGCGTTTTTACCTGAACGACATCGCGTCCCGCTTGGGAATGACTGAGCTGAATATCCAGCGCGACATAAAGGGCGCCGATCAGAATCATCGCGACCAGCATCGCCACGAGCAACTCGATGAGCGTAAAGCCCAACGCGCGAGCGCGTCGCGAATGCGTATTGCGAACCTTCTGCTGCGAACGGCGACAAGAAGCAATCACGATCAGCCTCCCATTCCGCCAGTGGCGCCTGTCGTTCCGGTAGTTCCCGTCGTCGCCCCGGTTGTAGTCGTGTCGGGGGGCGTATTGTCGGTGCTCGCGACCGGCAGAGGCTCCAGCGTGCTGCCGCGGATCGACGGATCGACGATCATCTGCGCGAGCGTGACTTCCAGTGCCTTATCGCGCCCCTCAGGTTGGTATCTCACATGCACGACGACGTTCCAAAGGAAGTCGAACTCACCTTCTTCGGCGTCAATCTTATATTGGAAGCTGGGATTGTCGTCGAATGCGGTGAAATCCATGGGAGTCATGGGCTCCGCTCCAACTACCAGCTCGTTCATCTTGCTTTGACATAGCAGGCTCGCCTGGCTAATAGCCTGCGTATCCATGGCGCGGTCGGTACCGATATTGATCAACTCGAATACCGCCACGAATGAAATCATGAAGATAAACAGCGCAATAATGACCTCGATGAGCGAGAACGCATCCTGTCTGGCCGCTGCGATCTTCGATTGTTTTAGCATGGTTGACCTTCCAACTGTGCCGCTATTTCTCGGCGCTGGCGGCGACCTTGGTTGCGCGCCCCGTCAGTGCCCGAACGTGCAGTGTCTGACCCGTTCCCAAGCCAACGACGCCGAACATGATGTCCACGTCCTCTTGAGCGGTGCCGTCGGGATTGTAGATGACCGTCGTTTCCCAATCGCCGCCGCCCGCCGGCGCATTCGCGTCCATCAAGACCGCGAAGTCCGTGACGAAAATGCAACGATCGGGGAGATGGTCTTCGGCGATGTATCCCTCCCCTTCCACTTGAACCTCTTCCATGTCATCCGGTTCGATGCGCATGAGGCCGGTGTTCGTCTGGATCGATAACTTATAGGGCCGACCGTCGTTCATGGCTTGAGCCCGCGCATCGGCAAGTCGGCCGCGAATCGCATCGGCGGCGGCCCCGACTTTCGATGGCCCGAACATCGAGTCCATCATGGGAAAGGCAAGCGCGGCCATGATGACGATGATGGCCATCACCAACGTCAGTTCCAGCAATGTATAGCCGCGCCTGGTCATGATTACCGCCCTCCCACTTGACTGCAAATGGTTCCCACTCCTTACGCTTTCGGAAGCGGCCAATTGCCCACTTGACGACCGTCCGGGGTGTTCGTGAAGATATGAGGCGTTTGGACTAAAAATCCTATACCGTTATGAATCGAGCCGCTCGGATCGTAGCCGTACTGGGCTCCCCACGGATCCAAGAGCCGGTCAGCACTTTCCAAGTAGGGGCCCTTGCCATTGCCATCGCGCTGCAACAAGTCTTGCAGGCTGTTCGGATAATTACCATCGTGCTCGATGGCATAGGCCTTAACCGCCTCGAAAATCGTGTTGGCTTTCATGATGGCGCTGTTGACACGCTGGTCTTCCAGCGTTTTCATGAAGGTGAAACCGCCGACGCCGGCGAGGATGACGATGATGGCCACGACGACGAGGAGTTCCATAAGGGTGAAACCGACTCGGCGTTGGCGATTCTGATTTTGCTTCTGTACGATCATGG
>Ga0170475_128860009_pt1 | contig 10694 bp, 5 predicted proteins | sample Soicark_Litter_5_FD_111474 | JGI IMG/M metagenome (GOLD analysis project Ga0170475, IMG submission 111474) | Avena fatua rhizosphere microbial communities from Hopland, California, USA. Combined Assembly of 48 SPs | reverse complement strand
CCAACGGTTCGGTTACCAAAGGCGCCGGTTCATCGATGACCACGTCCTCTTCGATCTCCACCAGCGTTTTGAGCTTCACCTTACGATGCCAGTTGAAGCCCGTTCCAGCCGGGATGATATGTCCCATGATGACGTTTTCCTTAAACCCGCGAAGGTAATCGACCCGCGACATGGTCGCTGCCTCGGTCAATACCCGGGTGGTGTCCTGGAAGGACGCCGCGCTCAGGAAGCTCTCCGTCTCGAGCGACGCCTTCGTGATTCCAAGCAGAACAGGCTGGGCTTCAGCCGGTTTGCCACCCATCTTGTCGACGCGGTCGTTCTCTTCATCGAACTCGATCTTATCGATCTGTTCGCCCCAGAGGAACGAGGTATCGCCAGGTTCGGTGATGCGCACCTTGCGCAGCATCTGCCGAACGATGATTTCGATGTGCTTGTCGTTAATGGTCACACCTTGCAAGCGGTAGACTTCCTGCACTTCGTTCACCAGGTGCTCCTGCAACTCCTGCGGTCCGCAGATGTCCAGGATTTCGTGCGGATCAATCGGCCCTTCGGTCAACTGCTGGCCTTTCTTGACGAAGTCGCCCTTGAAGACGATGACGTGCTTGCCGATCGGGATCAGATGTTCCTCTTCGGTCGCCGTGGCCTGGTCCTTGATCACCACGCAACGTTTGCCACGGACGCTCGGTCCGAAATCGACGATGCCGTCGATCTTCGAGATTTCAGCGGCGTCCTTCGGACGGCGCGCTTCGAACAACTCGGCCACACGCGGCAAACCACCGGTGATGTCCTTGGTCTTCGAGGTCTTTCGAGGCGTCTTGGCCATCAAAGTCCCGGCCACAATCTTGTCACCCTCGTTCACAACGATATGCGCTCCCGATGGGATCGGATAGTTGGCAATGGGATCGTTCTTGTCGTCCAGGATTACGATCTGCGGATGCAGGTCTTCCTTGTGTTCGATGACGACCATAGCTTCCTGGGCAGTCGTTTCATCGACTTCCTGCTTCATGGTCACGCCTTCGATGATGTCGTGGAATTTGATCTTGCCCGCGCGTTCAGAAAGAATCGGGACGTTGTAGGGATCCCACTGCACGAAGGTCTCGCCCTTCTTCACCTTGCTGCCATCGGGGATGGAAATGACCGATCCGATCACGATATTGTGTGTTTCCAATTCGCGGCCGTCATCAGCCATGATCGAGACCGATCCATTCTTGTTCAGGACGATGTTGTTGCCGTCCTCGAGTTGGACCAGGCGCAGTTCGTTGTAGCGCAGGACACCTTCCTGCTTGGCCTTAATCTGCGGCTGCTTGAATCCTGCAGTCGCCGTTCCACCGATGTGGAACGTACGCATCGTGAGCTGCGTGCCCGGTTCGCCGATGGATTGCGCGGCGATGATTCCGACCGCTTCGCCCAATTTGACGTTCGCTCCCGTGGCCAGATTGCGCCCGTAACAAGCGATGCAAACCCCCTGCTTGCTTTCGCAAGTGAGCACTGAGCGAATTTTGATTTTCTCCACACCGGAGTTCTCGATCGCTTTCGCGCGCAGTTCATCGATCTCCTGCGAGGCCGGTGCCACAATGGTTTTTGGATGGCGAGGATCATGAATGTCGTCGGACGAGAATCGCCCCACAAGGCGTTCGCTCAACTTCACCACTTCGTCTTCGCCTTCGTAGATGGCCTGCACCCAAATTCCATTGGATGTGCCGCAGTCGACTTCACGAATGATTACATCCTGGGCCACGTCGACGAGCTTGCGGGTCATGTACCCCGAATCCGCCGTCTTGAGTGCCGTATCGGCCAACCCTTTACGTGCGCCGTGAGTCGAGATGAAATACTCGAGCACTGTCAGCCCTTCGCGGAAGTTGGAGAGAATCGGCTTCTCAATGATGTCGCCGGACGGTTTGGCCATAAGACCACGAACACCGGCCAGCTGGCGAACCTGCTGCCGGTTGCCGCGCGCGCCCGAATCCACCATGAGCGACACGGGATTGTATTCCCGTTTGCCATGGTTGTTTTCCAGCGTGCGGAGCATGACGTTCGCGATCTGGTCGGTGCAATGCGTCCAGATATCGATGATTTTGTTGTAGCGTTCGCCGGGAGTAATCACGCCCTTGCGATATTGTTTCTCGACTTCGCCGATCTGCTTTTGCGCTGCTTCGATCTCGTGGGTCTTTTCCTTCGGAATGATCATGTCGTCGATACCGATCGAGACGCCCGCTCGAGTGGCCTCACGGAATCCGATTTCTTTCAATCGATCCAAGGTGCCGACTGTCTTTTCGTGCCCGCAGATTTTGTAGCAGCGCCAGATGAGGTCGCCCAATTGGCCCTTGCCCACCACTTTATTGGGGAAGCCCAGATCGTCGGGCCAGATTTCGCTGAAGAAAACGCGGCCGACCGTGGTTTCGATGACCTTCTTTTCCGCATCTCCATATTCGCTCTTTCTACCCACGTCGGGGTTCGCCAGGCGAATGCGGTCATGGATGCCAACCACGCCATCGAGATAGGCAAAGGTCACTTCGCTCTTCGAGCCGAAGAGTTTCATGCGATCGCCCTCTTTCCTTCCCTGTGTGCGAGGTTCTGCCGTCAGATAATAACAGCCCAGCGTGATGTCCTGCGTGGGCGTCATGATTGGCTTGCCGCTCGAAGGACTGAAGATGTTGTTCGGCGCCATCATCAGGAGCCGAGCTTCCATCTGCGCCTCAACTGAAAGCGGCACGTGCACGGCCATTTGGTCGCCGTCAAAGTCCGCGTTGTAAGCGGTGCAGACCAGCGGATGAATCCTGATAGCCTCGCCTTCGATCAGGATCGGTTCGAACGCCTGGATCGAAAGTCGGTGCAGCGTCGGAGCACGGTTAAGCAGAACAGGATGACCTTTGGTCACTTCCTCGAGGATGTCCCACACTTCAGGCGATTGGCGTTCGATCATCTTCTTGGCCGATCGGACCGTATGGACGTATCCGAGTTCTTTCAGCCGGCGAATGATGAACGGCTCGAACAGCACCAGCGCCATCTTCTTGGGAAGCCCGCATTGGTGCAGCTTGAGCTCCGGCCCGATTACGATCACCGAACGTCCCGAGTAATCGACGCGCTTGCCCAAGAGATTCTGACGGAATCGCCCGCTCTTGCCCTTAAGCATATCGCTGAGCGATTTGAGCGCCCGATTGCCGGCGCCAGTGACAGCGCGGCCATGGCGGCCGTTGTCGAACAGCGCATCGACTGCTTCCTGCAACATCCGCTTTTCGTTCCGAATGATGACTTCGGGCGTTTTGAGCTGAAGCAGGTTGCGCAACCGGTTGTTCCGGTTGATGACGCGACGATAAAGATCGTTCAGGTCGGAAGTGGCAAAGCGGCCGCCTTCCAACGGCACCAAAGGACGGAGATCGGGTGGAATCACCGGCAGCACTGTCAGGATCATCCATTCGGGACGGCTCTTGTTGGTGAGGAATGCCTGGAGCAGTTTGATCCGTTTGGCGATCTTCTTGCGGATCTGCTTGCTCTTCGTTTCGGTCATTCCGATCTGCAACGCGTCGATTTGCTTTTGCAGGTCGACTTTGGCCAATCCTTCCCGGACCGCTTCCGCGCCCATCTTGGCCACGAATGCGTCGGCGCCATAGGTCTCGCGCGCTTCGCGGTACTCATGTTCGCTCAGCAACTGATGTTGCTTGAGCGGCGTCGAGCCCGGATCAATCACCATGTAATCTTCATAGTAGATGACCCGCTCGAGATTTCGCGCCGTCATGTCGAGCATCAAACCAATGCGCGAAGGCATGCACTTGAAAAACCAGATGTGCGACACCGGAACCGCCAGTTCGATATGGCCCATCCGCTCGCGACGCACCCGCGCCAGAGTCACCTCGACGCCGCAGCGGTCGCAGACCACGCCACGATGCTTGATTCGCTTATACTTTCCGCAAGAGCACTCCCAGTCCTTGACCGGGCCGAAAATGCGTTCGCAGAACAAGCCACCTTTTTCCGGCTTGAACGTGCGGTAATTGATGGTCTCCGGATTCTTAACTTCGCCCTTGGACCACGAGCGAATCGATTCCGGCGACGCCACGGCAATCGCCACGTATTCGACTTGATTAACCTTATCCAGTCCGAGCAACTCCCGAGCGGATTCTTTGCTAGCTATCATATTCAGTTTTAAAACTTAACCGTACAGAGTCTTGGAATTTCTTAACCGAGGTTCGTCAGGGCAGTCGGCGGCAGCGCCGGTTGCTCCAACGGATTCGAGTAGCCAACCTTGACATCCATGCCAAGCGACTGCATTTCCTTCACGAGCACGTTAAACGACTCGGGGATCCCTGCCTCCAGGCAGTTATCACCTTTGACAATGCTCTCATAAATTCTGGTCCGGCCCTGCACATCGTCGGATTTGACGGTGAGCAGTTCCTGCAATGTATAGGCCGCCCCATACGCTTCCATCGCCCACACTTCCATTTCCCCGAAGCGTTGGCCGCCGTACTGGGCCTTGCCGCCCAACGGCTGTTGCGTCACCAGCGAATACGGTCCTACGGCGCGGGCGTGAATCTTGTCCGCGACCAAATGGCCCAGCTTCATCATATAGATATAGCCAACTACGATTTCCTGGTCGAAGGCGTCCCCGGTCCGGCCATCAAACAGACGTGTCTTGCCGTGCTCCGGCAAACCAGCCTGCTTGAGATAGCCGCGGATTTCTTTTTCTTTGATGCCGTCAAAAACAGGCGTCGCGAATTTCAACCCCAGCAACCTGGCCGCCCAGCCAAGGTGCGTCTCGAGCACCTGGCCGACGTTCATACGCGAGGGCACGCCCAGCGGATTGAGCACAATATCGACCGGCGTTCCATCGTCCAGGAACGGCATATCTTCTTCCGGCACGATCTTGGCCACTACACCCTTATTCCCGTGGCGTCCGGCCATCTTGTCACCCACCGACAGCTTGCGCTTGGAGGCGATGTAGACCTTCACCTGCTTGATGATCCCGACGTCGACTTCGTCGCCCGATTCGGCGCGTTCCATCTCTTCGTCGTGCTGCATCTGCAGGTCATCGAACTTCTTTTTGAAGCTGCCGATGATTTCGCTGATCTTGTTGCGAATCGGTGAAGGATCGATTTCGATCCGGTCGTAAACTCCGGCCAGCTTGCGCAGCAGTGTCTTTGTGATCTTCCTGTTGGCCGGGATGATGATTTCACCGGTCTCGGAGTTAACCACATCAAGCGGAATTTTTTCACCGAGCAGGATGTTGCTCAGCGCTTCAGTCAATTGCTCGTGCAGTTCGTCGCTCTTCGCTTTGTAATCTTCCTGCACCTGTTTGGCGGCCTTCTTGGCATCACCCGCTACCGGCGGCTTGTCGCGGTCTAGATCCTTCTCTTTCTTGGAGGAGACCTTCACGTCCATGACAATCCCGTAAGTTCCGGAAGGAACCTTCAGGGATGTGTCCTTCACATCAGCCGCCTTCTCACCGAAGATCGCGCGAAGCAACCGCTCTTCAGGAGCCAATTCGGTTTCGCTCTTCGGCGTGATTTTGCCTACCAGGATGTCGCCCGGCTTCACTTCCGCCCCGACGCGAATGACTCCGTCCGGTCCGAGGTTCTTGAGAGCCTCGTCGCCCAGGTTGGGGATATCCCGCGTAATTTCTTCGGGACCAAGCTTGGTGTCGCGAGCGCCCACCTCGAATTCATCGATATGAATCGAGGTAAAGATGTCGTCCTTCACGATCCGTTCGCTGATCAGGATGGCATCTTCGAAATTATACCCATTCCACGGCATGAACGCGCAAAGAACGTTGCGCCCGAGAGCCAGTTCCCCGCCCTGGGTACAAGGACCGTCCGCAATCACCTGTTCCTTCTTTATGCTGTCGCCCTTCGCCACCAGGATCTTCTGGTTGATGCAGGTCGCCGCATTGGACCGCATGAACTTGCGGATCTGATACACGTTGATGCCATTCGCCGGGTCATGCTTGATCCGCCGTTTCGTTTCAGGAAGCTTCCCGTCGGACGTCACGATCACCTGGTTGCCGTTTACCGACGCAACCTTTCCAGCATCTTCCGCCACTACCACTGCGCGCGAGTCGCGCGCCACGCGATCTTCCAGGCCGGTAGCTACCAGCGGCGATTCGGTCACCAACAATGGCACCGCCTGGCGTTGCATGTTCGAACCCATCAATGCCCGGTTGGCGTCATCATGTTCCAAAAATGGAATCAGGCTGGCTGCCACCGACACGAGCTGTTTGGGCGATACGTCCATGTAGTCGACCCGCGCCGGTTCGACGTCGACGAAGTCACCCTTGGAACGACAAGTCACCCGAGGCGTCGTGAAGTGCCCCTTTTCATCGATCGGCGCATTCGCTTGCGCCACGATGTACTGCTCTTCGCGATCCGCTGTCAGGTAATCGATATGACCGGTTACCCGGCCCTTCTCGACCTTGCGATAAGGCGTTTCCAAAAATCCGAAGTCATTCACACGCGCAAATGTCGCGAGCGACGCGATCAAACCGATGTTCGGGCCTTCGGGTGTTTCCACCGGACAGATCCGTCCATAGTGGGACGGATGAACGTCGCGCACTTCGAAACCGGCCCGATCTCGCGAGAGACCGCCTGGCCCCAGCGCCGAAAGACGCCTCTTGTGCGTCAGTTCCGCCAGCGGATTGATCTGGTCCATGAACTGCGAAAGCTGGCTGCGTCCGAAGAAATCCCGGATCACCGCCGAGAGCGCCTTCGGATTGATCAGCTTTTGCGGCGTCATGCTTTCCAAACCCTGGTCGAAAAGCGTCATGCGCTCCTTCACCAACCGCTCCGTACGGGCAAGGCCCACTCGGCACTGATTGGCCAGAAGTTCGCCTACCGTTCGAATGCGCCGGCTGCCCAAGTGATCGATATCGTCCAGGCTTCCTTCACCCTTCTTCAGTCGCAGCAAGTACTTCGTCGCCGCGATCAGGTCTTCCTTGGTCAGGATGCGCGAATCCGGATCGTCTTTGATTCCGAGCTTCTGATTAATCTTATAACGGCCCACTCGTCCGAGGTCATAGCGCTTGGCATCAAAGAACAGCCGTTTGATCAGCGCGCGAGCATTCGCCGCCGTCGGCGGGTCGCCGGGGCGCAGGCGTCGATAGATATCCTTCAACGCCTCTTCCTCGTTCTTGGTCGGGTCTTTCTTCATGCACTTGATGACGATGCCGTCATCAACGGTGGTATCAACCACTTTGATTTTATGGACCCCCAGTTCAGCGATCTGCTTGACCACCGCTTTGGAGAGGGGCTCGAAGGCACGGGCCACCACGATCCCTTTATCGGGATCAACGGCGTCCTCGATCAGGACCTTGTTTTGAATGTCGTCCAACTTCTCAGCCTCTTTCATGCTGAGGTCCTCGATGTCGTAAAACATCTTCAGGATGTCCGCGTCGGTTCCCTTCTCGACATCCTTTTTGTCGTCCTTCTCGTCGAGAAAACTCAACGCGCGGAAAAAAGTGGTCGTCAGGAATTTGCGCCGGCGCTTTTTGCGATCCAAATAGACATAGAGCAGATCGCTCGTGTCGAACTGCGCTTCATACCAGGAGCCGCGGTCCGGAATGATCCGGAAGGAATGCAACATCTTGCCGTTAGGATGCTGCGAAGCCTCGAAAGCCAAACCAGGAGAACGGTGCAATTGACTCACAATCACCCGCTCGGCCCCATTGATCACGAAGGTCCCTTGCGGGGTCATCAGGGGCAGCTCGCCCATGAAGACTTTCTCCTCTTTTGTGTCCTTCTCTTCTTTCAGCAGGAACGTTACATAGAGCGGGGCACCATAAGTGATGCCCTCACGCAGGCATTCCAGCCAATCCTGTTTCGGTTCGCCGATGTCGTAGCTGTGGTAATCGAGGACACATTTTCCATCGTAAATTTCGATGGGAAAGACTTCCCGGAAAACGGCTTGCAAGCCCACGTTCTTGCGCCGGCTTGGGGCGACCGATAGTTGCAGAAACTCCGCATAGGAGGTCGTCTGCAATTCGATCAAATTCGGCGGAGCGATGATCTCTTTGATTTTTCCGAAGTTAATTCTTTCGTGCGCGCGCGATGGCATTTTGTTCTTCCTGACTTTGGCTGGCGACCGGCCAGACCGTTGTTTACCTAACGACAGAAGGCAAGCATCCCGGGTCCCGGGAAAACTTGCCGAAAACTGACACCAGGACCGCTTTTTTGTCTACCCGGCGGTCCCGAATTATAAAAGCCCGTCTAATGTTCTAGCTCAGCCAGGGCAGTCAGACAACTGCCCTGGCTTATTTTGCTGAATTACTTCAATTCAACCGTGGCGCCGGCTTCTTCGAGCTTCTTCTTGGCAGCCTCAGCATCAGCTTTGTTGGCTCCTTCGAGCACCGGTTTTGGCGCTCCCTCGACCAGGGCCTTGGCTTCGGCAAGACCAAGCCCGGTTTTGACTTCGCGAACGACCTTGATCACAGCGATCTTCTTATCCGCTGGAAGCGCTTTGAGGATCACGTCGAACGTGGTCTGGGCTTCCGCGGCGGGGGCAGCAGCTCCGGCCTGGCCCCCGCCACCTCCGGCCATCATGGCCACTGGCGCAGCGGCCGTTACACCCCAGGTTTCCTCAAGCTTCTTCACCAGGTCGGCGGCTTCCATCACCGTTAATTTGCTCAATACGTCTACAATGTTTGCTATATCAGCCATGTTACCTTTCAGTCTTTCGTCTCGTCGTCATCCGCGGCCCCGGATGTTTTGAGTTCACGGCCCGTGAACCGACGATTTACATTTTTGGTTCTTGTTGCTTCCCGCTTGTTGGCTCGTGCAAGCGGAAAATTCTTTAGCCCTTCTCAGCTTTGGCCTTGATCACGCGGGCCAGTTGCGCTCCAGGCGTTTGAATGATTTGCACCAGCTTCGTCGCCGGCGTGTTGATAAGCCCTACCAACTTTCCTCGGAGCACATCCAGCGAAGGCAACTCTGCCAGCGAGACGATCTCCTTGGCTTCCATGCGCTTATTGTTCAAGTAACCGAACTTGATTTTCGGCTTCTCGAACTCGGCCTGGAACGTCTTAACAGCTTTAGCCGCCGCGGAGACATCCTTCTGGCCGGTCACCACTGCGAGCTGCCCCGCCAACCCGCCATTCATATCAGCCACGCCCGCTTCTTTAGCGGCAAGCCGGAAAAGCGAGTTTTTCACCACGTGGATTTGCGCCCCGGCTTTCACCAGCCGTTTTCGCAATTCGGTGATGGGGCCCACTTTCAGCCCGGTGTAATCGACTACAATGAAAAATGGCGAGGCATTCAGCCGCGCGACATATTCCTGCGAAATACTTTGTTTTTCTGTACGCATCTTTCGGTTCTCCAGTCAGCTAACGCAGCGCGGTCTTAGGCCGCAGTTGCAAATTCTTTTAGATCCACTCGCACCGGTGGGCTCATCGTCGCCGAAATGGTGCAGCTCTGGATGAATAGCCCTTTCACACTGTGGGGTTTGGACTTCCACAACGCATCGATCACCGCCCGGGCATTTTCCTCGATTTGCTTTGCCGGAAACGACGCTTTGCCTACCGGCACATGCACATTTCCCGCCTTGTCGATCTTGAACTCGACTCGGCCGGCTTTTACTTCTTTCACCGCTCGCGCAGTATCCTCAGTCACCGTGCCCGTCTTGGGATTCGGCATCAGGCCGCGCGGTCCAAGCACTTTACCCAACTTGCGCACCTCTGACATCGCATCCGGTGTCGCAATCGCCACATCGAAATCCGTCCACCCTTCGTTGCACTTCTTGATCAGGTCATCGAACCCCACGAACTCCGCTCCAGCCGCTTTCGCAGCATCGGCAGCCGCACCGTTTTTCGCGAAGACCAGCACCTTCACGGTCTTTCCACTGCCATGAGGCAACGGAACCGTCCCGCGCACCATCTGGTCAGACTGCTTCGGGTCTACCCCCAGGCGAAACGCCAGGTCGACCGTCTCGTTAAATTTGGCTTTGGGAAATTTCGCCAATACTTCTACCGCCGCTTTGAGTGGGTAGGTTTTCGTCGCATCTACTGCTTCCAGTGCTTTTTTGTAACGTTTACTCGGCATTATCTCTTGTTGCGGTGCAAACGAGCCATTGCTCTCCCGCGGTTTACTTTTTTAAACAAATCTCAAACTCAACAATCCCAAATTCCGGGTGCGGCGAGCGTCCTCCCGAGCCGTCTTCACACGATATCAATCCCCATGCTCCGGGCTGTCCCCGCGATTACTCGAAACGCTGCCTCTTCGTTGGTGGCGTTGAGGTCTTTCGCCTTCATCTTCACGATGTCCATCACCTGTTTCCTGCTCACCTTGCCAACCTTCTCCTTGTTGGGTGTCTTGGCTCCGGTCGCAACCCCTGCAGCCTTCTTCAAGAGCACCGATGCTGGCGGCGATTTGGTAATGAACGTAAACGACTTATCCTGGAATACAGTGATCACCACCGGAATGATCAAACCCGCCTGTTCCTTCGTAGCCGCGTTAAATTCCTTGCAGAACGCCATGATGTTCACGCCGTGCTGACCCAAAGCGGGCCCCACCGGCGGCGCCGGGTTTGCCTGCCCAGCCGGAATCTGCAGCTTGATCTGTCCTGTAACTTTCTTCGCCATAAAATTCTAATTTCTTACAACTGACTCAGGCCTTTTCCACCTGCCAATATTCCAACTCTACCGGCGTATTTCGCCCGAATATGTTCACGGTGACCTTCAGTTTGCCACGCTCAGGCTCAATTTCCTCGATCACACCGCT
>Ga0170475_105864183_pt1 | contig 10694 bp, 5 predicted proteins | sample Soicark_Litter_5_FD_111474 | JGI IMG/M metagenome (GOLD analysis project Ga0170475, IMG submission 111474) | Avena fatua rhizosphere microbial communities from Hopland, California, USA. Combined Assembly of 48 SPs | reverse complement strand
CTTCGTCGTAGCCGAGATTAAGCAAGCGCCCGTGATCGAGCGCATCCGATTCTAAAAACGTGTATTCAGCGCCCATGGGCCAAACGGCCGCCGTCGAGAGGTAATGCAGAGGCTTGATGCGTCCATGAAAAGCAAACCGAACGATCTCGTGCAGGCCAAGCACATTGGTCGCTTTCAGCGCCTCATATGGATAGATGAAGTTTACATGCGCAGCCGAATGGATGATGCAATCAATTTCGCGCGCCAGTGACTCGTAAATCGGATCAGGCAGGCCAAGCCGCGGCAGGATGATGTCTCCGGCAACCACATGCACGCGCTCTTCCCACACACCCTGCCAATGCTCGCCCTCCTGCCACAGCTCGTAATGCCGCAGTTGCTCCTGCATGCGAACCTTGCTGTTTAAGCCATCTCTTGCGCGGATCAGGCAGTGCAGATGCGCATCCGTAGTCCGCAGGATTTCATTGACGAGATAGGCACCGAGAAAGCCTGTCGCGCCCGTAAGAAGGACGCTACGGATGGGCGGATGCGGCTAAAAGGTGAAGCCGCGAGCTGGGGCGATGTTGGATGGCAGTTCGGCTTCGCGCCGCAGAAATGCCATGCGCTCTCGTCCCCATTCGGAACCGCGCATCCCAAGCGCAAGGATTTTGCTTGATGCTTCACTCGTCGAGCGCTGCAGCTTGTCTATCAGAGATGAGAATTTCATTAGCGTCGAGGCGGCAAAGAAATCTCTCATGCTGAAGGTAACGTTAAAGAGCTTTCGTACTTCGACCATCAAGGGGGTCATCAGCAGCGAGTGACCGCCCAAGTCCATGAAGTCATGGCCGCGGCTGATCTGCTCGACCGGCATGCCGAGCACTTTCGCCCAGACTTGCGCCACCAGCCGTTCCGTTGCAGTCGTTACTGCAGTTCTATCCGCCGGTCCTGTCCCTTTCCCCGGCGCAGGTATGGCGAGCGCGGTACGGTCAATCTTCCCGCTTGGTGTTAATGGGAAGCCGTCGCAGTGGAGGATGTACGGCGGAATCATCGGCTCGGGTAGTTCTTCGCGGAGTCGTTCGCGAATAGCGGCGGCTGGTGTCTCCCCGGCATCGGCGACGACGTGCGCGACTAATTGTTTGTCTCCATCTTTGTCGACCCATGTGGTGACGACCGCATCGCGAATGCCTGCGATCGCGCGAACCGCTGCCTCGATTTCTTGGAGCTCCACCCGATATCCATGAATCTTGACCTGGTGGTCGACACGACCCAAGCAGACCACGTCGCCATTGGCCAAATAACGCGCCAGGTCACCGGTGCGATACAGGCGCTCGCCGGCACGGAACGGGTTCGCGACGAAAGATCGTTCCGTCAGCTCCGGCCTGCCTACATATCCGCGTGCTAGTCCGGCTCCTCCAATATAGAGCTCCCCCACGACTCCGATCGGGACCGGCTGTGTCTGATCATCGAGAATGTAAATTTGGGTGTTTGCAATGGGGCGACCGATGCGAATGGGATCCGCGGGAGCGGATTGCACTTGATGGATGATCGACCATACCGTGGTTTCAGTCGGACCGTACAGATTCCACAGCGGCCCTCCCTTCGAGAGCAGCTGCTCGGCTAGATCGCGGTTCAACGCCTCCCCGCCTGCGCCCATGCGCAGCGCTGAATCCCCTCTCCAGCCTGCCGCCAAGATTGCTTTCCATGTCGATGGCGTTGCCTGCACGAACGAAGGGCGGCAGTGCTCAATGCGCTCAGCAAGCCGGATGCCGCTTCCCAAGACTCCATCCTCGGCCAGCTCCACGATGCCGCCGGCGATCAGCGGCATAAGCAATTCGACAGTGGAAATGTCGAACGATGGCGTAGTGAGCGCCAAGAGCGAATCGGAGCCGGAGAATCCAACGCGCTCCTGAACCGCGAGAAGGCAGTTGAGCAGCGCATGATGCAGAATCTCTACGCCTTTGGGCTGCCCTGTCGATCCCGACGTGTAGATGACATAGGCGCTGTCCGCTCCTGTGCTTGCCGGCAGCGGTGGAAGCGGCGCAACCTGGTGCCGGTGGCAATCGTCAATATCCAGGGTGCGAGCGCCTGAGCACGCCTCAGCCATCCGCGCCAGATCACGGTTCGTGATGACCACCTCCGCTTCCGAATCCGCGAGCATAAAGGCGATGCGTTTTTTCGGCAGATCAGGATCGATCGGGACGTAGGCAGCGCCGAGCCGCCATGTGGCGAGTATTGCGGCAAGGAGGTCTGTGCATCGGCGCAAGAGAATCGCGACTCGGGCGCCCGGCCGCGCGATCCGGCGCTCGACCATGCTCGCAATGCGCTCGGCGCGGGCATAGAGCTGCGCGTAACTCAGCTCTTCTCCATTGCAGCGAACCGCGGTTTGCTCGGGTCCTTCGCGTACGCGATCGAGTATCAGATCCAACACGGTGCGCTGGCGCGGATAGGATCTCTCAGTGGCGTTCCAGTCGTGCAATAGCATGCGCAGCAGCCGATCCGGTATGATCGGCAATACTCCGCACGACCGCTCCTTCTGGCGGAGTCCGGCCCCCACGAATTCGATGAACCCATCCATCCACCGCGCAATGGTCTCGCCATCAAACAACTCGGTGCTGTAGTCGCACCGCAGCTCCATTTCGCCTGATGCACATGCCAGAACCAGCTCAATGTCATAGCGGGCACGCGCGCCCGGCACCGTCACAAGCGAGCAGCGCAACTGCTTAAATGCCGGCAGCGCGTCGGACATTTCCGACCGGAATGCCGCTGAAAATAGCGCGGAACGACTCTGGTCGCGCCCGACCTTAATGACGCGAATGATCTCGGCAAGCGCGAACTGACGGTGCGCGTCGGCCTGGGCCCAGTTGGCGGCCGAGGCGCGCACGTGATCCGCAAAGGTCCGACGCGCAGCGTAGCTCGATCGAACGGGCAGCATGTGGCGCGTCCTGCAAGCGGCTCGGCTGTCGCCGTCAATATGGACGGGCGAGCTGGAGGCCCCGACGACGATCTCCCGCTGCGCCCCTAGGCGGTGCAGAAACGCCGTAAACGCGCCGAACACGACGGCCGAGGCAGAGAATTCAGGCCACGCCCCCAACTCTGTCTGCACGTTGGACGGCAGGGCCACCGTGAGTCGTGCGCCCTCATAGTTCTTTATCGCAGGGCGGGGGCGGTCGGCCGGCAACTCGAATTGCAGTGGAGCTGCTGCGAGCATCGTTGTCCAATACTCTTGGGCCGCGAGGCGTGCGCGTGTTGCGGTTTCCTGCTCATGCCGTGTCAGGTAATCGCTGAGTTGGACGGTCGCAGGGGATGTCTGCGGCTGCTCGCCGTGCGCGAATCCGGAATAGAATTGCGCGATATCGGCGAGGATCGTGCTCAGCGCGTCTTGATCGACGACAAGGGCATGACCGACGAGCACCAGTATGTGATCGCCGTCCCCGAGGCGCAGCAACTCGGCGCGAAATAGCCGTTCGCCGAGCTCGAAAGGTCGCCACGCAATTTCGCCGACGCGCTCGCTGGACACACCATCGGAGCACTGTGAAATGGGGAGTTCAAAGCGTTTGGCGATGAACGTGATCGCATCATGATCTCGGCTGAGCGCCACACGCGCTGCCTCATGGCGTTCCACCACTGCCTCGACTGCAGCTTGCAGCGCGGGACCGTGCAGTGGGCCCTGCAGCCGCACCGCCAGCGTCTCGTTGTAAGCGCATGATGCGCCGCTCGAGTAACGTGCCAGGAAGCCGATATGCTGCTGAGATGGAGCGAGCGCAATCCGCGGCCCTGCCTCGACCTTCTCGGGACCGTTCGGCAGCACTGCCTGCACACTCTTTTCCTGTCCCTCCAATGCCTGATCGATGAAGGCGGAGAGTGCGCGCAGGTTTCCCGCGCCCTCGAGCAATGGGCGGATCGGAATTAATACGCCAAACCGCTCATAAACCCTGCGAATGCCCTCGAGCAGCGCCAGCGACGAGGTAACGTAATCGAGCAGCGGCGCCTCGTCATCGATTTCGTCAACATTAGCGCCGATGACATCGCTGATGATCTGCCGTAACTCGGCGCGAATCCGAGAGAAATCCAGCTCAGCGGCGGCACTCATGGTCGTTGGTGCCACAGCTTCCTCAGTGAGCCGCCATTGAAAGTTCAGGGCTCTTCGTGGTGCGCACGATGTTATCGCGCAACTGCCGATAGCGCTGCTCGGCCACCAACGTTTGAACCATGGGCGTATAGAACGGACCATCGCCGGTTAGGGATAGCTTTTCCGGCGTGATCTTGATGAAATCCCATTCCGCCAGCGCGTCCCACACGCCTGCGAATTGGTCGTAGACGTCCACGCCGAACGCCCTCTGAAATGCGGCACGGTCGAGCTCTAAACCGAACAGGTTGCGAAATACCATGGAGATCTGGAAATCCTCGCGAGTATGGCGGAAGCCGCACTCGACGGGAAAGCGGCCAGCGTCGATGGCCTCCTTATATTCCTTGAGCTTGCGCCAATTGATGTAAGACCACAAACGTCCGTCCTCGAGCGCCACGTCGCCGAAGAAGGTGATGGCGGCGTAGCCCAGCCCCACCGTATCCATGCTGTCGAAACGCCGGGTGACACCTTCCTCGTAGTGCCTGCCCACCGGGTCGCCGGGCTTGCGCCAGTTGTAGGCGGTGACCTGCTGATAGCCATGGCTTGTCAGCAGATCCCGCGAGACCCGGTACATTTCGAGATTGGCAAGCGTGCTTGGCAGTTCATGATAGCGGTTGAGAGCGAAATCGGTCGGGCCGCCGACGTTGAGCTCATAATGGGTGATGTCATACACGCCCCAGGAGATCACAGTCTCGAGATCCTTCACCATGCTCGAAGTTGTTTGCTGCGGCCAGCCGAAGATAAGATCGACATTGCAGGAGAGCCCAAATTCCCGCGCCCATTCCAGCGTCTGCACGACATGGTTAGTGGTCTGCTTGCGACCGCTGAGGCTATTGAGGCGTTCGTTGATCTGTTGCACACCCACGCTGATCCGGTTCATTCCACATTCTTTGATGGTGCGCAGCTTCTCGCGCGTAAAAAGCTGAGGGATGCCTTCGAGAGTGATGTCAACTTCAGGAGAAATGACCGGAAACAGATCGCGCACCAGCTCCATCAGACGAGGATACATCGGCTCCTTGTAGAGATTGGAGGTGCCGCCGCCAAAATACACCGCGCCCAGCGTTTGGCCGCGAAGCGCGGCCTTGTACATGGCGACCTCGCGCTTGAGGTACTCGAAATAGCCTTCCAGCGCGTCGTTACCGGCAAAATCTTCCACTGGAAACAGGCAATAGCCGCATTTTCCCGGGTTGGTTTTTATACAATAGGGGACGCCCATATACAGATTGATGACGGACCCTCGCCCCATTAGCGGAAGCTTCTGCCGATCATCCAGAACTTCGTGTACCGGCACGTCAGTTTCCGTCCAGTAGCGGGGTGATGGAAACGAATGCTGGATTTTGTTGACCTGGCGCTTGTCCAGGTGGTTTTCGATATAGCGCCGCGCTGCCGCGACATCGATCGAGAGGGTATTGCTGGACATTGCAAGCTCCTTGCTACGAAATTCGTCTTCAACAGCGATGAATTGAGCTTAGTGCGCGACAGGATGTTCAGCCGCGGCGGGCTTCACAGCGATCGGCGCGGGAACTGGCTCGGCGAACAGCACATCATTGACGATGTATTCCGCCAATGACTCGACGCTTTGATAATCCAGGCCCTGCATTGCCTTGAAACGGAACTCAAGCTTCTCCTGAATCCTGCGCTGGAGCTCGGTCACCAGCAGCGAATCCAGGCCGATCTCCATGAAGGCTGTCGATGGATTGAGATTGTCGAGATCGATTTCCTCCGCCGCTTGCCCTAGGGTGTCCTTGATTTCCTCGACGAGCCATTTGGATATGACGCCCACGCGCTCCTTGTGTGGCAGCTTCGCCAGGCGCTGGATGAGATTGTCGCGCGACACAAAAGCGCGCTCGCGGTTGCCTGCGGGCGCTGCGCCCCTGGTAAGCGAAAGCCTCGCCATTTGTCGCAAGTCCATATCGTCGATGCGCGCCAGCACCTCGCCGGCCTCGTTGATGACGCGAATGGAGGCAAGGATTGAGCGATCCTGTCCGTTTGGCCGCACGATGACATGACTCCAGACCTGGAACGGCAGCTCACGCGCCAGGGTCACGGCTTTTATGATGCTTGGCACAAACGTGCCATGCACCTCCGTCTCCCCGAATGTCATGGCTGCTGCGCGAATGACTTGCAGGGACCCGTCAAGTAGCGAGCTGCAGCGGAATGGGTGGTCCTCGGGAACATCGGGGGCCGGCGAGGCAGTGAGGCGCCCTATAGCTTCCCCGGAGTTTGGCTCGCCCAGCCACAGTTCGCGAATCGTAGAGAAACTCGCGCCGTATTCGAACCCCGCCTCGCGCGCTTCCCCGTAGAATTGGGCGAGCGGAAGCGTCGATTTCATGCGCGCCAGCTCTTCCTGGAGCGTCACCTGCTCCACGCGCTCATCCCCCGCAATGACGCGGCCCTGACAATGAGACTCGCTCGCACCATCGCCTACCGCCGAGATCGTAAAGTTGCGCTCGGGTCCGCCTCCATTGGACCCCCGCGTTTCCAGCTTGAGAGTCACTTTTTTGGTCTTGCCGTAGCGCAGCACTAGCGGGCGTTCAAAAATCACGTTACGGAGCACGAGGGTCTGCCAGTCTGCACCGTTGCTCGCCGCAAAGCCGCGCGCCGCCATCTCCAAATAGCCGGTGCCTGGGAAAACGGTCGCGCCCATAATGCGGTGATCAACCCAAGGTTGTGCCGCGCCAATTTGGGATTCGAACACAGCACGGCGAGAGCCGATGCTCACCGCACGGCCGAGCAGCGGATGGACGTTGAGCGCCGGCGCCCGCGTGCTGGGTTGCGGCGCGTCTTCCAGACCAAGCTCCTCGGTCAGCCAGTGCTTTTCGCGACGGAACGGATAGAGAGGCAGCGAGATACGACGGTAATCGGCACGCCAGAGTACCCGGTCGAAGTCGATCGGCACGCCGGCCACGTAAAGCGCGCCAAGCATTTCCAGCATATGCAACGCGTCTTCTTTGTCGCGCATCAGCGTCGGCACGCAACGTGTCTTCTTCATGTCGAATGCCGCCGTGATCATCGGCGTGAGCGCAGGATGTGGGCCGATTTCAATCAGGGTGGAGCAACCCGCTTCGATGATCTTGCACATGCCGGCATGAAAAAGCACGGGACTGCGCACGTGCGAGCTCCAGTATTTTGCAGGGATGGCATCGCCCAGGAAATCTCCGGTGACATTAGACAGCACCGGTATCTCTCCGGCAGAAACGCGCAGCGAAGCGGCGACTTCCTCAAGCTCCGGCAGGATTGGTTGCATAAGCGGAGAATGGAACGCATGAGATACTTCGAGTTCCTTGCTGCGCCGACCGGCAGCAGTTGCGAGCTGCGCGATCTGCTCCACAGCTGCGATGGCACCCGATACAACTACGCTTTGCGGCCCGTTAACGCCGGCGATCGAAACCTCCGCTTCCTTGCCGGCGAGCCACTCCTGTGCCTCTTCAGGGGTAGCATTGAGGGCCAGCATCTTTCCATCGCGTGGCAATTGCCCCATCAGGCGCCCGCGCGCCATCACGAAACGTGCTGCCCCTTCCAGATCGATCAACCCTGCTATGCAGGCACCGACGATTTCCCCGACACTGTGGCCGATGATGTAATGCGGCCGGATGCCCCAGTGCTTCAGTAGATCGGCGAGCGCATACTCGATCGCAAACAGAGCGGGCTGAACGTAGCGGGTGTTATCAAGATATCGCGCCGATTCCGCACCAAACAGAACCTCGAGCAAGGGCGCGCCGAGCTCTGCGTCCATAAGTCTGGCGCAGGTGTCCAGCGCCGCCTTGAAACGCGGTTCGAGCTCATAGAGCTGCCGACCCATTCCGGCGCACTGCGCTCCCTGACCGGTAAATACGAACCCTATCTTGGGCTTGCGCCCAGCCAACGCTTGGCCTGCAAAGACACCCTTCGCTAAGCGCCCCTCGCGCCAGGAATGTAACTTCTCGCTGAGCTCATTCTTGCTCCGGGTTACCACCGCCAAGCGGTGGCGCATGTGGCTGCGGCCGATGGCGGCAGTGAAGCCAATGTCGGCAAGCAGGTGATGCTCCTCCTTGTCGAGGAACTCCGTCCACCTCCCGGCCAGCTCCTGCAGGGTCGGTGTGGACTTGGCCGACAGCACAACGATTTCGGACGTGCGCATCTGTCCTACCTCGGCAGCTGGCGTGCGCAATGGCGGCTCCTGCAGGATCGCATGCGCGTTGGTGCCGCTGTAGCCGAAGGAGTTGACGCCGGCGAGACGCGCTCTCTCGTTTCGCGGCCACGCAACCGTGCCCGTCGGCACGTGCAAAGGCGCCTGGTGCAGATCAATATTTGGGTTGAGCTGCGTGAAGTGCAGGCTTGGGAAGATGATCTGCTGATCGAGTGACAGAGCGGCCTTTACGAGGCCGAGCAAGCCGGCTGCCGATTCGAGATGACCGAAGTTGCTCTTTGCGGAGCCGACGAACAGCGGCTGTTGATCCGATCGACCCGGACCATAGACGTTCACCAGCGCGCTCATTTCAATCGGATCGCCAACCGGCGTTCCGGTTCCGTGCGCTTCGACATACCCAATATGATTTGCGCTAACGCCGACGCGGGCCAGCGTCAGGCGGATGACTTTCTCCTGCATCTGTCCATTAGGCGCCGTAATGGCGGGGGGGTGTCCATCCTGGGTAAGAGCGGTTCCGAGTATGCTGGCCAGAATGCGATCGTTTCTCGCGATGGCATCGGACTGCCGCCGCAGCAGCACCGCCATGCAACCTTCGCCGCGAATATAACCGTCCGCGCTCGCATCGAATGCACGACAACGTCCCGAGCGCGACATCAGACCAAGTTTTGAAAATGCAATGTGAACGCCGGGATGCAAGATCAGGTTCATTCCGGCGACAATCGCCGCATCGCAATCGCCGGCAAGAATGCTTTGTCGCGCCAAGTGGACGGCGACCATTGATCCCGAGCACGCGGTATCGAGGGCGAAACAAGGACCTTGCAAATCGAGCATGTGCGCGACGCGACCGGCCGTAATGCTCATCGCATCCGCCATAGCGTCATACCCGGTGACCCCGGTGAGCCCTTCATAATGTGTCTTCAGTTGCGAATATGCATTGGTATTCATTATTGAGAGGAAAAAGCCGGTATTGCTTTTGGCAAGCTCGTCGGGCGACTGACCTGCATGTTCCAGCGCGTGCCAAACGGTCTCGAGCAAGATCCGCTGCTGCGGATCCATGCGTGCAGCTTCCGAATCGGAGATTCCGAAGAATGCTGCATCGAAGCGATCCACGTCGGACACGAATCCACCATGCCGGACATAGGTCTTTCCCAACGTGACCGGATCGGGATCGTAGAATGATTCCAAACTCCAGCGTTCCGCCGGAATCTCGGTAACGCAGTCGCGCCCTTGCCGCAGGGCCGCTCCGAGATCTTCGACGGTGGAAATGTTTCCGGGAAGCCGGCAGCCGACACCCACGATCGCGATCGGCTCTGCGGAATTGCCGGATGCGTTCACATTCGCCTCAGTAACCATTTCCGCTTCCTCTATCGACTCTACGATCTTGTATGTTCACTCGAGCCTTAATCTTTGGATTGCATAAGGATGAGAATTTGGTCGGGCCCGGCCACAGCGACCTGAAGTCGCCGACTGTCGCACGCCCGCCGGCAGCATCGAACCCGGACGTTACATCAAGTCTCCTCACGGAGCGTCCCAACCGGCCAGCGTAAAAATAAAGAAGATGCAGCTGACGATCACAACTCAGTCGTCGTATTCATCGTCGTCTTCATCGTCGTCTTCATCTTCATCTTCATCTTCACCTTCATCCTCCAAGGCGCCGAGAGCCGACAACAATGACAACGTCGCTTCTCGTACAACGACTACGACGGGCTGAGTGCCCGATTTGATGGTTCCGGATTTGACGAGCTCATCGACTGCGTCCTCGATATCGGTCAGCAGCTTGCCCTGGCCCTTGCGTAGGCGCCTCACCTGTTCGGGGCTGCGTCGCCGCGATAATTCGACCACGACCAGCGGCAACTTGTTCTGCTTTTCGGTTTCGCGATGCTCGCGCTCTTCCTTGACCGTCGGTTGCATTGCCATGTCCATATCCTCCGGGGAGTGGCTGGAAAATCAGATTTTCGGCAGGATTCTGAAAGGAACCGCCTTACGCGCTTCGTTGTAGGCTCTACGGCCGGATTCGATGACAATGGCAGGGCCTTCCAGCAACCAACCATCTCGGCGGCGGCGATTGGCCCGGTTATGTCGGCGCAACGCCTCCTGTCCAAATATGATCTCCGCACGAATGAGTCGGCGTGCCGCCCGTTCGAACGGTGCGGTGAGGACGGAGGTCTTCCGGCGCCTACGCGGTTCTTTTTCGGCTATCACCGCTTCTGGCGTTTCCCCGGTACGCTGAATAATCGTGATCCGCTTGACGAGTTCGTCATCCATGATGGCACTCCTGCTGCTGCGAGAACGCCCGGGTCTCATAGGGGCCCATCTGACGCTCCCTTTGTCATTCTAGCTGCGGCGCAACTCCTTCCAACAATGGGGCAGTCAAGGAGAAAGATTGGTTTACGCCATACAGCAATATTGCTGCCGTACAGCAATATTGCTGGCGACCTGCTGCCGCTTTTATGCATGTGAATG
>Ga0170475_102865858_pt1 | contig 10694 bp, 8 predicted proteins | sample Soicark_Litter_5_FD_111474 | JGI IMG/M metagenome (GOLD analysis project Ga0170475, IMG submission 111474) | Avena fatua rhizosphere microbial communities from Hopland, California, USA. Combined Assembly of 48 SPs | reverse complement strand
CGGCGGCCGTCGCCGACGGCGTGGCGCTGCTCCCCTGCTCGTCCAGCGCGAGCATCAGCTCGACGATGGCCTTTTGATCGGCCTCGGATGGCAGGCCCCAGCCGGGCTGGTAGTCGTACACCTCCCGAAGCGAGGTGGACGCCGTACGCCCGTCCAGGATCTCGATGGCGTCGGCGTCGATCAGCCCGGGATGCTCCACGCCGCACGCCTCGGCCACCTTGACCAGGTCGCGGCGCAGGGTCTTGATGTAGTTGGCCAGCCGCACCGACTTGAGCTGCGGGTCGAGGCCGTGGGCCAGCCAGGGGTTCTGCGTCGCTACCCCGGTCGGGCAGGTATCGGTGTGGCATTTCTGCGCCTGGATGCAGCCGATCGCCAGCATCGCCTCCCGGGCGACGTTGATCAGATCACAGCCCAGCGCGAAGGCCAGGATGGCGTTGTCGGGCAGACCCAGCTTGCCGGCGCCGACGAACACCACCTGGTCGGTGAGGTTTCGCTCCGCGAAGATCGTGTAGACCCGGGCGAAGCCCAGCTGGAACGGCAGCGACACCGAGTCGGTGAAGATCAGGGGCGCCGCGCCCGTGCCGCCCTCCCCGCCGTCGACCGTGACGAAGTCGACGCCGCGACCGGTGTCGGCCATCAAGGTGGTTAGCTCCTGCCAGAAGGCCATGTCGCCGACCGCCGACTTGATCCCGACCGGCAGGCCGGTCTCCGCTGCCAGCATCTCCACCCAATCCAGCAGGCTGTCGCAGTCGGTGAACTCGGCGTGCCGCGACGGGCTGATGCAGTCGCGCCCTTCCCGCACGCCGCGAGTGGCGGCGATCTCGGCGGACACCTTGGGCGCCGGCAGTACCCCGCCGAGGCCCGGCTTGGCCCCCTGGCTGAGTTTGATCTCCAGCGCGCGAACGGGGGCCTCGGCCACCAGGTCCTTCAGTCGCTGGAGGTCGAAGCGTCCCTCCTCGTCACGGCAGCCGAAGTAGGCCGTGCCGATCTGGAAGATCAACTCCCCGCCCTTGCGATGGTACGGGGACACCCCGCCCTCACCGGTGTTGTGCAGGCAGTCGGCCAGGGCGGCCCCGGCGTTGAGTGCTGCGATGGCGTTGCCCGACAGCGAGCCGAAGCTCATCGCCGAGATGTTGACCACCGACGCCGGCCGGAAGGCGGCGGCGCGGCCCCTCGCGGCCCCGAGCACCTTCGCACACGGCAGCTGCACCTCGTGCCCCGCTGCCGGCGACGAGGGCGGGATGGCGCGTCCGAACGTCTTGTGCTTGATGACGGGATAACCGGCCGTGTACTCGATGTCGTTATCGGTGCCGAAGCCGAAGTAGTTGTTCTCCTTCTTGGCCGACGCGTACACCCATCGCCGCTGGTCACGGGTGAACGGGCGCTCCTCGTTGTTACCCGCGACCAGGTACTGCCGCAGCTCCGGACCAACCGACTCCAGCAGGTACCGAGCATGGCCGAGCAGCGGAAAGTTTCGCAGCAGTGCGTGGTCGCGCTGGATCAGATCGCGAGCGGCCAGGGCCGCGGCCGCCGCGAGCGCCAACGCCGGCGCAGTCTTGTGGGCCTTCATGCTCCGAAGTGTGCCGCGCACACCACTGGGGCGCTAGGGATTCGACGACCTTGGCCTCGTCACGTCGGGACCGGCGTCTGTCGGAAGGCCGGCCCGGACAAGCTGGTCCTCGAGGTTGAACACCTCGGGGACCAGCTCCCAGCTCTCGTCAGGCGCGGCCCCCTCGATGGCGGCGAACAGCTCGCTCATCGAGGCCTGCCACCGAGCGTTGACCTCGGTCCGCGCGACCCGCTCCTGTGCGGCGGCGAGATCGTCGGCCTCGGCGTACCCGATCAGCAGCCCGTCGTCCCGCACGAACAGGGAGTACCGCCGCCAACCCGCGTCTCGCAGCGCCTCGAGCAGCTCCGGCCACACCTCGGCATGGCGGCGGCGGTACTCGTCCAACCGATCCGGCTGGACGTGTCCGAGCAGGCAGTAGCGAGCCACGCTACGCCCCCGGTTGGGGCACTTTCGCCGTGCCGCGTTCGGCCTCGCTCTCCTCCAGCGACTTGCCGCAGGTGTCGGTGGGGGGATGCGTCACGCTCATGACGACTTGTCCTTCCTGCACCAGCCGGTGCCGTTGTGGGGGATGAAGGACGGGTTGTCGATGTCGGTTGGAGTCAGCTATGCCCAGGCGCGCCCTTTCGACAGTCTCAGGACCCGTGGACGACGATGACCTCGAGGGTTCGCGGGCCGTGGACGCCCTCGACCCGGTTGAGTTAGATGTCACTGGTGGCGCTCGGGCCGCTGATGAACGTCAGCGGCCGGCGAGCATCCAGTCGGGCAAGGGCCTGCGGGACGTCCCGTTCGATCCGGTTGGGCAGGACGACGCAGAGGTGGTAGTCGGGTACGAGCGTCAGGATCCGGCGGCCCTGGTCGGGTGAGGCGTCGAGGATCAGGGTGCCGGTCTCGGCGACCACGGCAGCACAGCCCGTGACCACGCCGTCGGTGTGGTCGAGGTCGTCGATCGTGAGGGCGGCGTTGCCGGCCGCGTCGTCGCGCCGGACCTCTCCCTCGTAGGCCTCCAGCCACTCCGCCGGCAGGCCGGGCGGGGCGACCACCGTGGAGATGCCCCGCTCGTGCAGTGCCTGTGCCACCACCGAGCCGACCTCGTCCGGCTGGGCGCGCCGGACCAGTGCCTTGTAGTCCACGAGCCGGTCGACCAGCAGCTCGACCGGGTCGGCCTCCGGCTCACGGGGCGCCACGTCGCGATAGTCGCGGCTGATCTCCTCGTACGCCGGGCCGGCCGGCGGGGCGGCCGTATGGGCCTGACCGATCCGGGCCAGGATGTCCTCCCGGGCCGTCACGACCGCCCGCCCTCGTGGCTGCGTCGCCACCAGTCCCGGAACGTCCGCTTCGGCGGCTCCGGTATGTCACGCGCGCTGGTCCAGGACGACAGCACCGGCAGTGGCAGCGGACCGATGGCGCCGCGCTTGCCGGTGATGGCGCGGCCCAGCCGGGCCGCGCGGATGGCATTCGACCAGCGCCGGTCGTCTCCCATCGTCCAGGCGGCCGCGGCCATGATCACCGCCTCCGCGCTCGGGACCTTGTGCTCGGCTCGCGACTCCTCGACGTGCTCCGCGCGTAGGTGGACCAGCATCGACGGGATGTCGATCTTCACCGGGCAGGCGTCGTAGCAGGCGCCGCACAACGAGGAGGCGTACGGCAGGGATGCGTTGTCCTCGACCCCGGTGAGCTGTGGCGACAGGACGGCCCCGATCGGGCCCGGGTAGACCGAGCCGTAGGCGTGGCCGCCGGCCCGCTCGTACACCGGGCAGACGTTGAGGCAGGCGCTGCAGCGGATGCAATTGAGGGCGTCCCGGCCTTGCTCGTCGGCCAGCACGGCGGTCCGGCCGTTGTCGAGCAGCACCAGGTGAAAGTCCTGCGGTCCGTCGCCCGGGGTGACTCCCGTCCACATCGACGTGTACGGGTTCATCCGCTCCCCGGTCGAGGACCGGGGCAGCAACTGCAGGAAGACCTCGAGGTCGCTCCAACGCGGCACCAGCTTCTCGATGCCCATCACGGTGATCAAGGTGTCCGGCAGCGTCAGGCACATCCGCCCGTTGCCCTCGGACTCCACGACCGCCAGCGTGCCGGTCTCGGCCACAGCGAAGTTGGCCCCGCTCACCGCCACCTTCGCCGACAGGAACTTGCGCCGCAGGTGCGTCCGGGCCGCCGCGGCCAGCACCGCCGGCTCGTCGGTCATCGCCGGGTCGGCATCGGCCATCTCCCGCAGGAAGATCTCCCGGATCTCGGCCCGGTTCCGGTGGATGGCGGGCACCAGGATGTGCGAGGGGCGGTCGTGCCCGAGCTGGACGATCAGCTCGGCCAGGTCGGTCTCGTACGCCGCGATCCCGGCGGTCTCGAGGGCCTCGTTGAGGCCGATCTCCTGGGTGGCCATCGACTTGACCTTGACCACCTCATCCGATCCGGTGGCGCGAATCAGGTCGGTGACGATCGCGTTGGCCTCGGCCGCGTCCCGGGCCCAGTGCACTGTGCCACCCCGGGCAATGACCTGGTCCTCCAACTGGGTCAGGTACTCGATGAGGTTGGCCATGGTGTGGGTCTTGAGCTGCCGACCCGCCTCCCGCAGCTCCTCCCAGCCCGGCACCTCCGCGACCACCTCGGCCCGCTTCTGCCGGATCGTCCGGGTGGCCTTGCCCAGGTTGAGGCGGAGCTGGGAGTCCGCCAACGCGCGCCGAGCGGCGGCCGGGAACGGCTCCTGGGCTCGGATGTTGCCTACGCCGCGAGGCGAGACGGGAGGGAGCTGGGGCATACCCAACATCACCGCATTGCTCATCCGATACCCCCCGCCGTTCCGACTCCGCGTGGCCGGGTCCCCGAGGTGCCCTTTGCCCGATTGGTCGCAGGTTCCATCGGCTCGTCGGCAGTCGCGGCGAGGATCTGCGCCAGGTGGACGGTCTCGACCCCGGTCCGCAGCCGGGTGAGTCCGCCACCGATGTGCATCAGGCACGAGCTGTCCCCCGCGGTGCAGTACTCGGCCCGGGTGTCGAGGACGTTGCGCATCTTGTCGGCCAGCATCGCGGTGGAGGTATCGGCGTTCTTGATGGCGAAGGTCCCGCCGAACCCGCAGCACTGGTCGGCCTCCGGCAGTTCGACCAGGTCCATGCCCTGCACGTGACGCAGCAACCGGAGCGGTTTGTCCCCGACCCGGAGCATGCGCAGCGAGTGGCAGGTGGGGTGATAGGTCACCCGATGCGGGAAGTAGGCGCCGACGTCCTCGACGCCGAGCACATCCACAAGCAGCTCCGACAGCTCGTACGTCTTCGCCGCGGCGTGCTCGGTCTGCACGACCAGGTCCGCGGAGCCGAAGCGCCGGGCCACCATCTCGTGCTGGTGGCGAACCGAACCCACACAGGATCCGGACGGTGCCACGACGACGTCGTACGGCTCGAAGGTGCGGGCGTACCGCTCGACCAGCGGGAGGGCCTCCCGCTGGTAGCCGGTGTTGACGTGCATCTGGCCGCAGCAGGTCTGCTCGCGCGGGAACTCGACCTCGTGCCCGAGCCGCTCGAGCAGGCGCACGGTGGCCATGCCCGCCTCGGGAAACATCGCGTCGGCGAGGCAGGTGATGAACAGGGCGATCTTCACGAGATGGCCTCCACCGCCACGCCCGCCGACGCCGGCGCCGGTCGGTACGACTGCACCGTGAGTCCGCGGCGCAGCTCGGCCCGCATCTCCTCCAGGCTGGGAGGCAGCACGCCGGCAGAACGAGCCTGGACGGCCAGGTTGCCCATCGCGGTGGCCTCCACCGGCCCCGCCAGCACCGGCAGGCCCGAGAGATCGGCCGTCAGCTGGCAGAGCAACGCGTTCTGGCAGCCCCCACCGACGATGTGGATCACCGCCACCGATAGACCGGACAGCCTCTCTGCTTCCACCACCGTCCGCGCGTAGGCAACCGCCAGCGAGTCGAGGATGCAGCGGACCACGGCCGGCGCGGTGCCGGGGGGTTGCTGCCCGGTGACCTCGCAGGCAGTACGGATCCGGGCCGGCATATCGCCGGGTGGCAGGAAAACGGCCGCGTTGACGTCCACCACCGCTCCGCCCGGCGCCAGCGCCGCGGCCGCAGCCAACAGGGCGTCCTGGTCGGCCGGCTCCCCCGCCTCACGCCAGGTCCGCATCGACTCCTGCAGCAGCCACAGGCCACCCTCGTTCCGCAGGTATCGGACCCGGCCGTCGACGCCGCCCTCGTTGGTGAAGTTGGCCTCCCGGCTGGCCGCGCTCAACACCGGTTCGTCGAGCTCGAGGCCCACCAGCGACCAGGTACCGGAGGACACGTAGGCGAACGAGCGGTCGACGGCAGGCACCCCGACCACCGCGGACGCGGTGTCGTGCGAACCCACCGCGATCACCTGGGTCTGCGGGGGCAGCCCGGTCCGGGCAGCCACGTCGGTGCGGATGCTGCCAATCACCTGGCCGGGCTCGATCAGCGGTGGGAACAGCTCGGCCGGGATGCTCAGGGCCTCCAGCAGTTCTGCGGACCAGGACCGGGTGCGCGCGTCGAGCAGGCCCGTCGTGGAGGCGTTGGTGATCTCGGTCCGCAGCTCACCCGTCAGCCAGGCGCCCAGCAGGTCCGGCAGCATGACAGCGTGCCGGGCGCGCGGCCACAACGGGCCACGCTGCTCGGCGGCCAACTGGTAGACGGTGTTGAACGGCAGGAACTGCAACCCGCTGATCTCGTACAGCCGGTCCTGCCCGACCCGGCCGTGGACCTCGTCGATTACGGGCTCCGTGCGGTCGTCCCGGTAGGCGACCGGCTCGGCGAGGAGTTCGCCGTCGGCGTCCAGGAGGCCGTAGTCGACCGCCCAGGTGTCGATCCCGAGGCTGACCACACCCGGATGCCGCTCGGCCAGCTTCCCCAGCCCGATCAGCACCTGCTCGTACAGGCCGGTGAGGTTCCAGCGCAGGTGACTGCCGGCCTGGCCGGCGGCGTTCGGGAATCGGTGCACCAGGTCCAGTTGTAGGGACCCGTCCGCCAGCCAGCCGGCCACCACCCGGCCACTGGAGGCACCGATGTCGATCGCCGCGAACACCGGCCGTGCGGCGGGAGGCAGGCGGTCTGAGCTTGTCGAAGACCCTTCGACGGGCTCAGGGCGCGTCCCTGCGACGGGCCCTTCGACAAGCTCAGGGCCCGGGGAATCGCTCACCGGAGGAAGGCCGCGGCCACGCCGGCATCGACGGGGATGTGCAGCCCGGTGGTGTGGCTGAGGTCATCGGAGCAGAGCACGAACACGGCGTTGGCAACGTTCTCCGGCAGCACCTCCCGCTTGAGCAGGGTCCGGGAGGCGTAGTACTTGCCCAGATCCTCCTCGGCGACCCCGTACACCGCGGCCCGCTGCGCCCCCCAGCCCCCGGCGAAGATGCCGGAGCCGCGCACCACGCCGTCGGGGTTGATGCCATTGACCTTTACCCCGTGCGGGCCGAGCTCGGCGGCCAGCAGGCGCACCTGGTGGGCCTGATCTGCCTTCGTGGCGGAGTAGGCGATGTTGTTGGGCCCGGCGAAGAGCGAGTTCTTGGAGGAGATGTACACGATGTCGCCGCCGAGCTGCTGGTCGATAAGCACCTTCGCCGCGGCACGGGAGACCAGGAAGGAGCCCTTGGCCATCACGTTGTGCTGCAGGTCCCAGTCCTTCACGGTGGTCTCCAGCAGCGCCTTTGACAGCGACAGCCCGGCGTTGTTGACCACCAGGTCGAGCCCGCCGAACGCGAGCAGCGTGGCATCCACGGCGGTCTGGACGGCGTCCTCGTCCGCGACGTTGGCGGCGACGCCGATCGCGACATCGCTGGTGCCGATCTCGGCCGCCGCGGCCTGGGCCTTCTCCACCTCCAGGTCGGCGATCACGACGCAGGCGCCCTCGGCGGCGAGCCGCTGCGCGATGGCCTTGCCGATCCCGGACGCCGCCCCGGTCACCAGGGCTATCCGGCTGGCCAGCGGCTTCGGCTTGGGCATCCGCTGCAGCTTGGCCTCCTCCAGCGCCCAGTACTCGATCCGGAACTTCTCCGACTCGTCGATCGGGGTGTACGTCGACACGGACTCGGCGCCGCGCATGACGTTGATCGCGTTGAGGTAGAACTCCCCCGCGACGCGTGCGGTCTGCTTGTCCTTGCCGTAGGAGAACATCCCGACACCCGGGATCAGAATGATCGCGGGGTCTGCCCCGCGCATCGGCGGGGATTCGGGGGTGGCGTTCCGCTCGTAGTAGGCCGAGTAGTCCGCGCGGTAGGCCTCGTGCAGCTCCCGCAGCCGGGCGATGGAGTCCTCGACCGATGCCGTCGTCGGCAGGTCGAGCACCAGCGGCTTGACCTTGGTCCGCAGGAAATGGTCCGGGCAGCTGGTGCCGAGCTCGGCCAGCCGCGGGTGCTCGCTGCGGGAGAGGAACTCCAGCACCCGCTCATCGTCGTTGAAGTGTCCGACCATCGGCCTGTCGTACGAGGCGATCGAGCGCAGGGTCGGGGCGAGCGCCGCGGCCCTGGCCCATCGCACGGCCTCGGGCAGCGGGCCGTAGCCCTCGAGCTCCGAGCCGAACGGGTCGGCCTTGCCGTGCTCGGCCAGGTACTGCTGAGCGGTGCGGATGATGGTCAGCGAGTTGTTCTCCGCCTCCTCGGACGTGTCGCCCCAGGCGGTGATCCCGTGGCCGCCGAGGACGCAGCCGATCGCCTGCGGGTTGGCGTCCTTGATCGCGGCGATGTCCAGCCCCAGCTGGAAGCCGGGCCGACGCCACGGCACCCACACCACGGAGTCGCCGAAGATCTCCTTGGTCAGGCGCTCACCGTCGGCCGCCGTGGCCAGCGCGATCCCGGAGTCGGGGTGCAGGTGGTCGACGTGGGCGGCATCGACCAGCCCGTGCATCGCGGTGTCGATCGACGGCGCGGCCCCGCCCTTGCCGAACAGGCAGTAGTCGAACGCGGCCACCATCTCGTCCTCGCGCTCCACGCCCGGGTAGACGTCGGGCAGCGCCCGCATCCGGTCCAGTCGGAGCACGGCCAGCCCCGACTCCTTCAGCGTGCCGAGATCGCCGCCGGATCCCTTGACCCACAGCAGCTCGACAGGCTCCCCCGTCACCGGGTCGACCTCGCTGCCCTTGGCCGAGGTGTTCCCCCCGGCGTAGTTGGTGTTCTTCGGATCCGCTCCCAGCCGGTTCGAGCGGGCGATCAGGTCGGCAACGGTCTGGTTCGTCATCTCTGGTGGTCCTCAGGTCGTGGGGAATCTAGATGCGCGGACCCGAGGTCGGGCCCGGGTAGGTGCCGCGAAGGGCGTGGCGGGTCAGGCGGGAGAGCGAGCTTGCGGGCGCGGATGGCAGCCCGAGCGATAGTTACCCGGGCCCGACCGGAAGCAATCGGACTAGGCGCCCCAACCGGCCTGTTGGCCACCGACGCGTTCGCTCTCGATCTGGGCCTGGTAGCCGGACGCGGCGTACGCGGCCATGGGATCGGCGGGAAGATCTCGGGACTCCCGCCACTCGGCCAGGGCTGAACGCACGTCGGTGTAAAAGGCGTCCATCACGATGGCATTGGCGGCGAGCACGTCGCCCGACTCCTGGGCCGCCGTGAGCGCGGGCCGGTCCACGAGCAGCGCCCGCGCCGTCATCTCCTGCACGTTGAGGACCGAGCGGATCTGACCCGGGATCTTGGCCTCCACGTTGTGGCACTGGTCCAACATGAAGGCGACCTCGGAATCGCGACCGTACCCACCTCCCCGGATCACCTCGAGCAGGATCCGGAACAGCTGGAACGGGTCGGCCGCCCCGACGATGAGGTCGTCGTCGGCGTAGAAGCGGGAGTTGAAGTCGAACGATCCCAGCTTGCCCAGCCGCAGCAACTGGGCTGCAATGAACTCGATGTTGGTGCCCGGCGCGTGATGGCCGGTGTCCAGGCAGACCATTGCTTGCTCACCGAGCGCGGCGACCTGGGCGTACGCGGTGCCCCAGTCCGGGACGTCGGTGTGGTAGAAGGCCGGCTCGAAGAACTTGTACTCCAAGACCAGCCGTTGACCCGGCTCGATCCGGTCGTAGATGGCCGCGAGGCTCTCGGCCAAGCGGTCCTGCCGGCCGCGGATGTCGCCCTGACCCGGGTAATTGGTGCCGTCGGCGAGCCAGATCTTCAGGTCGAGGGACCCGGCCTGGTGCATGATCTCGATGCACTCGAAGTGGTGGTCGATGGCCTTCTGCCGGACGGCTGGGTCGACGTGGGTCAGGCTGCCGAACTTGTAGAGGTCGTCCTGGAAGGTGTTGGAGTTGACGGTTCCCAGCTCGACGCCGAGCTCTTGGGCGTACTGCCGCAGGGCCGCGAAATCGTCGACCTTGTCCCATGGAATGTGCAGGGCCACCTTCGGCGCCAGTCCGGTCAGCTCGTTCACCTTCGCCGCGTCGGCGAGCTTCTCGCGTACGTTGCGGGGCGTACCGGGCGTCGAGAAGACCTTGAATCGGGTCCCGGAGTTACCGAAGGCCCAGGACGGCAACTCGATGGCCTGGTCCGTGAGCCGATCCGTGATGTCTGCGAACGTCACCACCGCTAGGGTCTCCTTCTGGCTTTGAAGCGTTTCAGTGCTTCGAACAAGTTAGCCCGCCTCGGGGCCGCTGTCAAGGCCGCAACGCCTCCCCGCCGACCTGTCAGAAGGTCAGCACCAGATGTGGCGCTCGGCTTCTGACAAGTCGGCAGAGGGGCTGCCGGACCCGGGATGCCGTGGTGGTCGGCCGCACCTGCCGCCCACCTCGACGGTCTCGCTTTTTTCGCCCGCGTTTCGGACACCTTCGTCGCCTTCGGACACTTTCGTCGCCTTCGGATGGTCTATAGCCGCTCCGAGGACGAGAAAACCATCCAAAGAGGAGAAACCCATCCAAAGACAGCAAGAGCCCCGGCAGACGGGCTGCCGGGGCTCTTGGGTGAACTGTCGAGACGGTGCGCCTCAGACGCGCGAGCGCCGCCGACCCGTCAGGGTGGAGGCGATGACAACGAGCACCGCCGCGACCACGATGGCGATGATCCAGCGGGTCCAGTCGATGCCCGGGCTGCCGTTGCCCCCGAACGCCGTGTAGATGAACCAGCCGATGATCACACCGCCGATCCCGCACAGGATCGTGAGCCAGATCGGGATGTTGTCCTTGTCACCCGGTGCGAAGAATTT
>Ga0170475_119314461_pt1 | contig 10695 bp, 2 predicted proteins | sample Soicark_Litter_5_FD_111474 | JGI IMG/M metagenome (GOLD analysis project Ga0170475, IMG submission 111474) | Avena fatua rhizosphere microbial communities from Hopland, California, USA. Combined Assembly of 48 SPs | reverse complement strand
GGAAGGGTTAGGAATATTTTTATTTTTGTTGCTGATATTTGGGATAGATTGTATATGTCTATATTGAATATTAGTAATGATTATAAGAAAATTCATTTTCCCTGTGAACACCCTGCTTTTAAACATTTTTACGGACAGAAATGTCCCCACTCAATACGGAGAAAGACCGTTAGACCACACTTAGGAATAGATAGCTTCATTCTTGGCCCAATTTCAACTGCCAAGACATAAGTTCTTTCCTATTTTATATTAGGGTGTGTATTTACACAGAGGTACCCGGAGACTAATATAATGACCAGAGAGATTATCCATTATGAATGATATGAATATAGTATGTATTGACTGCTACGTGTTGTAGCTAATTACTATTTTTAAAGACACAAGACGTGTCAAATAATATTATTTCATGTGATCAAAAGTAACCAACTGCTCAGAAATACACGTAACATAATTAGTAAAAAGAGACTTGAAAATTATGAGTAGCGATATGGAGAGTGAATGTGAATTGAAATTATTGTTTGAAATTATTAAATATTATGTTAAAATAAAGTAACTTACATATTACCATAATTGATGAAACATTGTGTTAATCGAGCTGATATATTAGAATCTAAAACTGAGTTGAGATAGGAGGCAAGCACATGAGTCATGCCCCTCTGAACCAAGGACTTGCTAGTAACAGGATACTACGCAGCGGAACCCCATCTGATTTATCAGGGATGGCAGTTCTGAATATTACTGATATCGAGGAGTGTAAATGTGATAGTAATCACGATTTACGAGAAAATCAAGACCTCAACATGAGGCAACTTAATTCCACGTTAGAAGTGGATAAAATTATTAATTCAGAAGAATTAATTTGGGAAGGAAATTCCCCTATAGATGTGTTTGAAGAATGCACTTATAGTGATCAATGTGATGAAGAAATAGATAATCAAATTATCGTTTCTCATAATATCTGTACAGAACGGATTGATACAGAAAGAAAGAATAATTATTGTTCAAGAGAATGTTATTCTGTACGTGAATTTTGTATTGAATGCCACCGGGGAAAATATGATTTTGAATGGACTTGGGCGGAACCTGGTCCTACGTTTACCATTCAAGATTATCAAGCTCTGTCCAAAGAAGAGTTTAAAGATCCTAATACGTTCTGTAGTGAACATTGTTTTCTGTCACGACGACGATGTAATGGATGCTTCCATGAACATCGTATGGAGTGGTTTTTCGATGAACGTCCTACGAGACAACAGGAAATAATGAAATTAATTTCCTTGGATGACGGAGTTTGGAATAATACGAATCGTTTGAAGAAGAATGTTTATCGCTTGACACGTCATACTGATAATAAGTATTTATCTATGGATTTATATAATTCTATTCCTATTAATGACATTATAACTTTTCCTGATTATTTATGGAAATTATATATGGCTCAAACAGGAGATAGGTGTACATTACGTAAATTTGAGATGAACATGACATCAATGGTTGTTTCAAATTTATTGTATTTTATTCGAAAACGTTTTTTGTTTATGGAACCAACAAAGGCTTTTTATTTTTATATTGAATGGATGAAGAATGCAGGTACTGAGCATTTTTTTAAATATGATTTTTCATGTTTATATTTTCAAGAATTAATAACGAGTGTTATTACTCCAGAAGCTAAGAAGAACAAGTTGATAGTGAAGATATTAGGACTATCTATTGATAGTGATAGAACTTCTATAATTGCATTGGCAAAAAAGAAGGAATGGCTTCCTGTATTTGAAAATATGACACAAAATTACCGACGTCAAAATTATTTGAAAAAGTATTTGTCGCGTCGCGAAATTGCTGAGAAAACTTGTCATGAACCCCAAAAGAGAAAACCTATCGAGCTAGATCCACATTGTAAAGTGTGTAGAATATCGTCTTGTAAGGATGAAAGTTCTCACGCTGAGCCTTCCTTTGCGGATAAAGGAAGATCATATATGGTGGATCAAGTTATAGAAGCAATTCGTTCCGATCCTTCACTGAAGAAAAAGCTCTATGATACCTGTGTTGATGAAGGTTCTACCATGGCTTCTGAATTTTTAGGAAAAGCAGGAGATCCCAATGCACGAGAATCTGGGGTTTTTTGGGGCCTTGTGGACGGGATTTATAACTTATTCACAGGAAAGTTTAAGACGTCTGTTGTTAATTTCTTTTCTTCTGCATGGGAGACTATTAAAGAGGCTTTTATCGAATTTTGGTTTAAAGTCTCGGAATTTGTTACAGGAGTAGGTACATGGTTTATAGAAATGGCTGAAGACATGAAATTTGTGTTTATGGCCACGGTTACATCCATAGTTAGTTTTGTCACAGAAAAATTTGAGGACTGTCAAATGTTCTTCGAGGCATTAAAGATATCGTTATCAGAATTTATGGATTGTCCTATCAGGTTCCTAAACTCTCATTCTTTAGAAATGTCAGTCTTTTCTGATAATCAGACATTATCGGATATTAGGACAGTATTGGGAGATTTCCCTGAGGATCAATGGGCTACTATTATACGTGATGAGTTTAATAATTCTGAAGGAGAAATGATAGATGAAGCATTTGGAGGTGCTCCTTCGTTTCGGAAAGCGGCAATATTTTTGAAAACTGTTTCATATGTAAAAGACATAAGTCATATGAACAAATTGGTTGGTAAATCCATAGATTCTCGTTTGGCCTCACAGGAATTATCAGCTATTATTTATTGGATGTTACCTATTGTCCATAAGTATATGTCAGTTATAGAACTAGAGGGCCATACGTCTTCCGATGGTATGGCGCGTTTCTTCGCATCATTGGTGGCATGTTCATGTAACGATAACGTCACTCATCGAAAAGTCTATTCTACTTTATCATCTTCTGGATTTTTAGTTGATGGTTTGACTACGGCATATAAGGACTATATGTATGGGAAGACCGGGAATATTTCTTATGTTCTGGGAGATATTGGTGGAAAAGCTTATATGGCAATGACGGAAGCTAAAGCGGTTCTTGATGATCCGTCAAAAATTAAAGATCTTAGGTCTTCTCATGAATATCAGGATAAACTTATGGATTTGATCAAGCGAATGTCTGCTATTTCTTTAGAGATATCTAAGGAAGAAAAGAACAAAGTGTATATGAAAGAGTTCGAAAAATCACATAGAGCAATTATTCAGTTATTTGAATCTTTGCCTGATCCGGATTATTTAAAACCACGGCAGATGCCTTTATGGGTAAATTTTATTGGAGTTTCCCGGCAAGGAAAATCTGATTTGACTAAAATCATATGTAACGCTATGAATTCATGGTTTATGAATAGAGGTGATGAGAAGTTTGTTGAAAAGCATCAAGGAGAAAAGTTTTTTTCCTATACTGGCCAAGAATTTTGGGAAGGGTACTGTGGACAGACTGTCACAGTAGCACATGAACTCATGAATTATCAAACAAATTCAGGGGAATCAGGAAAGCGAAAACTCGAAATTTCTTTAGAATTACTACGGTTGATAGATACTAGTCCGTGTAATTTAAATATGGCTGCTCTCGGGTCAGGGGGTAAAGGAAACATATATTTTATTTCAAAGCTGTTTGTTTCGAATAGTAATTTGGCCTTTGAAAAATGGTCTAATACCGGACTTGATTCATCCACTGCACTTGTACACAGGCAAATGTGTATTCGTACAAAATTAATAAAGAAATTTCCAGGACGAAAATTTGAATCATTGTCAATGGAGGAGATGGATCAGTGTTGGGAATTGACCTGCCCACCTATCTCAGTTTCAGAGGTTACAGATTTGTTGATAAAATTATATGAAGACCATACAGGAATAGGAATTAAATCTATGCAATCAACGTGGAGAAAGTTTAAGTTGTCACAACTCCGTACCATGATGAAATTGTATTATACATATCAAGACTCTGGGATGGCTTTTTCCTCGCAAATTGATATGTGCAGTAATGATTATTGGACTAAGTTTATGAATGATACTGTAGAGGTAAATCACGCAAAAGAAGTGTACGTTCAAGAAAAAGAAAGTAGTTCTTTTATTAAGACAACCTTTGCAGGATCATCGAGAGTAGAAAGGGAATGTGAATGTGAAGACCAACGCATAGATCTTGTACCTCATAATAAGATAGATTATAAATGTCCGATTTGTAATATGACGTATTTATGTCTTGAGGGGCATTGCGGAGAAAAAGATCTTTATAAGGATGTTATGAAAGAACTGTCGTCACTTAATTGTGCTCATTATATGATTAAGAAGACAGATGATAAATTGCGACAAAGAATATTTCGAACTGTGGCCAAGTTTTACGTAGATATTTCAAATACGTCATCTTTGGTTCATAAAAGAAAATGTGAAGAATGGTTTTCAGAGAAGGCCAAGCTAAGATCAATTGCTCCTCTGGTAGAATCAGTACGATCTGTATTGGTGAAGGACAAGTGGGATTATAAGTACGCACTCCCTCGATTAGAAGATATGGCTTATTGTGGTTTATCAGTTGATAATTGTCTTAAAACTATTTGTATTAATTATATGAAATTAGTTCTAGGGGATCCTTCTTATAATCCCGTGTATGCTATGGGAGAAATGTTTTTTCGCAGAAAAGTGGATGAAGTACTACCTACTATAGGTCATTACTTGATAGACCATGTATATTCTGAATTTGAATTATGCATCATATATTGGACAATGGGTACCGTTATAGGGACATTATCCTTTTTGGTGGCGTTTGGAATCGGATATACTATTACTTCTTCATATTTGTCATCGTATATGAACGGACATTCGGAACAATCGGAGGACAAAGAAGTGAAAGCTTCTGATGCTAGAAGACAAAATGCTGAGAATCAGGGATTTACAGGACCAGTCTGGGTAAAGTCAGCAGAATTGCCTTTAATTCATAATAGTTTGAAGAGTGACGATCATCGTGCGGTTAATACAATCGTTAATAATATGTGTCAGATATATCTTGAAGGAGATGGATTTAGTCGATCATGTTCTGCTCTTTTTCTTGGTCCCGGAGAATTTTTGACTGTATCACACATGATGAAACTCCCATGGAACCGATGTTCAATAGCTCCATATTTTGATGCAAAACAAGGCAAAGTATGGTATGCCAGGGAAGAAATTAAAGACATCAAGTTGGATGGGACTTTTCATGGAAAAGAATTTGTTACCGATAGTTCTTATTGTGTAATTACGCCTTTAGTGTTAAATAAGGGTTTGTTAAATTTTTCTCGAATAGATGATAAGTTTCCGAAAAAGTTTAAGGTTCCTGATACACTGATGCGTATTAAGAAGGTGTTTTTGAAGGGTTTATGTAGTTATCAGATAGCTGCAGATCTTCCTGTTTATGTCGAGGAGAGGGAATACAGGTGTACCTCGAATTTTCCTGGCGGTACTATAGCCACTCTTACGACACCTAACCTAGTTCAGTATGATTCCTCAACTCAGGGTGGGGATTGTTATGACGTTATGATAGGTTCCGACGAAACAGGGGCTGTACGCATATATGGAGCACATAATATGGGTAATAAGAACATTGCGGTTGCAGCTCCCCTTACTTATGAAATGATTGAATGGGCCAGGGCACAATTTCCTCTAGAGACTCATGCACAAGATATTGTTGTAAATCCTAAAATGGAAAAATATAGGGTAATTAATAGGGATGTACTATCCAAAGAATTGCCAGGTGTATGGCCTACGTTTGAGTCTCATAAGGTTTATACAGGAACGGGGGGAACTGCACTTAGGCAGTCGCCTTTGCGCAAAGCTGTTATTAATAATGCGGAACTTCCTGAATTTGTACGTGAATGTAAAGTAGCCCCTTCTGTTAGAAAAGAATTTTCAGTTGATGGTGTAAAATGTTCTCCTTGGTCGTATAACGATAAGAAACGGACTGCAACTTCTACTCCTCCAATGCCCCCTGTAATCCGTGATATCCTTCTTAGAAATCCTAGTTGGTTTTCAGAGGACATATTTTCTAAAGATCACCGTCCAGGGAGAATATTGACTTTGGATGAAGTACTTTTTGGATGTGATGAAACGGAAGGGTGTAATACAGCTTCCTCTCTTGGTCATATGAAGTATTATACGAAATTTAAGGATTGCAATGATCTTTATAACAAGAACACTCGGTGGATAAACCCCAAGTTTCGGAAACTGGTGGATAAAACTATTTTATTAGGGCGTATTGGTATACCGTTTACGGTAGCTTTACAAGCTCTTAAGGACGAGTTGTTGTTAGTATCCGACATTACTAAAGGCAAAGTAAGGGCATTTGCTGTAACGGACAAGTTGGTATATGTTATCGTTACGATGCTGTTCGGATGTGCTTTACATGACATGAAAACTTGTCCAGGATCCCCTTTTGTGTATGGGTACAATCCTCATGGATGGCAAGTGAATGATTTGATGTCACGTCTTGATCTGAAAGGAAATGTCACGGCTGAAGATGCTTCCGGTAATGATTTTTCTGTAGTACCCTATATGGCATGGATACTTGTTCATACTATGACCACGCAATATTATGGTTTGGAACCCGGAGATAAGGATTACACTCTATATATGAACTGGGGATTGACGGTTGTTGTGTTCGCTTGGCAACGAGGAAAAAGTATGCATTGGAATTATAGAGGAATGCAAAGTGGTCATCCTCTTACTACGATACTAAATTCTTTTGATCACTATATGCAGCGTAAATTATGTTTCTTTTTATTGTATCCTTATGAGAAGTTTTCAGATAATGTTAAGTATATGGGTCATGGGGATGACGCTGATTCTAGTGTTAACCCAAATTGTCCACTGTATAATATGCAAATGTTATCAGAAATGTTCTTAGACTTATTCGGAATTGAGTTGAGTTCCTCGGACAAGACTGATATAAATGCTCCATATATCGTAGAACCGTCTGCGGTTGAGTTCTTGTCACGCCAATTTAGAGGACTAGAAGCGATGAATGGAGATACATACGCAGTACATGCATTGAAAAAATCTTCAATATATGGTATGTTGAATTACGTTAGAGTAGACAATCTATCAGAAGATGAGGCGATGACCTCTAATATACGAGGATCTCTTCAGGAATCCATGTATCATGGAAAGGATTTTTTTGACTCAATTCGATCACAGATTGTGAAGGCTAATGCTCAGGCGGGGAAAAACTACGTTATTCCCACGTGGAAGGAACTTCATTCTAGGTGGGACAATGAATATTATGGAGGTGATGCTACGGATCGTCATGTAGGATTGCCTGATATTATGGTAATGTAAATCAAATTGTCGTGAGGGACATTAAGCCTCTGACGCCGATAAATCGGTAGACGGTGTATTGTATAATTCTCACATAGTCTCGTGAGGACAGCACCGCATAGTATCTCGCAAATACTAGAGCATTCTTAATTATGGTTTACCTCCATTGGTAGCTCAAAAAGAACAATCACAGTTGCAGTTAGGCACGGAAAACACTAACACAATAGATAGCAAAGGACTCTTTGACATAGAGAGTTCAGATGCTATAGTGTACGACTCGGAAGGGAAACGAGTTAGTATGTCATTTTTAATTCCCACGGATCGTGAGACCCCGTTGCAGATTATGCAGCGGCGATATTGTTTATTAGATATCGATATGTCTGCTGGAGATGAGCAGACATTAAATCTTTATGATTTATTAGGTTCTAAACCACTTATTCAGGACGTTCTCTCTTCTTTTCGATATTTTCGATCGGATATAGAGGTAGACATTCAGATCACTGGTTCCCCACTGTTGTATGGATATTTAGGCGTCTGGACTTATCCTATGAAGGCTAATCTGAGAGATTGTTATGATCCTTTGTTACAATTTAAGACTTGGTCAACTTTTGCCTCATTGTTGTCCATAGCGGATCAAGAATCAGAACATTTGTTCCTCCCATGGCCTTCTCCTGAAGTAATAGGGGAGACGGTATTTAGTGAAGACGCATATTGGCAATTAGTAATATCAAATCGATCTACTCGAGCCATGACTTCGGACACAACTGAACCTACAGTTCGTGTTCAGGTCATGGCAAATTTTTCTTCTCCTGAAGTTGCCGGTCCATTTTCATCTGATTTTGGGTTGGAACATCACTCTTTTGAAGGTGTCCTTACGGGTGCAGCGGAATCAGTCTGTACTGGTATGGGTTTGCCATCTGCCATATGTAAGCCTTTAGGACAGTTCGCGGGCAAACAAACGTTAGCAGCTGGAACGGCAGCAAAAGAAGGAGTGCAAGGACTATTTTCTGATTCATCAACAGCAGATACGTTTAAAGATGTTGAATCTCGGGCCAAGACTACTACCCCTGGAAGTTTGGATCAAGGAAATCGATCTGCAGTACGGCAAAACTTTTATGGAAATATGTCTGATTTTAATCCTGGTAGTAGTTTTGAATCTATAAGCGATATGCCTTTTTCCCGCGTTATGGATAGACGTATCATGGGGTTGAATGATGATTCGTTTGACGTTTCGTCTCTTATTACTAAGAAGGCAGTAATAGAAGAAAAGGATTTCGTCATGGGAACTACTATGGCAACCAATACGGTAGTACAATACCTCGTTGCACCTCAGGTGGGAGAGCACTGGATTGGAACTGATCTTCAAGCCCAATTATACGAGCCAACTTTCCTTGCTTATTGTTCCCAGTTTTATAAGTATTGGCGAGGAGGAATTGATTATGAGTTTCAAATTTATTGTCCTTCCCTCGTATCAGCGCGATTCTTTTGGCTTATAAGTTGGGAAAGAGCCTCTGGGCCATTTGATCCATCGGCGTTTATGGATGTGTCAGGAACGATGATGTCGGGGATAATTTCAGCCCGAGGAACTACCACAGCCCATATTAATATTCCATACCTTCGTCCACATATTTTTGACAAAATAGGAGATGTACAAGATTGTCCTGTGTTGTACTTCGGAATTTTGAACAATAATCCTAAAGCTACGGAGACCACGAATATTGTTATACCAGTAGTAGTAATGAAGTCTGCCAGTCCTGACTTTGAGTTTTCACAATTTGATGGAGGGTCAATGCACAGGAAATTGGAAGACGATCTTGAACACCATGGTAAGATAAATGATCAGAGTAAGCAAGCGAAGACTACTTATCCTAGTCGTCTTCTCACATTGTGTAATCGCATGGGTAGAAGCTATACTACGTTCTTTGGATTTCCCGGTTTTAATATATCAGGTAATACTCCAGCTTCTTTTACTAATTCATATTGTGACGCCTCATTTTTAGATAAAGTGTCTACATTAGCCTTATACTATTCGGGGTCCCGAGCTTATAAGATTTCATTTTCGGCCACTGAAAATTATGGGTTTATAGGAATTACTTATCCAATTACCAAAGATATTACTACGACTCAGGAGCGTTCTGATTATTATCATACAGAAATGGGAGCGGTATTGGTGGACCAGAATACCTTCCGAATGGCAGAAGTGAAGGTTGATTTTCAATCACAGTTTATGTGTTATTTTACTGTAGAAAATCCCGGTTTTACCCAGATTACGGAACCTCTTATTCCAGTACTACATTCGCACCTTAATATGGACCAATCACCCATACCTGAACTAGTATTTAGTTCTGCTCGGCCGGATTATAACATGTACCATTTGTTGCCGCCTCCTTCACGATTGTTGGCATATGATATTACTGGGGCAGATTATGATGAGGATTTAGAACATCATTCGTATGAGATGGACGAGGAAGGAACTAGGGGGCGAATGAGTACATCTGACGCTATAGACGTTATGAGCGCTATAGTTGATGCTTATAATGTGTCTAGGTTGCCTTCACAGCCACGCAAACAAGTTATTCTTGTGCCTTCTGAGGAAGGGTATGCAGTCCAGATAAGAGATCATCGAGATCAGGAAGGGTTGGAACATCATTCATCCGATCCTACGGTATTTTCTTATCCAGCCATTAGTGAAGGGATACATATAGGGTTTTATCCCACGCTGGATCGTACTGATCTTGCACTATCCTTCATTCCAGATGTTTTTACTGGTTCTATTGATTTGCATATTCTTCAGGCATCTCATGAAGAAATCTACAATATACCTATAGCCACACAAATAGGAATAACATCAACCAGTACGGCTGTGCGTTTACATTTGGTAACGCCTTTGGCAGCTTCCCAACCAGCTGAAATGTGGTTTGAAAGTATAGGAGTGGCAACTATGTTTCAGCCCACGTTTGTGTTTTTGTCTCCATCAACATCACCAGAAGTAGTATCCAATATACCTATGGTTACGATTAATCCCAATCCAGGTACACAGCATTATGCCATACGTAGTTCCCGTACGGCGTGGGGTGCACATGTTGGTTTTCGTCTGACTGGGACGTTTCCAGCAATAACGACGTTGACCATAAAAGCAACGTCATGGCCAGTACCACAGGTATTTCATATAGGTTCTGAGGCAGTAACATATACTACAGCAAAATTGGTTTTTGCGTTTCCAGTGCTGAACAATGAAGCAGTGGAATATTTTTACTCGAACAGTAACGATAATGATATGTATGATCTTGTGTTTTCATTTGGGTCATCATCCACATCATATGGTGATTTGCCACAACCATTGTGGATATCGAATTATAGGGTATCCCCTACTGCTGACGGAATAGATTACCCGGTTCAAGTCAGCTATTTTAAGAATATTTAGTTATTATTTTCTAGTACT
>Ga0170475_106904712_pt1 | contig 10695 bp, 8 predicted proteins | sample Soicark_Litter_5_FD_111474 | JGI IMG/M metagenome (GOLD analysis project Ga0170475, IMG submission 111474) | Avena fatua rhizosphere microbial communities from Hopland, California, USA. Combined Assembly of 48 SPs | reverse complement strand
GGAACATTGAGCAGCAGGCTGTTACCGTTCAAGCTGAAACTGCCGTCGCCTTTCGGGTTCACGAATGCCCAGGCACTGTTCAGCGCGCCGGAAGTGAAGTCATCTGAAACAAGAGATCCGGATGCCCCGATTGTGGTCGGGTCCGAAGCCGTATCGTTCGATGTATTGGTTTCGCCGCCGCCGGAGACTGTGGCCGTATTGATAACGGTTCCCGAAGCGTTGCCGGCAACGTTCACCGTCAGCGTGAGGGCAGGATAACTCGCGGCCGCCGCCAGCGCATTGGTGCGAGTGCACGGTCCGGCCGGCTGCGTACAAGTCCAGCCGGTGCCCGCGATCGCGGTAGCCGTCAACCCGGTGGGGACCGTGTCGCTGACGGTCACTGTCCCGCTGGTCGCGGCAGTGCCGGAGTTCGTCACCGTGATGGTGTAGGTGGCTCCTGTCTGACCGGGACTGAAGTTGCCAGCGTGCGATTTGGTGATTGTCAGATCGGAAACCGAAGCGGCGGCAATCGTAGTCGCATCCGAAGCCGCATTGTTCGATGTATTGGTTTCGCCGCCGCCGGAGACAGTGGCCGTATTGGTAACTGTTGCGGGCGCGTTGGCGGCGACGTTCACCGTCATCGTGAGCGCAGGATAACTCGCTGCCGCAGCCAGCGCATCGCTGCGAGTGCACGGTCCGGCCGGTTGCGTACAAGTCCAGCCGCTGCCAGCAATCGCGGTAGCGGTCAACCCGGTCGGGACCGTATCGCTCACGGTCACCGTCCCGCCGGTCGTCGCGCCGCCGGAGTTCTTCACCGTGATCCCGTAGGTTGCGCCGGTCTGTCCCTGGGTGAAGTTGCCGGTGTGCGAATTGGTAATCGTCAGATCGGGCGCCCCGGCGGCCGCAATCGTAGTCGCATCCGAAGCCGTATCGTTCAATGTATTGCTTTCGCCGCCGCCGGATACAGCGGCCGTATTCGTAAGTGTTGCGGGCGCGTTGGCGGCCACGTTCACCGTCAGCGTGACGGCGGGGTAACTGGCCGCGGCGGCCAGCGCGTCGCTGCGGGTGCACGGTCCGGCCGGCTGCGTACAAGTCCAGCCGGTCCCCGCGATCGCGGTAGCCGTCAACCCGGTAGGAATCGTGTCGCTCACGCTCACCGTACCACTGGTCGCAGCGTTGCCGGCGTTCCGCACTGTGATGGTATACGTGGCGCCGGCCTGTCCTGAACTGAAGTTGCCGGTATGCGATTTGCTGATCGTCAGATCGGGTTCCGGTTTATGTCCCGGTGGGCGGGACCGGAATCGCGTCATTCGAAGCGTTGGTGTCGCCACGGCGTCGTTCAGTACGCTCGGGCTCATTGTCTGTGCCGCCGGACTCACCGTGGATGGCCGCGTTGCCGTTGTCGCTGCGAACCCTGTTGCTGCGCGCGCGGCAGTAACACTATACGTAACCTCAGAGGCCAGCGGGGTTGGCGCAGCACCGTCCAATGGGGCGACAGGCGCGTCTTCGATGACTTGTTGGCTGGCCGGCGAATCAGTTATGACGGGGTTGCCGTTCCCGACAGGTGTTTCGTTCGACTGCCCATACAGCGAGAATACGAAGCTGCACGAGACTAAGAATCGTATAGATACATTCATCAAGGGGCCCTGGTCTGTTCCGATTTCTAAAGTTTGCTACCTTCTGCTCAACCGCTTCGAATTGTTTTCAGGCGACGGCGACGGCTTCGCCGCAGACAGCTTTCAGGTTCGGTTTCAGACCCAGTTTCGCCAGAATCTGCCGGATTTCCGGAAGATAAATCTCGTTCATTACCAGAACCGTATCGGGCTGGTAATCCACCAGGAACTCCGCGGAAACTACCTCTTGCCCGTTGCCGGCCATGTATGTGCCTTGCCGGTAAGGATTGATATCGACCACGTACTCGATGGCGCCGGCGATGCCGATCGTACTCAGGAACGATACGCCCTTCGATCCCGATCCCCAGAGCACTACGCGTCGCCGGTTCGCTCTGATGTCTTCGAGCTCGCGGCGCCACCCGGCGATCCGCTGAGTCACCTCGGTTTGAAAGCGCTCTACTTCGCGCGCCATGGCAGGAACATCGCCGTCAGCATCTGGCTGCGGCCCCGCGCCGCTTTCTACCGGCAGTGCGGTGATCATGATGTACTGCCCGTCGTAGTCGCTTGTCTGATCCACAACATCGAATCCGGCTCGTCGAAACACTCGCGCGAGCGAGCCGAGGCTGAAATAAGAACAGTGTTCGTAGTAGATGTCCCAGAAAGCCATTTCCACAAGCACTCTCCGCACATCCGGCAGCTGAAAAAAGACCGTAGTGCCGGTTTGCTCGCCAATCGCGCGCCGGACGGTCTGCAGAAACGCGAGTGGCTCATCGATGTGCTCGAGCGTCATCTTGCAGCACACGAAATCGGCCTTGAATGAGGAATATTTTTCAGAATACAGATCCTGGATGAACTGTATGCGGTCTGCGGCGGCGGAACCCATGTTACGCTCCGGCACGTATGCCGGGTCGAAGCCCACGCCGCGATTTCCGCCGATGTCGCACAACATCGTCAGGAATTCGCCTTTGCCACAGCCGATCTCGATAATGGATTTGTTGCGCAAATCGTACCGATCCACAATCTTTTGCGCGAGCTTGCGGTGCCACGCGCTGAATGTCGGCGAAAACCCCTGCGTTTCTTCACACTGCGAGCAATAATGCATCTGCGCCGCATCAAAGACGCGATTGAAGATGAACCCGCAATCCGCGCAGAAGGCGAGTTCGAGCTCGCGTTGGGGAAAATTGAGAGCGCCTTCGCGGCTCGAAATATTGATGACACTGTGTACGGTCATGCCCTCAACGCGGTAGAAAGGACGCGTTTCGGAGCCGCCGCAGGCAGGACAGATCGTTTTCATTTTGTCCAGGAAAGGCTCTGTTGAATTTGCCGGTCGCGATCGATGCCGCTACTGAGCCGGGACTTTCGATTGATCCACGCCTGGCCGGTAGACCAGGGCTTCACGCGGTGCCGGAGCGCCACTGTCGTACATGGCAACAATTTCCTCGGGCATGGTTGCGAGATCGCTCGCTCTCAGGAAATCGCGCAAAGACGTGCCCGTACATTGAGAGTCGACATTTCGAGCCCCAAGCCGGTCCCGCAGATCTCCCACATGGGTGGTCCTGAAATCGAGGCTGTACCGAGTCTTGCTGGAGGTATTTGGAACCGTGGAATGTAATTGAGCCGCGGAGAAGAGAATCATTCCACCGGGTTCGGGCACAATCCGGACCTGTGGTTCGAGGACCAGAGGCTCGAGCGGCTTCGGCTGTTTTCTGGTATCTGTCTTTATGTGCTGGGCCGCGGCCGATCTGCCCACCGCATTCCATTCATAGTAACTGAATTCATCAGAGCCGTTCTTGACCGCCTCATTCCAATACTGCGGATGAAAGGCCATCGAGCTTTCAGACTCCATCGGGTAAATGGGAATCCACCAGTTAATCTGTGTCGGAGGGGCCGAATACCAGGTGTCCCGGTGAGCGTGATGCGCATATCCCACACCCGAAGTCAGATACGCGTCTGAAGTCACCATGCGCAGTCTCGGGACATCCTGATAGGTCAGATCGAGGCTGCAACCCATCTCCTCGAGAAGGTCCCGGATAATCAGTTTCGTTTCGGGATGATGGATGAATTTCGGTTTCAACGGGGCTACGATTGCCACGTATTCTTCCACCGGCATCGCGAACTGAGCGTACATGGGATCACCCACGTCCCGGAATGCTTCCTCAATCATGTTTTGCGCATGCTGAATGAGTCTCTTCGAGGACTTGCTGGCGGAATAGACGAACACCTGGCCCTCATACAGGCGAGCCCGCCTGACATCGTCGTCCATTGCCGCGTTTGAATATACGGTATGCATATCTGACCTGGTCCTTGAAATCCGAATCTAATAGACCTGCAGTTGTGGTATCGGAACGATGAACCGCCCGCCCATGTCCTGGTAAGCCCGCTGTTGTTCCATGATCTCGGCCGCGAAGTTCCAGCTCAGCAACAGCACGTAATCCGGTTTGTCGTCCACCAGCCGGGCAGGTGGACAGATCGGGATATGATTGACGCCCATATATCGCCCGTGCTTGAACGGATTCAAATCCGCGATGTAGTCGAGACTATTGCGATCGAGGTCGCAGTAAGCCAGCAGGGTTGTCGCTTTGGCGGCGGCTCCATAGGCTGCGATCCGATGCCCTTTCCTTTTCAGATCCCCCATGAGCGTCATCAGGTTTTGCCGGAGTTCGTCGACGCGCGCCGAAAACGTCCGGTAGTAAGCGAGCGTATCGACTCCGTTTGCTCTTTCAGCCGCCAGCATTTCAGTCACGGCCGGTTTCACTGCCTCGAACGGCTCGATAAACAGCCTTAGCGAGCCTCCGTGAATGCTGGTGTGCTCGACATCGTTGAGGTACAGGCCGTGACTCCGGAACAATCGGTCCAGTGCCGTCGCCGAAAAGTAACAGAGGTGCTGGTGGTAAATCGTATCGAATTCGCAATGCGCGACCAGATCGACAACATACGGACACTCGATTACGGCAACGCCCGTTGGCTTCAGCAGTGTGTGGATTCCTTCGACAAACCCATTGAGGTCGGGGACGTGGGCAAGAACATTGTTGGCGAGAAATACATCGGCCTGCTTTCCCTCGGCTTTCAGTCTTTGGGCGAGCTCACTGCCAAAGAAGGTACTGAGCGTTGGAATGCCGGCCTCGTTGGCTTTCTGCGCCGGACCCTCGGCCGGATCGATACCCAGCACGGGTATGCCGCGTTCGGCAAAGTTCCGCAGCATGTAGCCATCGTTGCTGGCTGCTTCCACCACCAGATGGTCCGATCTCAGTCCCCTCGAAGCGATCAGGCTGCGGGCGCTGTTTCCGAAGTGCTCCAGCAGCGCCTTCGACACGGAAGAGTAGTAAGGGTAATCCCGGCAAAACAGGATCTCCGGCGGAACGCTTTGATTAATCTGTACCAGCGAGCAATTCGAACAGAATACGACTTCGAGGGGAGCGGTGATTTCCGGATCCTCCAGTTGATCGGCGCGCACCAGCGCATCGGCCAGGGGCGTCGTGCCCAGATCCAGCACCAGGGACAGGTCCGTACTACCGCAGGCGCGGCAATTCTCGATTTTCCAGCTCATGCATCTCCCCTTTTCCTTCTTAAGCTACGGCGACGGCGTCCGACTTCAAAATGCGCAGATTCGTGTCGATCGCGCCACTGCTGATCAATTCCTTGATGTGCGCAATCCGCTTGTAACGCGGGCCTTCGAAATCCTCCACGGTTACTTTATTCGCGACGAACGCCTGGTAAAGCTGCTCGGCTCCCTTGCGGGCCGTCCACTGCGGCTGGAATGCGGGAAGTACGCGGGCAATCTTGTCGCAATTCACGCGATAACAACGTATCGGGATTTGCATCCGTTGCATATTGAATACTGCAGTTCGGCACGACCTGGCCGACAATCTCGGCGAGTTCCCGTACCCGGTAGTTCTCAGTCGTCTGGCCAACATTAAACGCCTCGCCGCGAACCGTGTCGTCGTCGGCTTCGAGCGCTGCCAGAAATGCGCGCGAGATGTCTTCAATGTGTACAATCGGCCGCCACGGCATCCCATCGCTCTTGATAAAGATCTGGCCCGTGGCAACGGCCCAGGCCACCAGGTTGTTCAGCACCAGATCGAATCTTATCCGCGGCGAAACTCCGTATGCCGTCGCGCTCCTGAGCAGCACCGGGCAGAATGTGTTGTCCGCCAGCGGCCGGATCTCCAGCTCCGCCTTTACTTTCGACACCCCATAAGGAGTTACCGGATTGAAGTCCGAGGTCTCGTCAACAGGTGCATCACCCGCGGCGCCATAGTTGCTGCAGGAGGAAGAGAATATGAACTTCGATACTCCGGCCTGTTTGGCCAGCTTGGCCAGTCGGACCGAGGCCCGGTAATTGATCTCGTAAGTCAACTCGGGGTTCAGATCGCCCAGCGGATCATTCGACAGACCGGCCAGGTGCAGCACGGCATCGAATCCTTTGAAATCTCCGACACTGGTATCCCGGATATCTTTTCGAATCCAGGGAAACTCCTCAATACCACCTCCGAACGTGCATCTGTCATACAGGTCAGTATCGAGACCCGTGACCTCGTGGCCGCGCTGCCTGAGCAGCGGAGCCATTATCGTACCGATATATCCGCGATGACCTGTCAGTAAAACTCTCATCCTGCTTTCCCTTGACCCCCTGTGATTTTCAACTACTCATTAGTTTCAGACCCCGCGCTGGGGCGGCCCTGATTTTGCGCAAGCAAACCTCAGGGCCGCCGGACGCGTGGCGACTGAAAACAAAAAGCGGTCCCGCCGCTTTCCCCGCTGCTTTCAAAAAATACGTGTCCAGGAATGGACCCGCTCAAAACGATGGACCCGTGCGCGTATGACGGCAATCGGACTGCGATTCGGTTCTAACCTCTAACTGCCAGGTTCTGCTCAATGAGAACGGTGCGAATCACTTCGTCTGCGCCTATGCTGACTTCGAGAACCGTTTCTGTCTCGCGGGAGAAAGGCGGGAGATCAAGTCGCACACCGATCGGTCTTCTGTCCGGGCCATGGGGCTTGTCCACGTTAATATGCGGGATCCCCTTCAGGACGAGATGATCGCTGACGAGCAGATAACGAAAGCCACCGCAGTTTCGAAGGATATCCAGAATCTGTTGATTGGAAAGATGCTGGAGGACCTGCCGGATGAGGCAAAGATCACCCGCCGGAGGCCGTTGATCGATTGCGTTGACGACCTGAAAGCTGACCTCTGGCGTCGCGAATTGGCGCGTGTTCCTCTCAATCAGATCCGGCACGACATCGATACCGATATAGTGCATCCCGGGGACCAGCAGGCTGTGTCCCACGCGGAAGTCCCCACATCCTACGTCCACAACCGACCTGATGTTGCGCCCCCGGACGAACTCGCGAACGAAGTGACTATACGGAGCAGTGATATCCGGGTCCGACCCTGTCCCGGAATAAAACTCGCCTGGTATGCCACCCCAGTAATTGCGCTTGTAGACGGTTTCAAAAGCGTGCTCGACCGACAATCCCACGCATGCCTCACGCGCCTTGCGCGCGGCTCGGTTCGCGATAACATCCTTCCTGAACTGCCGTACGGGTTGAGGAATCAGCGGCCGTAACAGCGTCATCATCTTACTGCTGGCGAATGATTTATGAGACAATTCCAAGCTACCCTTCAGTGGCGCTGCGGTTTGGCGGCGCACTCCCCTTCTATTGCCACGGAACGATCGCGCGGAACACGTTGATTTACAATCTCAGCCGACATCTACCCGTCGCACATGGCATCTGCCGAAGGCCGTTTCTTTCCATTCTCCAGCTTTTTGCCCACAAGCTCTTTGAGAACCGTGTTGTCGAGCGTCAGATCCGCGACAATCAGCTTGAGCCTGCCATTCTCGCATTCCAGAGTTTTCAATTTCTGCCGGAATTCATTGGCTGACGTGCCCGAAAACTTGGCTTTCCAGTTGTAAAAAGTCGCCTCACTGATGCCCTGCTGCCGGCATATTTCTCTGGTCTGCAGCCCGGTTTCACTCTGTTTGAGAATGGCGACGATCTCTTCTTTTGTGAATCTGCTTTTCTTCATGCCGCGTTTTTCCAGCTCTTTGTTCTAATGCGGGCAAACTCCCATCAGGATCCGCCTGCCAACGGACTCAGAGGTACCCAATCATTTCGCCTGGCCAGAGGATGTGCAGGTTCATCCACTGACATTCTGTCGCCCGTGATTTTCCCGATAACAGCAGGTTACCGGGAACGCCGGGTTCACATCGTTGCGCTGTTCCGAAACTACATCAGCGCCGCCGGGGAGTTGCTCCAGTCGCGAACTTCCCGGAATCGCCCATCATCGCTGGAATGATGGAGTGAGTACGCTCTCCGGCTGCGCATTCATTCCGCAAAGGCCCTGATATCGTTTGTACATTCCTTCCGCAACCCGATCCCACGTAAAGCGTTCCATGGCCCGCTGGCGGCCTGCTCTTCCCATCCTTTGAGCGAGGTCGTCATTTTCGAGAAGGTTGAGGATTCCGCTCGCAAGGGCCCGGGGATCGTTCTTCTCAACCAGATAGCCCGTTTCTTTGTCCTTGATTGTCTCGGTCGTGGCGCCGGAGCGGCTGGCCACCACCGGAGCCCCGGCCGCCATCGCCTCCAGAGGTGGAAGGCCGAAGCCTTCATTCCAGATCGGCGGGAATGCGAAAACGTCCGCGGCGTAGTAATTCTCGATTAATTCAGGACGAGGAATCAACCCCGCAAAAACGACCTTGTCCCGGGCTGCAGGCGGTACCCGGCTTTTGAGATACGACAGATAAGTGCCCGCATCCGCCGGGGCAAGAGACAGTCTGGCTTTCAACCGCAACCTGTAATCCTTCGTGTAAAACGGGGCCAGACTCTCAAGCAGCGTCCGATCTTCGTTATCGTCAAAAGTCTCGTCGGGAGAATAAGTGCCCTGCGGACCAATGATCTTGAGCCGCACATTCGGGTATCGTTCGACTACCAGCCTGAAAGCCTCAACCAGAACATGCAGGCCTTTATGCGGTGAAATCGCGCCCGCATAAAGAATCAGTTTTTCTTTGCTCCTGCCTGCTTCAGGGTAATTCCGCTCCCGCCGGAACTCTGCGGCATCGATGCCATTGTAAGTGGTCTCGCAGCGACTTGCCATGGCAGGATATGCCAGACGAGTTTTTTCCGTAACATACTCACTTACTGTAGTGAGAAGGTCCACGCTTTGAAGGCGGCTGCGGAGAAGAGCGGGATTGTTCTGCGAAAACCATTCCGCATGGAGATGAAGAACGATCTTCGCCGACGGATTCAATGCACGGATCACCGGTACATAAGGAGAGCAATGCTGGATATGAATGACATCGCATTGCGCCTTTTGCAGGTCGATTGCCACCTGACGCCCGAAGTCCGGGAAATGCCAGCTCGAACTGGAATTGGGCGAAGTGATTCTGCCCACCATCGAACATACATGACGCACACCGTCGACGATGCGGTCTGACCAGGTAAATGGCAGGAATCGAAAATTCACGTTGCGGTGGAAAAAATCGCTCGCCAATCCTTTGTTGCTGCGCCGCGCGCCATAGACGACGACATCGCACGAGTCCGCGATCGCGCAGGCTACCCCGTAGGTGCAGGCTCCCACAGAGGTCTGGTAGGGAGGCAGAATCGTATCAATCGGCTGATTGACGAATGCTATTTTCATTTGTTTTCCGGCGCCCGTGTACTCTTGCAACCGCTATGCCGCGAAGGATCGTTCCCGCTCGGACGGAAATCCATCCGCGCTGACACACAACGCAGCTTCCGGAACAAGCTGGTCAAGGTCCCGCCGGACCTCATTTTCATACGCGCCATTCAGCAGGATGACAACGTCCGGGCGATAATCGATCAGAGAAGTGCGACTGGCGATGAGATGTCCGGTACAGGGAATAAAGCTTCCGCTTTTTCGCGGGTTGGAATCAACGATCAGCCCGATCCGTTCCGCTCCCGGAACCATGTTGAGAAAAGTGACAGCCTTTGCGCCCGCGCCCCAGAGAGCGATACGCCTGTTTTCGAGTACGGAGTTTTCGATCAAAGCGGCCCAGCTTTCCATCGCGTGTCGAAACCGATCCGCAAAACGATTTACGCATCCGGAAAGCGCCGCCACTTCGTCCGACCCCGACCGTATTCCGCTCGGCGCCGTGGAATGCTTTCGGACAGCATCAACGGTCAGAAACTGATTCTCAAAGGAAGTGCAAATACGGAGTATCTCGAAATCCGCCTGCTCGAGAGCCCGTCTTATCGAGACGGGTGTGAAGTAGGAACAATGCGGATAGATAACATCCCACAGACTCGATCCGGTAAGAACGGCACCGGCGTTCGGTGTCTCACAGTAAAACAATGATCGCGGAGAGTTGGCGAGGTTGGCGTGCATACTGCGCAAAAATCCGCAGGGATCGGGAATATGCTCCAGTACGTGACGGCAGCAGACGGCATCCGCTTTGATCGCCTGGTGCGCCGAAGAATAGAGTTCGGCAAAAACCTGAACCCGTGATGACGGAGACTCGCCGGTGAAGGCGGGATCGAAACCGATTCCCCTGTTGTGCCCGCTCTCGCACAGCCGGACCAGAAATTCCCCGTCTCCGCAGCCTGCTTCGATGACGACCTTTTCCCGCAAATCGTATGAAACTGTCAGCCGGTCCGCAAGCTCGCGGCAATAAGCCTGAAACGCCGGCGAAAAATTCAGCGAATTCTCGTAACGGCCGTCATACTCGAGCAGGGCAGGGTCAAAGGCGCTGTTGAAGATCATGCCGCACAAGTCACAAAATGCGAGCGCAACAGCCCCCCTGCTCGCAGCCAGCGCCTCGTTCCGGCTGCCGAAGAGAGTGGAACAGTTTACCGGCAGTTCGATTTCGAGGAATATCGCGGCATCAGGCGCGCCGCAGACCGGGCAGGGTTTGGATGATCTCATCGGAATCTTCAGACCGAAATCGGTTCAGCCGGGCAGGCTTCCGCGGCAAGGGAAGAACTACTGACCTCACGCAGGGCGCGCCACACCTCATATCCCTGAATGAGAAAACACAAAAAGAAGCTTACGGTCATCGCCAATGCGATTCCGGTCAAGCCCAGCGATTTCGCCCACAACATACTCAGTTTGATTGTGGCTGCGGCGCAAACCGCCAGCCCGAGC
>Ga0170475_120340241_pt1 | contig 10696 bp, 9 predicted proteins | sample Soicark_Litter_5_FD_111474 | JGI IMG/M metagenome (GOLD analysis project Ga0170475, IMG submission 111474) | Avena fatua rhizosphere microbial communities from Hopland, California, USA. Combined Assembly of 48 SPs | reverse complement strand
GGAGCCGCTTCAGGTCCAAGATATGACGTCGAAAGGTTTGGAATTATCGAAGCATTTGGCTCTCTGCGACAGTGCGATCTTATCGTGGTGCAGGGGACAGTTACAAGGAAGATGGCCCCTCGTTTGAGAATGGTGTATGATCAGATGCCCGAGCCAAAATATGTCATCGCAATGGGTGCTTGTGCAATTACCGGAGGGCTTTACATTGACTCGTATAATGTGCTGCCCGGTGTTGATGGCATTGTTCCTGTGGACGTATATGTGCCCGGTTGTCCTCCTAGGCCAGAAACACTTATTCAAGGTTGCATGCTCCTGCAAGAAAAGATCAAAAGATCAAAGATAAGGTAACAGCATGAGCGCTAATAACGGTGAAGAGCTTAACGAGGGAGCAGTCAGCACCTCAACAAAAGATTCTAGCTCTCCTACTGCAAGTGGTTCCATTAGACAGACTCCACAGCAGGATCACCAACCCCCAAAACTTTCATCTTCTTTGGATATAAACAATCCAACTAAGGCTTCCCAACCACCAACTAAAGGAGCAGCTGCTGCTGCTTCTACTACTGGTGCTTCTACCAAGCCTGTCGCTGCGACTCCTCCCGCGAAAAAGGAGCCAGAGCCTCCACCGTTTGAAAAAGGTCTTGTAGAAGGGATAAAGAACAAGTTTGGCGACGCGGTTAAAGTACTTTTTATCAAACCACTTAGGATAAAGATACAAGTTGACCCACAGAATATGGTTGGAGTAGCGAGCTTCTTGCGCGATAGCATTGGGTTTGATCACGCAGAATCTGTCGCAGGAACAGACTATCCAAAGGACAATCAAATTGAAGTAATCTACCATTTAGGTTCGTATTCACGTGAAGACCTCGCCCCACACATTCTTTGGCTTACTACGAGAACTAATAGAGATGATGCTCGGCTGCCAACATTAATTAATGTCTACAAGAGTGTGGAATATCACGAAAGGGAGTGCTATGAAATGCTTGGCGTATACTTTGAAGGCCACCCAAGGAATGAACGGTTTCTGCTTCCTGAAGATTGGGCAGATATTCCACCGCTTAGACGAGACTTTAGGATAAAGGGGAGATAGAACAGAAAGCAACATGACAAGCATTGAAGAAAAGTTTGAAGAATCGAAGAAGCTAGGACTTCAGATCGTAAAGGAATCTGAGGAGGACCGACTTATGACTCTAAGTGTCGGCCCTCAACATCCCGGGTCAGGTCACTTCCGTTTTGTAATTAAGGTGGATGGTGACTATATTGTGTTTTGCGATCCCGATCCCGGATATGTGCACCGTGGTGAGGAAAAGATGAGCGAATATAGAAATATCATCCAGAATATACCTCACCTCGAGAGGCCTGTAATCCATGATTCAACAAATATCACATATTCCTACAGCCTCGCAGTTGAAGAGCTTATTGGGGCCCAAGTTCCTAGGCGAGGCCAGTTTATCAGAGCGATAGCTTCTGAACTTAATCGTCAAGTCTACACGCTTTATTGGCTTGCAATATATGGTATATTTCTTGGTCACTCCACTATGTTCATGTGGCCCACTGGCGACCGGGAGCTTTTGATTGACCTCCTAGAAGCACTCACTGGGGCAAGGGTTACACACGCTTACAATATTCCTGGTGGGGTGAGAAATGATATGCCCGAAGGTTTCAAGGATAGATGCCTCAACCAGATAAGGTACTTGCAGAAGCGCTTCAAGGAATATGAGGATATTTTCTATAATAACCCGCTTTTCAGACAAAGAACTGAGGGCGTGGCAATACTAACCAAGGAAGATGCGATTAAGCTTGGGGTGACAGGGTCGGTTCTTCGAGCATCAAACGTCCCGTTTGATGTTCGCAAAGCTGAGCCCTATGACATCTATAATGAAATTGACTTTAAGGTTCAATATATGAAGACGGGAGACTGCTTCGCAAGGTCCTATGTTCCATTACTTGATATGCAGGAATCATGCTATATCCTCGAACAACTGCTAGACAAAATTCCGTCTTCAGGTGAAGTCCGTGCAAAGCTCCAGCCAAATCCAAAAGGGCCACCAGGTGAAGCATATCGCCGCGTAGAATCAGGAAGAGGAGCTCTTGGATATTATATCGTAAGCGATGGAACCCCTAAGCCATATAGGGTTAAAATATCGGTCGGCTCATTCCGTAATATGCTGGCTCTTCCACATCTGCTTATAGGAAAGAGACTTGCAGATATGCCTGCTGTATACTGGTCACTGAATTATTGGCCTGTGGAGGCTGATAGATGACCTATGGCTTCATTTCCTAAAAACTTCCGCTTTGGAGAATTTGTAGGCAGCGGAATCCAGCTCATATTCTGGATATTGGTCATAGTTGCGCTTGTAGGACTGCCTCTTATCTTTATCATCCTGTTTTTTGTGCAGCTGCCTGAAATAAACGGCAAAGTTTTGACTCCCTATCTATTTCTCACTTCTATATTATATCCACAGATTGCTATACCCGTAGTCGGAAATTTAATTCACAGCACACTATTTAAGGTGGCAATATTTCCTGGATTTACTTACGGAGCACTCATTGCTGCAGCAACAATATTTATAGAACGTAAATTTCTAGCCAAGATGCAGCTCAGAGTTGGCCCTCTTTATGCGGGCAAGATTGAAGGTATACTCCAGCTGGCGGCAGATGGTCTGAAGCTTATTTCCAAAGAGATAATCATCCCTTCAGGTGCCGATAAGGCTATCTTTTGGGCTGCGCCTATAGCTTATGTCGCAACTGCTGCTGCAGTCATATCTCTTATACCAGCAGCTCCCGGCTGGGTCGTAGCAGACATCGATGTCGGCCTTCTTGCCATATTTGCAATCCTTGGCTTCTTTCCACTTATTGCCCTGCTCTTTTCGTGGGCAAGTAACAGCAAGTACCCATTCATTGGTGGACTCAGAGCATTGCATCAGATGATTGCATTTGAGATTCCTTTCATACTCTCCGCGCTTTCTGTCGTCATATTGTCTGGTACTCTCAACCTCACAGAGATTGTCCAATCGCAGATCCAATCATACTGGTTCATTTTCTTCCTGCCAATAAGCGCATTTGTATTTTATATTTCGTCGCTTGCCGAGCTTGAGAGAATACCATTTGATTTACCTGAAGCGGAGGCGGAGATCGTGGCTGGTTGGCTCACTGAGACGTCTGGTATGATATATGGCCTCCTACAACTAGGATCCTACATCAAAACCTATGCGCTTGCGGCTTTGTTTGTGGTTCTCTTCCTAGGCGGCTGGGCTGGTCCTCAAATCTTTCCCAAAGAGCTCATACCAGGATATTCGGGTCCTATGATATATAGTGCAACTGCTGTTAATGCCATTTTTTGGTTCACGGTCAAGACCTTTGGTGTCATAATGCTTATGCTCCTACCTAGAGGCATCAGCCCCAGAATCAGGATAGACATTTTGCTTCACACTGGCTGGTACAAACTGATTGTTCTAGCCTTTATCAACATGTTTGTAGCCCTTGCACTAATATATGGCGGCGTACTTGGTCCTGGTGGTCTACTAGTTAGATGACATCGGCGGGCGACATCATAAAATCGATTGAATCTGGCTCAAAGCACCTTGTAATGAAGCGCTTTACACTGCGCTACCCAGAGAAAAAGCTCAAGTTTGTAGGGGATGGCTATCAATTCGATCCAAAGAGGGGTGTGGGCATTGCAGGTTATAGAGGAAGACATATTCTAATGCATAAATGTACAGGTTGTCAGCTATGTGCTATAGCCTGTGAAGGCATCGCAGAAGCAATCGGAATGGTTAAGGTGGACGAGCAGTGGAAGCAAAACAAGAAAGGGATAATGCCGCAGATTGATTATGGCAAATGCGTTTTTTGTGGCTTTTGTGTTGATGCATGTCCCTTCTATGCACTCTTTATGACAGACGACTACGAGCTATCCGCATTCACAAAAGAGCATCTCATTTACACACCAGCACAGCTTGCAGTCAAGCCCAAGTATCAAGGTGATGTAGAGATTGTAATAGATGACAGGGGAGCAACACATGGCTGACCCTATCTTTATCGCCGTCGCAGTTCTTACAGTTGGAACCGCCATTATTGCCCTCGAAGCGCGTGAGCTAATCTATGGCGCAATTGCGCTAGCAATCTCAATGCTTGGCATTGCAGGCTTTTTCCTTTTATTGGACGCACCATTTGTAGCAATGTTTCAAATAGCAGTTTATGTTGGCGCAGTTGCAGTACTTATCATATTTACAGTCATGTTAGTGAGAACCCAAGCTCTGTTTACAACAAAGGAGGACAAGAAGAGAAAGGGTGCAGGGATAGGACTGATGCTGATAATAATGTCTAGTCTCGGGGCGCTTCTGATAACCTCCGGGCTTAGCGGCCAGTTTGGCGACTTTAATGCTTCTCCTGCAATCAACTTCACCGAAATAGGTAGGCTTATGCTGACCTATTATGCCCCTGCTTTAATCCTACTAGGATTAACGCTAGCAGGAGCGATTATTGCAGCACTAGCGCTTGCACGGAGAGAGACCATCACAGGCGAAGAAGGAGAGGAAAAAGGAGAAGAGGATATGGAGGAGCAACAACGCCGTGAGCGAACTAGTTGATTTTGTAATTGTTTCGATGGTCCTCGTTGCCATCGGAATCTATGGTCTTGTGGTAAAACGCAACGCAATTAGGATGCTATTCTCCATCGAAATCATTGCCAATGCTGCAAACCTATTGCTTGTCGCATTTTCAAGGGGCCTTCCAAATGGACAGGGCCAGGTAGTGGCGCTCTTCTCAATTGCTATAGCGGCCGCAGAGGTGGCCGTAGGCCTTGGACTCATCATCGTAGCATATAGACTGTATAAAGAGATTGATGTTGAAGAATTTAGGAGTTTGCGAGGGTAAGATATATCAAAATGGCAGATTCATATTTCCTATTAGCAGCACTATTCATACCCCTTCTGTTGGCACCACTTGCCTATGCGATAGGGAGAAAGTCAGGTGCAAGGGCTGCTACTTGGTTTTCCTTTGGAGCTCTAGCAATTTCAACTGGATTATTGCTGGTTCCAGCTATTGGAATCTATACCGGCCAACAAAAAATATACGTCGAACAATATGCCTGGGGTCAGTTTGGCAACTTTGGGCTGAGGCTTGATGGCCTAAGTATGCCATTTGCTCTAATTATTTACATTCTCTGTATGGTAATTGCTCTATACTCAAGGCCTTATATGGTTCATAAGGTGCGTGAGGATTTGCCGGGGCATGGGAATGAAGCAGAAACGGGTAGAGGAGGAATAGGATATGGAAATGAAAGCACTTCTTCCGCTCACGATTCACATGGTCCTCCAAGCAAAAATCTTGGAGCCAGCTCGCAGGCAACTGTGTTGGAGACTAAGCAGTACGTCAACAACCAGATAGCACTCTACTTCGGACTTTATCTAGCATTTTCCATGGGGATGCTAGGCACGGTCTTAGCGACCAATCTCATTCAATTCTATGTATTCTTTGAGCTTATGCTTGTGCCATCATTCTTCCTGCTGGCCTTCTATGGTTATGGAGCAAGACGAAGGATAGCTCTAATGTTCTTCTTCTGGACCCATGTTGGCGCAGTCGTTTTGCTGCTTGGCCTATTGGCGATGGGATTCTTTGCAGGAGGGTTTGATTACGACACAGTTAAGGCAAACGCGGGCAACATCCCAGCTCAATGGCTTCCGCTCATTGTGTTTGCACTTGTGATCGGATTGGGTGTAAAACTCGCTGCATTTTTACTTCACATTTGGCTCCCATACGCTCATGCAGAGGCTCCTACTCCGATTTCTGCACTCTTATCTCCAGCCATGATCGGCATAGGGGCATACGGTCTCTTGCGACTCTGGATGGATCTTTTGGCAGGTACAGGTACCTACGAGCAATATAGTCTGTATATCAGCATGTGGGGTCTTGCGACTATGATATACGGAGGTGCAATGGCTCTTATGCAGGACGACATCAAAAAGGTGCTTGCTTATTCCAGCATAAGCCAAATGGGTTATATTCTCTTTGGTCTCGGCTCAGAAAGCGTACTTGGCATAACTGGTGCTACCATGATGTATGTAACTCATGGCCTTGGAAAGGCAATCCTTTTCATGATGGCGGGCTCAATCATCCTTCAAACGGGCACGAGGAGCATGGCTAACCTCGGTGGACTTGCAGGTAAGATGCCGTATACCGCGGTGTTGGCGATGATAGGTGCTTTAACTATTATTGGGATACCGCCGACAAGCGGCTTTATGGCCGAATGGACCTTATTCGCTGGCGTATTGCAGACTGCAACAGCTCAGATGGATCCATTAAGGATAGTAATGTTTGCCCTCGGAATCCTTACCACTGTGCTATCTTCGGCGTACATCCTCTGGATGTACAAGCGCATATTCTTCGGTAAGATACCTGAGCAATTGGCTCATGTAAAAGACTCAAATCGATATATTACTGTGACTATGGCGGTATTTGCCGCAATGACACTTATAATAGGCGTCTATCCAGACTTGTTTCTAAACCCAGTCATGGATTATTATAATAATAACATGTTTCAGGGACAAGAAGAGATACTAGCTGTACCGTCACAAAACGCTAGCATGGCTGCAGAGACACATTCAGCAGGGGCTCTGTGCCACAAGTTCTAGGACAAACCTCTGGAGAAGGAGGATGAGGAGGAGACGAGTCTGCTAGACTGGCAATTGGAACCTGGGTGGTACAAACAGTGAGAGGGTTGCGTGAGATATAGATGGCAACAACAATAGGGTTTGAGGGAATTGCAGTTAACGCTTGGCTCGTGTGGCTGCTACCATTTGTAGGTGCGGCAATCATTGCAGCAGTTGCACGAGCGGGTCACCGTGTCCGCGATTATACTGCAGTGGGATTTGCTCTGGCAAGTGCAATTTCTGCTGCCACCTTAATTCCTTTTGCACTGCAAGTGACTGAGATACATAGCCAGATACCTTGGATTTCCGCGCTACACCTTGAGGCTGGAGTACTTGCAGATCCCTTGGCCATTATCATGACGAATCTAGTAGCATGGATCTCCTTTCTTATCATGGTATACTCGACAGGCTACATGCATGGGGATAAAGATCTTACACGTTTCTGGTTCTTTATGCTCTTCTTTATAGGATCTATGCAGTTAATCGTGCTATCTGACAACCTGCTTATGGTATTTTTCGGTTGGGAAGGCGTAGGCCTTGCATCATATGCACTTATTGGTTTCTGGTACAATGACAGAAAGAAAGACTTTGTTGGTGTGGAAGGAAATATTGCAGGCGGTATCCCCATGTGGACCTCGCCTACGCATGCAGGCATGAAGGCTTTCCTTATGACACGCGCAGGAGACACAATGATGCTTGCGGGTATGTTCCTGATTTTCATACACGCTGGAACCTTTGGCTTCAAGGAGCTGCTCGAAAACCCTGGATGGGCATTCACGATGTCACAGCAAAACTTGCTTGTCCCGGCAGCGGTTCTGCTCTTTGGGGGAGCCATAGGTAAATCGGCCCAATTTCCACTAAATGAATGGCTGCTTGAAGCTATGACAGGCCCCACAGCAGTTTCTGCTCTCATTCATGCTGCGACAATGGTCAAGGCTGGTGTATTCTTGGTAGCCCGTATTGGACCATTGTTCTTTGCTCTAGGAACTTTGGGAGCTTTCAGCGTCCAGCAGTTCTTTGAAGTTGTTGCATGGGTGGGTGCAATCACTGCATTTTTGCTTGCAACACAAGCGCTTGTTAACCCAGAAATAAAGAAGGTTCTTGCATATTCTACTGGTTCGCAGATTGGCTACATGATGATGGCACTTGGCATCGCTGGACTTTCACTAAACTTTGTCGACGGCTACACCGCAGGGTTCTTCCAACTTATGAGTCATGCTCTGTTCAAAGCATCTCTTTTTATGGGAGCCGGAGCCCTTCTTCATGGTGTAGGGTCTCGGTTCATGACCGATATGGGAGGACTAAAAACAAATATGAAAAAGACATACATCTTTATGCTCCTAGCAGGCCTCTCCCTTGCTGCAGGACCGCTCGTCACCATCGGCTTCTGGAGCAAGGACGCCGTTTTTGCCTCACTCCTTGAATCCGGCTATGCTTTCTCAACTCCGCTTTTCATAATAGCGGTCATCGTGGCAATTATGACTGCGTTCTATACATTCAGAATGCTAGGAATGGCATTCTTTGGCAAGAAAAGCAAACATATCGAAGAGATGGAGCATAGGGGGCATCACGTACATGAAGCGGGACCTCGGATGTGGGTTCCATACGGGATACTCGCTGTTGCTACTATCGCACTTGGTGTAATTGGCCCTGTAGTTGAGGGTGACCTCCACCACCTGTTCGGGGAATACCTCTCCGAGTTCTTTGGTATTCCTAGTGGTGAGCAGGCGAGCACAGAAGCTCCTTCTATACAGATTGCACCTGAAGGCGATAAAACTTGGTTTGGGTTAAATCTAGAAGCTGCAATTGCATCGATAGTCGCATTTGCAATCGGTGGTACTCTAGGCTACCTATTTTACATCGGACGCAAGATAGACCCGCAAATCATTTCAAGGAGCGTTGTAACCCGAGCCGTTTGGAAATTTCTCTTCAACAGATGGTACCTAAATAGTGGACTCTATTGGGGCTTTGTGATCGGCCCACTCGCAATTTATCGCTTTATCTGGCGATATTTTGAGAGTACGATTGTCGATGGCATTAACCCGGCTTTGCAGCAATCAATGTCTTACATGTCGGGAGTGGTCAAAGCAGGTCAGACCGGAATTACACAGACATACATTTTCGTGTTTGCAGCTGGCATCATGATAGTTGTGATGCTTCTGTTCTTGTAGAGGAGGTGGATATGACAAAAAATGGTTGACCTCCTAACTTCTCCAATATTGGTCACGATAATATTGGGCTCAGTTGGCCTTGCCATTCCTGCAGTTGACGCAGCAACGCGTGAAAAAGGCAAGGATAGGAACAAGCTATACAGTGCAATTGCGTTTGGCGCACTTATCCTATCCATGGCCATAATCGTGTTTCGAGTTCTGAATGGCGAAGTACTGCCAGCCATGTCGTTCTCGCAAGATGTCGTAGTAGATGATCTGTTTGGCTCCTTTTTTGCTATTGCTCTCCTTATTGTATCTATAGTGGTCACCGCGTCATCTTTGAACTATTATAAGGGTAAGTCCAATCCTGCTGCTTACTATTCTCTGATACTTCTATCAAGTATAGGCATGGTGGTAATTGCCTATTCGACTGACCTTGTAATGCTATTGGTTGCATGGGAGCTAATGTCGCTTCCTACGTATGCGCTCGCCGGATTTTCAAAAAGGGATCCGATATCAAACGAGGCAGCAATCAAGTATTTCATGTTTGGCGCACTTTCATCTGGAATTATTCTCCTTGGCATAGGACTTGTCTATGGGATTACAGGTACAACCAACATAGGAGATTCTATAAACGCACTTGTAAACCTCGATCCAAGCCTAACGCCAGTCGGACTTCTCGCTGTAGCATTCTTCATCGCAGGCTTTGGGTTCAAAATGGGCTTGGTCCCCTTCCACATGTGGCTGCCTGATGCATATGAAGGAGCACCGACCCCCATCGGTGCACTGTTAGCTGCTGGCACCAAGAAGGCCGGCTTTGCAGCGGCTATCAGGGTTATAGTACTTGGGCTGTTTGCGCTAAACCTCGACTGGACGCTGACCCTCGCTATAGTAGCAGTCTTTACTATGACTTTAGGTAACCTTGCCGCACTAGTACAAAAAAGCGTGCCAAGGATACTTGCGTATTCTTCTATTGCACAGGCAGGTTATATTATGATGGGTATTGCGCTTGCCCCCTACTCGGATCAAGCGCTCTCAGGCTCACTATTTCATATAATGAACCATGCAGTTATGAAATCTGCGGCTTTCATTGTCGTAGCAGTAGTGGCGACGGTGCTTGCCGGCTATAGTTTAGAGAAATATAGAGGTCTTGGTAGACGCATGCCGATAACTGCAATAGCACTTTCAATTTCGTTACTTGCGCTTGCTGGTGTTCCGCCCCTCAGTGGTTTCTGGAGCAAGCTGGTGCTCTTTAGCGCCGGTATTGATGCTGGACCGATTGTCGCATGGGGGCCATGGCTCGCTATTGCAGGCGTCCTAAATAGCGCACTTTCGCTTGGTTACTACGCCTGGATAATAAGGAAGATGTATATGGAAGATGCTCCTGATATGCGAAGAGTAAAGGAGCCTAGGGTCATAGTTGCAGTTTTGATATTTGCTATGGTCTTTATGGTAGGCTTTGGCATATGGCACGCGCCTATTCTCCAGTTTGCATCCAATGCGGTTCCTGTACTGGGATCCAATATAACTCAAGCCTCAACAGTTACGGTTGCAGGAGGAAGCCAGGCTAGTCCAGCTTGGGGGAGCGGAAAATGATCTTATATCTGCGCGCGGCAAGAGATAGACAGACATACATGAATACAAACTTGATTTAATTGATCCGTTGTCTCCTTATCTTCCTTTTTTTATCTCAAAACACCTCCTCGTAGTTCTATTGTCGCTCGTGCCAGACTTCTTCTGCATATTCTTCTTTGCTCGTATTAATATTACGACAAGAGTTCTTCTTTTTGTTGTTTCTGGTCCTCTGGTAGCACTTGGCAGATGAGCTCAGATAGGTGATTGTAGGTTCTAAGAAAAATCAGTCCTTTATCTGTACTCATAAACCTGCAAGTATTCAAG
>Ga0170475_118385561_pt1 | contig 10696 bp, 14 predicted proteins | sample Soicark_Litter_5_FD_111474 | JGI IMG/M metagenome (GOLD analysis project Ga0170475, IMG submission 111474) | Avena fatua rhizosphere microbial communities from Hopland, California, USA. Combined Assembly of 48 SPs | reverse complement strand
ATTTGACATTTTTAAATTTGATTTTATTTTTTTTTAATTCAATTAGGCACAAAAATAAAATGTTTATTTTTTTTACTTATTTAAATAACCAATTTAACAAGAATTCGTCATCTAATTCAATATCTTTTTATTGCGCGAGTAGTTTAACACTTTTTTTATTACTAGATTTTTTATTAAAATACCGGTTATCTTTCATAATTAAAAATATATATGACTTCGAAAACTGCGAATTTACTTCAATCTTTAAGATTGAGCAGCTGCAAAAGGCTAATTTTAATTCATTTCTAGTTTTAAATAAAAATAATCAATACTGCTTTCGTTTATTTAAATTTAATATGTTTACTTTAAGATTTTTTACAAAATTTTTATTTATATTAAAATATGTTGGGAACATTAAATCAATCTTTTAAAGTCGGTTTTAAAAAAAAGATTCGTAGAAATTTGACATTTGCCTTTAGAGACGGGCCTATGAAACGTGGTGTTTGTTTCAGGGTAACAACCACAAATCCAAAAAAACCAAACTCGGCGGTTCGAAAAATTGCTCGTGTTAAACTAACAACCGGTTTTAATTTAACTGGTTATATTCCCGGTCGTGGGCATAATTTACAGGAGCATTCAGTTGTTTTAGTTCGCGGGGGGCGTGTTAAAGATTTACCTGGTGTACGTTATCATTTGATACGTGGTAAGTATGATTTTTTATGGGAAGAACGCGAGCCGCGTTGTCGTCGTAGATCCAAGTCGTGCGCCGTCGCCTAAAAAAAAATAATTTTATACAGTAATTTCTATGCGTAGTTATATTAATAATTTAAAGTCGATCACTTTTAAACCTACTGTTAAAAAATTTGAGCAATTACTTAAATTTGTTGTAAAACGTCATATTACAAAAAAGCAAACTCGCTTTATAAAGCGAGTAAAACGTCGTTTTTTTTCTGTTTTTGCTAAATCTACAAAACGTTTGTTTAAGACAAATTTTATTGTTTTTCTATTAAAAAAATATTATTTTAATTATTTTTTTAATAGAAAAACAATAATTAAATTCGGCATTCAAGTGCCGGCTAATATTAATCGCTTTAGTGTTAAAAATAAGCAATTGGTGAAAAATCGAGCTATGTGCTTACTGGCTAAGTCATTGAATTACAGCACTGTAAGATTTAGTTCTTTTAGTAAAAATTGGTCTAGTAATCACGCGATGAGTCAGTTTGTTAAAAAAAATTATTTTAGATCCATATTGAGTACATCAATATTATCAATTTTTCGTTTGATAAAATTATCTTCAATTTTATCAAAAAAAGGAAATAACAACGTATTATTTTTAAAGCTATTAAATGAACTAAGTTCTAATAGGAGTTTGCTTTTTAATATTTTTTGTAAATTTGGTATAAATGGTGTATTTGCGTCGCTTTTAAAACAAAAATATTTTTTTATTGATTGTATTAAAAAAAGCGTTAAGATTGCTATAAACAATGATGTTTTATTCAATTATTCGATCTTATCGAGAAAGATTTTTGGTTTATTTTATAACTTTATTATAAAAAATAATAAAAATAACGATTTATTTTCTAAGAAAATATTTAATTTTTATTTGTTAAGATCAAAGATTATTTCGGAGCTATCTTCGTTACGCTCTATGGCGTCAGTGCTAAAACCATTTTATTTAACGATCGATGTGCGCACATGGAAAAAAAGTGGAAGATCTTTAACAGTTCCTATGCCTATTAAATCAAAAACAAGAAGATTGTTTTTGTTTAGTCATTGGCTTAAATCATGCGTAATATTGAATCGTAAGGAGAAAACGATTGCTAAGCGTATTTTTGGTGAATTTTCGGAATTAATAACACGCAAGGGTGCCACTGTTAAAAGGCTTACTTTGCTACATAAATCAATTCATGCAAATAGAGCGCTAATACGAAAAAGTCGAATTTTACTAATTTAATAATATCCAAGAATATTTATGAATACAAAAAAATTTATTTGGCTTAAAAAGCCTCTAAAAAATTTAACAAACATTTGCTCGACTGCACGCCCCGGTCGTAACGGTTTTGGGCGTATTACTATTAGGCATCGATCTTCATCGTTTTATCGCAAACGGGTACGTTTAGTTAATAATTTTTTTTTCTTAAAAAATGAGTTTGCTCAAGTTCTTCGTCTTGAGCGGGATACAAAACGTTCTGCTTTTATTGCGTTAGTTAGGTTAATTAGATCTGGATTTTTGTGTTATATTTTAGCCCCGACATTGGTTGAAGTTGGCTCGTTTATTGCTGTAAATCCTATTAAAATAAATTTTCAATTTTTTAAAAAATTGAAAATTTATTCGACCGTATTACCTCTATGTAGAATTAAACGCGGCTCTTTTATTTGTAATTTTGAAAATTTTTTTTTATCCGGATCAAAATTTTGTCGTAGTGCTGGTTCAAAAGCTAAAATCCAATCTTTTTCATTTCAAAACGGTTTGGTTTCTGTATTATTACCGTCCGGTAAGTCTGTAATTCTTTCATTATTTTCACATGCTTTTACTGGTAATATGTCAAATTCGCAGTTTTATTTAAATAAATTGTATAAAGCCGGGCAGTCGAGAATTCGTGGTAAACGTCCTACAGTTCGCGGTGTTGCTATGAATCCGGTTGATCATCCGCATGGTGGAGGTGAGGGTAAAACATCTGGTGGTCGTCCGTCTGTTAGTCCGTGGGGTGTTTTAACTAAAGGTTTTAAAACAATTTCTAAAAGTGTACAAAAACGAAAAAGGTTACTAAATACAAAATTTTTGTTATAAAATTTACTTAAAAAAATGTCGAGATCAATTTATAAATTAATTAAACCAACTTTAAGTAAATTACCTGATTTTTTGTTAAATAACAAAAAATCAGGTAATTTAGAATTGTTTTCTAATCTACATAAAAAAAAAACTCCTAATATTTTTTGTTGGGGATCGGATTGCTTAATGTTACCTTCGTATATAGGTAAACGAATCGCAGTTCACAATGGAAAATTATTTTCTGTTTTTCAACTTAAAAAATCAATGTTACTGTCTCGTTCTGGTTTATTAGTTAGAACTAAAAAATTAGGATCTTTGATTCACACAATAAAAAAAAAACATAAAAAAGGTAAAAAATAAAAATAATGTTGTTACGCTTTATAGTTGCTTTGAAATACTGCGTTTTTGTGGTTAAAGAAATTTTTTTTGATAAAATTAATTGTATTTTTAATACAATTAATTTCTATCGATATTCATTTTTTCATAATTATTTTGCGTTAGTTTATTTTATTGTTGGTGTTAATACAGTTCTATATTTAGTTGGCATATCAAACACTCAATTTATAGTTCAGTTAGGTATGTTTGCACCTGTTAAAGGTCGTTTTTGGTACGATGTTTTTCCGGAATTTTTAAATGGCACCCTTGAATCAAAAAGATTGCCGTTCTATTTTTTAGATGAAGTTTTTGTTTATTTAACGACGGATTTACAGCCTTTAAATTACTATATATATTATTACTATTGCTTTTTTTTATCATGGGTCATTTAATAAATCCAATTTCAACTCGTTTAGGTTTAAACTCCTTTTGGGTTTTTGCATGGTCTAAGTTTGCGTTAACAACATTTTCTTATAATTTAATGTTCGACAATATTATTAGAAATTTAATTTTATGGTTATTTGCAAATAGTCGTATTGCAACGCAAATGAGCGTTGTCGGCGTTTTTTTAAGTCATTTTAGAGTTATCCGTAAATATAATGATATTCGTATTCAAATTTACTTAATATTAAATTCTTCAAATTTTTTAAAATCGCAAAGTGTTGAAATCGAATCATCTTTTGTTAATTTTAGGTCTGAGTTACGTTCAATTGTTAATCAGTATACGCCAATCTCAGTAAATTTTTCTGCAAGAGAAAGAAGTAATGTTATTGAGATTACATTAAAAAAAGTATTTGGTTTGTATATTGCACATTTATTGAAAAAAAATTTAGATTTAATTTTTAATTTTAATAAACATTTTAAAAAATATCGAACAGTCTTTGATATTTCTTTCTTAAAAAGGATTAAATTTATTAACGCAAATTTTTTATCTAGATTTATTGCACGACGCTTAAGTTTTGGTTTCGAATTAAATAAAGTTTTAAATCCAATTATCACAGACTTGACAAAATTAGTAAACTCAAATGTTTCTAAAATACTAGGTTTTAAGATAGCGTGCAGCGGTCGTTTTAATAAAACACAAATGGCGTCTTACTCGTGGGAAAAATATGGACCACTTTGTTTGAGTACTGTTTCGTCTTCTGTGGATTATTCTTTTTCAAAAGTTTTTTTAAAATATGGTTCGTGTGGCATTAAAGTGTGGGTCTTTAGTTCAATTTATCCTTTTCAAAGTTATAAAACTAAAACGCTTAATTTTCATTTAAATAAACAATTTTGTTATGGTTTAATTCAATTTAAAAATAAATTATTAAAAATTATATTTTTTTTAGTTACAAAATTTATTTTTAAAGCATTTTTTTTAGAATCGTTAATTTCATCATCTCAAACGCGTGATGTAAAGCGCATTGATAACTATTATAGATTCTTATTATTTAGTTCACATTTTGTTGGTACCAAATTTAATAAAACCTGAAAGAAATGTTAGTTAATTTTTTCAATCCGCCGGTTAATTTAAAATTTAAAAAATTTCAAAAAAATTCGACTTTTAATAAAACAATAAAATTTTCATTCTCGAATTCGGTAGTAGTAACTAATGTGTCGTTTTTGAAAGCTACCAGCTACGGTCGCCTATCTTTAAATCATTTGGAATCAGCTCGAAAAGTAATTCGTAGAAAAATGAAAAAATTGGGAATTTTTCGTACATATGTTTATCCTAGCGTTTGCATAACTAAAAAGGCGTTAGCGGTTCGTATGGGTAAAGGAAAAGGAGCTATTCACGAATGGCTATTTCCGGTGCGCCCGGGTGGTATCATTTTTGAAATTACTGCAGCATCAACACAATTAAGTTGTGAGGCATTATTGATGGCTTCGAAAAAGTTGCCGATCCATTCAAAAATAATTACTTTTGCTTAAATAATAAATATGTCAGTTTTTGTTAAAAGTGTTTTTAGTGTTATTGATAACTCTGGTGCAACAAAAGCCAGATGTGTTGAGATTTACAATTCGTCTAAATATTACGGAGCGTGTGTTGGTGCTATACTTTTGGTATCTTTACAGAAGGTTTTACCAAATCGAAAAATAAAAAAAAAAGATTTAGTAAAAGCATTAGTGGTTCGCACAAAGAACAAACTTTTTCGATCTGGAGGTCATGTATTAATGTTGTCTGACAACGCCGTAATATTATTGCATAATACGACATTGTTGCCACGTGCAAAACGTTGCAAAACGCCATTACCTGAAGAACTTCGTTTTCGTTTTGTTAATGGATTAAAAGTTTTATCTCTTGCGCCAATTGTTTTGTAAAAAAATAATTTATTTTTATAGTTTATATAATTTATAATTAACAAAGATATATATAATGTTTAAAAAAGTTGACTTAGACAGTAGTAGTATTGTACATCATTTAAATTCGTTATTGAGTTCATCAAATTCTATGAAATTTTTTTTTAATGAAATTTTAGTTTTGGATTTGTTAGATCGCTTTTTTAAGCTTGATTTGGAGCAAAGTTTACTTTTACAATTTTCTATTTCATTACCTTATTCTAATTCTGTAGTAAAATTTAAAAATAAAGTCTATTTGCTTTTATACGTTTTGGTGTTTGAAATTTTAGTTTCTCAAAAACCGCGACTTATTCCAGTTTATGAAAAAACTAAAATTTCATTAAAAAAAAATATTGTTATAAATGCAACAATAACTTCCTTTTCGATATTTGCCAAAATTAAAAAAAAAAACTTTTTTAATTTTTTTTTTTTTTTACGTTTGTATGTTTCAAAAAATACTTATATTAATTTAGTTGCACCTTCAAAATTTATTAATTTAGGTAACATGTTTGATCATTCCAAAATTAATATAATTTTAAATTCTGGTATTAATTTGTTTGAATTATTTGGCGGTTTTGATGAGTTGATAGTGTCAAAACTTAAAATAACTATTTGTTATAAACCACAACAAAGTATTTATACAAGTAATCGGGCATTCTTGTATTATATTCTACAGTCTTTAAATTTTAATGTAATGACTAAGAACGAAGAAAAAATGACTGCTAACAGTCATTTTTTAGTAAAAAGGTTACTAAATTAGTATTTTTTTAAAATATGCGCAAAAATTTACATGATCAATTATTAAAAAGGTTAAAAAAATTAAAGAACAAAGAGAAAAATAGTTTTTTACAGCGCATTTGTTTGAATTCAAGATTCAATTTGTTTAAAAAACAACAACTGGATGTTCCGCTTAGATTGCAGATTTTATTATATTCACGACAATCTAATTTATTAATAAAAAAAAAAGTTTTTAATACTCAAATTACAACACAATGTAGTTTAACGTGGAGGTCACGTTCAATTTATTCATTTTTTACTTTATCGCGTATAACGTTGCGTGAATTAGCTCATTACGGGCTATTAAAGGGCGTAAAGAAAGCGTCTTGGTGATTAATGATACGTCTCTTAAGTTTAATTCTAATGGTTTACTAATTTTTTTAATAAAATAAAAATGAAAATTGCGAAAAAAAGTCATAAGGATTTGGTTGCTTCGTTAAAGCTATGTTTGATATGCAACAAAAATGTTAGTAAGGTTTTGTTTTCAAAATTTAATTTGTCAATTTTATCATTTTTATGTGCTCGCGGTTTTGTAACTGATTTTAAATTTATTAAAGAAGGTTCGAACGGTTACATTTCTTTTTGTTTAAGGCAAACAAATGGTGCAATGACATTTAGTAATATTTGGTCGCCATATTTAACAAGTACTAATTCATCGAATTGTCGACTAAAAAAATATCAATCTTACAAATCATTATTAAAGTCGTTTACATCAGAGTTTGTTGTAATATCTACAAGTCGGGGACTTATGACAAGCAACGAGGCTATTTCGTTGAAACTAGGTGGATCTGTTGTTTGTGTAATAGTATAGTATTATTTTAAATTTTTTCAGAAAAAAATGAATGTAACAGCAGTAGGTCATAAAAAATCTTTTTTTTCACTTATTTTAAAAAGAAAAAATTTAAAGCACAATTTTTTAGTTTTAAATTTTTTTAAGTCAACAGCATTTAGTTTAATTTGTAATTATGCGAAGTTAACGTTATCTTCGAAGTCTTTATTAAATGCCAAGTTGCTAGAACAAGTTAATTTTGTTAGTAAAGTTAGTTACACTGAGCTTGAGCTTATTGGATTAGGCTACCGTTTTTCAATAAAAAAGCGTGTTATTCGATTAAATCTTGGGTATAGTCATATTATATTTGTTCAAATTCCAAAATTCGTTTTTTTCGTTAAACGAAAAAATCGCATTGTTTTTTATAGTTTATTTAAGTTGCGTTTATCAAACTTAATAGCGCAATTATTGCATTTTAAAAAATTAAATTCTTATAAGTTAAAAGGGTTGAAAAGACGGTTAGATATTTTTAAAGCAAAGCCTGGTAAACGCACAAAATAAATTATTATTATGTTTTTTCTTGTTAATACTTTACAAAAAACGCTCTACAAGATAAAATCGGAAAACTTTGGTTTAAGTAATAAAACACTAAATACAACGGCAAAAAATTTAGGTATTTCGAAAACTTGGCGTACAAATAATTCGTTCAATAACCAATTAAATAATTCTTATTCCTTTTTGTTGCTTTCAAAAATTGATTTTGCTTTGCGCGAGTTAATTTTATTTAAGTCAAATTTTTTTAATTCTGCTTTAAAAAAATTTATTTTTAAACGTATTAGACTTTTAAAGTTTAATAGAACACTTAGAGGCGTTAGACACTCTCAGTCTCTTCCAGTTCGTGGTCAGCGCACAAAAACGAATGCAAAAACGCAAAAATTAAAACGTAAAAAATAAGTAATTTTTTTCAAACAAATGTTGTTATTTTCTTTTGTTACAAGTAAGTTTTGGTGGCCTAAAAAACGAAAATTTAAAATGATTCGTTTTTTAGCGTTTATTTTTAAAAAACGAAAAAAAAAATTACGTCAATTTTATTTATTTAAAAACAGTGTTTCTTTATTTCGTATAAATAAAAAGCGTTTTTTTTATATATTTTCTCGTTTTTGGTTATTAAGACGTTTCAAGAAACATATACAACGTCAGTTCGTTCCGTACCGGTTTTTAAAACGTAGTTTGCAAAATTCTCAACAAATTTTGAAAAAATATGATTCGCAACTTACTCAATTAACTTTAAAGTTTACTGTTAATAATATGTTTTTAGTTATTGCGAATCAAAAAAATAAAGTTTTAACTTATTTTTCGTCTGGCTTATGTGGCTTTTCCGGTCCAACAAAAAAGACATCGTTCGCCTTAGACCAGATGGTTTTAAGGGCCTGTAAATTTTTAAAACAAAGACGAATCAAAAAAATACGGTTAAACGTTATTTCTGGTGTTTTTAATTATAAATTAAGAGCAGTACTTGAATCATTTTTTAAATCACGAATTTATGTAAAGATATTAACTTATAAAATTAATTTGCCTCACAATGGCATACGCGGCAGAAAAATTAAGCGAAGATAAAGAATGTTTCAAAATTCTGTTTTACGTTTTACTGTTAATTCAAAGAGCAACTCTCAGTCTAAACACTTTCGTTATTGTTTAGTATTACCATTTGGTTTACCGTCTTTTGATTTCGCCCATTTTAAATTTTGGGTTATAACGTTTTGTGTTTTGTTTTACATATTCGTGCTTTTAGATTTATTTGTTTTTTGGTGGTTAAAAGTATTACCGAACGAAAATTTGAAAAAATTACAACAAAAAGGGCGATTTTTTGTTTTTTTATATTTACTTCGTACTCTTGGTTTAAAAAGAATTGTTGAAATTTTTAGTGATACCGTTTACAACGTTTTTTGGGCTATTCTCACAATTTTTGTTGTCGCAGTTGGTGTATATCCAGATAAAATGTCTGTTTTACTTACTCGTTTTTACAAGTATTTAACCGGTGAATTTGTATCCTTTTTCACATCTTTTTATCTTCCTATTGTTAAAAAATTTATTAAATTTTTTTATTTTTTTTATAACAAGTGGCTAGTTTTTATAAGGCCGTATTTTGCAGTACTTTTTGCAAAATATGGTGTAGTTTTTGAACTTCCTCAATTAATTTACAATTCTTCAATTAGTCTGGAATGTAGATTATTGTTTTATTTATTGCCTGTTTTTATAAAAATTGCATGTTTTTTGCTAAGTGTGACATTAGTTTGGTTTTTTATATATAAAGTTCTTTTTAGCTCTATTACTTTTAAAGTAGCTAAAAGATTTAATGTAACATTTCCTCGCTTAGTTTTATCAAAATCATTACAAAAGGTTAAATCTGCGTCAGAGTTTAAACATACTAAACAGTTAATTTCGCCAGTTTACGTGCAAACGAGAACTTTAGTAGGCACACATCTTGTTAATTTTTGGAATTCAAATAAGGTTATAAAAATTGCGGTTAATAATAAAAGAAAAACTCGTTACCCGGTAGCTCTTCCTTTTCGAAATAGATCAATTCTTTTAACAAATTTTTATACTCCTAAAACTTATTTTCGTGATCGTGACCAAGGTTATTTTTCAAAAATAATTGATCGCGTTTTTAATATAAAACATAATAACATTAGATCATTCAGACTTCTCAAAATTGATTTTACACGTCAACTTGTTGTTCCTAAAATTATAAACTCACGTTTACATTATTCAACAATTTTGGCAAAAAATATGTTTGTGAGTAAACGCTTTAGCTCATTATTAAGTCATTTACCTTTAATTATAAGTTTTTTAAAAGAATTCGATAGTTTATTTGTTAACACAAATAATATACAAAGTAATTGTAGTGGGCGATTACAATTAATTAAAGCAAGTACTTTTTCAAAGCAAAAATTTTTTAAATATAATGGTTTTTATCAAGATTTATTTTTATCCAAATTAAAATTAAATGCTGTTAAAAAATTTGACCAAAGGTTTATAACTAATAAATCTTTATTTAATTATAAGCGCTTTTTAAAACCAAAAACTCTAATTCAATCAAATACAAAATTGCAAATAAGTGAATTATTAGAGCTAGTACAATTGTTTAGGTTAAATTCATTTTTCTTAAAAAAGAATAAAACACACTCTTCAACTTTGGAAAAGTCGTTTGCTAAAACTCTAAAAGTTATTAAATCAAGAAGAATTTTGTCAAGATTTAGTATAAAATTAAAGTTACTTGTAAAAAATAAAAAAGACCCTTTTACTAAATTTGTTCAATTTGGCTCAGTGTATCGCGATAGTATTTTTAGTAGTCGGGTGTTTTCTTTTTGTAATCGACGTCAGATATCATTGCGTAAAACATTTATGTCTTTTAAGTGTCGTAGTTTTAAATATTTGCGTATTAAATTTAATAAGAAATATTTTAATTTGACTAGGTTTATACGGCTTTTTTTTTTCATTTCAATTAATCGTCGCTTTTATAATTTTTTAATTAAAAATGTTTTTTTTTTACGTTTGGTTGATAGGTATAATTTTAAATTTTTTTCGAATATGATATTCGAAAAAAATTTAAAATTATTACATATTCCACTTAGTTCGACACGTGAATACCCATGGTGGGTAGACCATTCAAATTTGTTTGAACGTAATTTTTTAGACTT
>Ga0170475_100482423_pt1 | contig 10698 bp, 12 predicted proteins | sample Soicark_Litter_5_FD_111474 | JGI IMG/M metagenome (GOLD analysis project Ga0170475, IMG submission 111474) | Avena fatua rhizosphere microbial communities from Hopland, California, USA. Combined Assembly of 48 SPs | reverse complement strand
CGCCTCCGTATCGACGCCCGGTGCCGGTGCGAGCGCGGCCGCGAACACCAGCACGCCTCCGCTTGCCGGGACTGCCGCAAACGATGCCATCACCATCGCCGACAACGGCGGCGGCGTCACGGTCAACGGCTTGGCAAACCCGGTGACACTTCCCGGTCAGACGGGCCCTGCGATCGTCGTTGCGGGCCTTAGCGGCAACGATGTTATCAACGCCTCGGGCGTCACATCATCGACCATGCAGTTCATTCTCGACGGCGGTGCTGGCGATGATGTGCTGCACGGCGGCCGAGGCGACGATCTGCTTCTGGGGGGTGCTGGTGCCGACCGCTTCACTTTCTCCGGCCTCAATGGCACGGACACAATCGCTGGCTTTCAGCACGGCACCGACCTTGTCGACCTTGCCGGGTATGGCTCGGCGCTCAGCAGCTTCAGCGACCTCGCCGGCACAATTTCGCAGGTGGGCGCTGATGTTCACGTCGACCTCGGCGCCAAAGTTGCCGGCGCCGGGACGATCGTCCTGCAGAACTCGCAGTTGGCCAGCATAGGCGCTTCCGACTTCGCCTTCGCGTAGCGGATCGTTGAACCCCCTCCCCTCGCGGGAGGGGACCAGCGCAACCCTTGACGGACGCTGTTCCGATTCCTAACTGGGCTGGCACTCTTAGTCGGGGAGTGCCAAGCCGCCACCAAGAGGGCGGCACGGCTGATGACGGTCGGCCGGGCGCGTTTGCACTTCCTGCCTGTGAGCAGCAGAGGGAGTGAACAATGCCACTGTTCGGCGATCCATTCGATGCGCTCAGCGGTCTCCAGCAGGCACTCGACTCGTTTCGATCCAGCAGCTGGTTGACATCAGGCCCAAGCGGCGGCGGCAGCTATCCGCCGATGAACGTATTCCGCAAGGGCGACGACTTCATCATCATCACCGAGGTCCCGGGCATAAAGAAGTCTGACCTGCAAGTACAGGTGAAGGGCAATACGATCCGGCTGTCCGGCAGCAAGTCAGTGACGTATCCGGAAAAGGCAGGCGTGCACCGGCGTGAACGGCTTTCAGGCCGCTTCGACCGGGCAATGACGCTGCCGGTCGAGATCAACGCTGATGGCGTCAAGGCGGAATGCCGCGACGGCATCCTGGCGCTCTATTTGCCGCGCGCCGAGCGCGACAAACCACGGTCGGTCCAGGTGGTATAAGGAGGTTCCGATGGCAACTCCGCAAGAACTCGCTGTCCGTGACAAGAAGGAATTGGTCAGCAAGGAAGAGAAAACGGTCCCTGGCCGGTCTTATGTTCCCTATGGCGACATCTATGAAACCGATGAAGCGCTTACGGTCGTGCTGGAAATGCCGGGCGTTGAGAAGAAGGACTTGGATATCTCGCTGGAAAACAACGTCCTGCGGGTGGATGGCCGTTTAGAGTTCTCCAAGTACGACGGGATGGAGCCGCTGTACACAGAGTACAACGTCGGCCACTACACAAGGTCCTTCACCTTGTCCAATAAGATCGACCAGGAGCACATCAGCGCACAGCTCGATGACGGCGTGCTGACACTCACTTTGCCTAAGGCAAAGGAGGCACAACCCCGCCGCATTTCCATCGGCTGATATCAGGCAAGATCATCCCCCTCCCCTTCGCGGGAGGGGGTCAGGGGGATGGTCACAGCGCATCCGCCCAAGCTACCGACAGATCCGCCAATTCCTCGATCGATGCGTCCTGTCCCAACAGGAAGTGCGTCGCCTCCTGGAGTAGATGATCGGTGCACCGCGGCCCGGCAGCCTCCGACCATGACCTGCATTGTGCCGGAAACACCAGCGCATCGGCCGAGCTGCCGCAGCCCTCGACTGCCAGGCGGCCGAACACCCTCGGGGACAGGTTGTCAGCCCGCTCTGACTGTCATCGCCGGTGCCGCGCGGCACATCGAGCGCGACCAGCTCGCCCTGTAGGGCGATCAGGCCGCAACATCGTACTTGCGCTGCTTGCGTGCATTCCATTCCGCCAGCCTGTCGGCAGCGACGCTCTCCATCTTGTCGAGCACACCCGGCGCTTCGGTGCGCAGGGTCATCTCCAGGCGGATGTTGTTCGGGTCGAAGAAATAGATCGACTGACAAAAGCCGTGGTCTTTCGGCCCAAGGACATCGATGCCGGCGGCCTCGACGCACCGCTTGCCTTCCAGCAGCGCCTCCATGCTGGGCACCTCGAAGGCGATGTGGTTGACCCAACCTGGGGTGTTCGGGTCCGACTGGGCGGGTGGCGAACTGGGCAGGTCGAAGAACGCGATATAGCTGCCATCGCCGATTCGAAGAAGATATGGATGGCGTCTATCTCCTCCCCATATGGCTTGGCCCCTTCAGGCGCGATCTCGCCCGCCGCATATTTCAGCCCGAGGACCTTGGTATAAAACTCGACCGTCTCCTGTGCGTCGCGACAGCGATATGCGACGTGATGCAGTTTCTGGAACATCGACCGCTCCTCTAGGTCTTTCCCATCGCGCGCTGGACCGGCTCGACGATGCGCGCGAAGCATGCCTCGCAAATGCCGTGGCTTACAACAACGTCCGATCGTCCACCGCGGCGATAGAACTCCACCGCATCGATCCACTCAAGCTGCGAGCATGCCGATCCTGCGGGCCACGCCACCATTTGACAATAGGAACAGAGTGTCACCATCCGATCGGCTTGGGGGGCATGGCTCGCAAGCATTTCGAAAGCGAACAGCGGCAATGGCGGACGCTGCATCTCGCTGATGACGATCGACTGGTAGAGCACCGCCAAGGTATTCGCCCCCTCGCCGATCCGTGAGATCGACATGAACATGTGGCGCTCCACGTCGGGCGCGTCGCAGCGATAGCCGAACCCGAATGCGTCCGATTTTCCCGACCAGGCTGCCTCGTGCAACATCCGGTAGCTCCGGCCGACCGGCTCGCCTTGGACGATCGAAAAGAGCGACGTGCCGACGGCTTGGCTGTAATCCGCGCCGGCGGCTCCGGGAAACCGCACATCCGGCAGGAACGGCCCACGCGAGAACCCCAGGATGACGCCGCCACGATCCACCACATAGGCAATGCCGGGAATTGCCTGTAACAGCGTTTCGACAGAAAACGGGAGCGGCATGGGGTAGCCCGATCTGGTGCCCGATCCGGTTGTTAGCACAGGGGTTGCGCAGACGCGGTAAAACTGTGGCCGGGCTTGACGCCTGGGGGCTGCGCCGGCGCACAATCGGCCAACCTCAGGGAGGTTCGGCCAATGACCACGACCCTGCCGATTGACCAGATGATCGATCTGAAACGCGGCGCGATCAGTCGCGAGATCTTTGTCTCGCCCAACTTCTATCGCGAGGAGCTGGAGAAGCTGTTCACCCGCGCGTGGCTGTTCGTCGGCCACGAGAGCCAGATACCCAACCCGGGCGATTTCTTCGTCTCCCGCATGGGAGAGGAGTCGGTCATCCTGTGCCGCGACGCGCAGAGCGCGGTGCACGTGTTCCTCAATTCATGCCGCCATCGCGGCATGAAGGTGTGCCGCTACGAGCAGGGCAATACCTCGCTATTCGTCTGCCCGTATCACTCCTGGAGCTACACAACGGACGGCAAGCTGCAGGGCGTGCCGCTTTACCGCGCTTTGTACGAAGGCACGCTGAAGCGCGAGGACTGGTCGCTGATCGAGGTGCCGCGTCTCGCCATATACAAGAGCACGGTGTGGGCATCGTGGGATCCGGCGGCGCCGGATCTGCTTGACTACCTGGGCTCCGCCGTCGATCACCTCGACCAGGTACTTGACTGCCGCGACGGGCGCCCGGGCGGGTCCGAGGTGATCGGCGTGCACAAGTGGGTGTTCCCGTCCAACTGGAAGTTCGCCGCCGAGAACTTCCTGGGCGACACCTACCACAACCCTTCGCACCGCTCGGTCGACATGATCGGCATCGGTCCGAGTTCACAGCGCGGCCAGAAGGGCCGACGCGACAACGAATACAATAAGGGCCAGCACGTCTGGGTGGGGCACCCGGCGGGGCACGGCATGCACAGCGTACTGATGCCGGCGGCCATGGAATACGAGTCTTCGTATGTACAGTATCCGGCGGTGGACGAATACTTCCGCCACTGCTTTAATGAGCGGAAGCGCCGCCTGGGCGAGAAGGCACGCTTGCTGCCGTTCACCGGCAACATCTTTCCCAACACGTCGTATCACGGCCGCCAACCGCGCGGCATCTGCGTGTGGCATCCGCACAGCCCGACGGAAACTGAAGGCTGGCGCTTCTTCTTGGTGGACGCTGATGCGCCGGCCGAAGTGAAGGATGTGCTGCGCCGGTTCTACATGCGCTATTCGGGCCCTGCTGGCATGACCGAGCAGGACGACATGGAGAATTGGCTGTACGCGACCACTGCATCGAAGGGCACCATCGCCCGTCGCCATCCGTTCAACTATCAGATGTCCATGGGTGCGTACAAGTCCAACGACCCGATCCCCGGCGACGTCTCGCTGCAGATCACCGAGCAGACGCCACGCAACTACTATCGTGTCTACACCTCGTATCTGAACGGCGCGCCGTGGGACGAATTGATCGGCCGTCCGCCGGTGCAGGCAGCTGCGGAGTGAGCGACATGCGAGCGATGATCGACGCCGAACGCGGCATCATCAGCCGCGAGATATTTGTCTCGCCGGAGCTGTACCGCGACGAACTGGAGAAACTGTTCACCCGCGCCTGGCTGTTCATCGGCCACGAGAGCCAGATCCCCAACCCTGGTGACTTCTTCGTCTCCCGCATGGGCGAGGAGTCGGTGATCCTGTGCCGCGACGCACAGGGCGCCGTGCACGTATTTCTCAACTCCTGCCGGCATCGCGGCATGAAGGTGTGCCGCTATGAGCAAGGCAATACCTCGCTGTTCGTCTGCCCGTATCATTCCTGGAGCTACACGACGGACGGCAGGCTGCAGGGCGTGCCGCTGTATCGCGCGCTGTATGAAGGCACGCTGGACCGCGAAGACTGGTCGCTGATCGAGGTGCCCAAACTTGCGCTGTATCACGGCACGGTGTGGGCGTCCTGGGACCCGCAGGCGCCTGACTTCCTGGACTATATGGGCGACGCGATCGAACACCTGGATCACGTGGTCGACCGCCGCGACGGCAGGCCCGGTGGCGCCGAAGTCATCGGCGTGCACAAGTGGGTCTTCCCATCCAATTGGAAGTTCGCCGCCGAAAATTTCCTGGGCGACACCTACCACAATCCTTCGCACCGCTCGGTGGACATGATCGGAATGGGGCCTTCCGGTGAGCGAGGCGCATCCAGCCGGCGCGACAACGAGTATGCCGGCGGCCAGCGCTTCTGGGTCGGCTTCCCGCAAGGCCACGGCCTCACCGGCGCGCTGATGCCGGCCGATACCGAATACGTATCTACCTATCTGCACCATCCGATCGTCGATGAGTATTTCCGCCACTGCTTCTACGAACGGAAGCGCCGGCTCGGCGAAAAAGCGCGCACCCTGCCGCTGGTCGGAACATTCTTTCCCAACGCCTCCTATCACGGCCGCCAGCCGCGCGGCATTTGTGTCTGGCATCCACACAGCCCGACGGAAACCGAAGGCTGGCGCTTCTTCCTGGTGGACGCGGATGCGCCGGCTGAAGTGAAGGACGTGCTTCGGCGCTATTATATGCGCTACTCCGGTCCGGCAGGTATGACCGAGCAGGACGATATGGAGAACTGGCTGTACGCCACGGCGGCCAGCAGAGGCACAATCGCGCGCCGCTATCCGTTCAACTATCAGTTGTCGATGGGCGCGTACAAGACCAACGATCCGATCCCAGGCGACGTCTCGCTGCAGATCACCGACCAGACACCGCGCAATTACTACCGTGTCTACAGGTCCTACCTGGAGGGCGCACCTTGGGACGCGTTGATCGGGCGTCCGACACTGCGCGCGGCAGCCGAGTGATGCGCTCGCTTGCCTGGTACCAGTTGCGCGAGGAGATCGAAGACTTCCTGTACCTTGAAGCCGACCTGCTGGACCAGCGCCGGTTCAAGGACTGGCTCGATCTCCTGGCGGAGGACCTGATATATTTCATGCCGATGCGTCGCAATGTGAAGTTCGGCCAGCACGCGGAACGCGAGAACACGAAGCAAGGCGAAGGCATCAGCTGGTTCGACGAGGATAAATGGACGCTGGGCAAACGCGTGGAACAAATACTCACCGGCGTTCACTACGCTGAAGAACCGCTGTCACGCGTCACCCATATGGTCAGCAACGTTCGCGTGCTGGACGCTCGTCCGTCGGTCGAGGATGCACATGAGGTCACCGTCGGCTGCCGCTTCCTGGTCTATCAGAATCGCGTCGAGTACGAGAACTTCAGCTTTGTCGGTCGCCGCTCCGACGAGCTGCGCCGCGTCGGCACGTCATGGCAGATCACACGCCGCGAGATCATCCTGGAACAGAACGTGCTGCTGGCGAAGAACCTGAGCATCTTCTTTTGAAGTGGATTGAAAGATTTAGGGAACGCTCGTGATCGAACTCTCCGCCATCGCGGTCGGTAACAGGCTTCGCCTTGTCGGTGGGATCACTGCCGAGGTGCTGGAGATCGTCAATGATGAGTGGGCGAAAGTGCGCCTGATCGAAGTGCCAGGCAGTGACCCAGGCGCCGAAGAGCTATGCCACGCCACCGACATCATCGAAGTCATCTGATGCTGCGGGTCGGTTTCCTGCCCAGCGACTTCAACCCCATGGTGCTGATGCTCGGCGAGGCAGAAGACCTGCACCGGCTCGCTGCCACACTGCGTCAGTTCGCCCGTGACCGGACCGACACGCCGATCGAGCATTCCTCCGTCCGACTGACTGCAGCCGCCGGTCCACTCGGCATTCATGCGGCCACCGAGCCCCACGCATTCCTCTGGAGACTCGACGAGGCGCACGCCCAAGCTTTCGCCGATCAGATTGACCTGCTTGCCCAGCCATCGCGGGTCGCCGGTTCAGAAATCCTGGCATGCACGACAGAGGAGGAAATTCCGGTGAAAATTTCCCGCGGCGAATACACCGACGACTTTCTTCGTATTGGCTAAAGGCGAACCCGCGGCACTGCTCGTCGGCGTCTCAAGCTGGGAAACGCCTACTCTACTTCACGATCACTTTGTAGGGCTTGTCGATCTTATAAAATTCCACCAACACGCTGAACGCATCCGGTCCGGTATAGCCAGGGTTCGGCCTGTAGTACACATCAGTCCCGTTGTTGTGGCGCGTGATGGAGACCTGGCCATGAGCTGGTCGCCGCGACAGGTGCATCGCGCCACCAAATATAGTTTGGTTGTATTCCACTCCTAAGCGCTGGCCACACCAGCCGCCATCGTTGTTCATGATGATCTCGCCTGTGGCGGGCACGCCACCGGGAACAGACCACCCACCATCATCAGCGGAACATACCTTCGATTGGCGCAAATCAGATTGCGCCAGCGCTTCACCACCCGCCATGAGGGTGAGTGCGACGCCAAGTAAGATGGCGCGCCGACGTGCGGAGGCTTCCGGCATAAACATTCCCCATGATTGCTTGCGTGCGTTTCCAGCAGAAACAATACATTGATTGAAACCCGGCGCAAAAGTTGCCCCGGGCCCGCTGGCGTTGTTCAGTGGAACTTTCACTCGCCATTCTACGACAGCGGCCAGCACTTGGGGAAACGACGCTTCGGCATCTCAACGATCGGTTGAACCATTGCATCGCCCATCACCAATCCTTGCCTGGCCTCCTATGGGCGATCCTCGGCAACATCTATAATTGGCTGATGGAGGAGAGCCGGTGCGGAGCCATAGGTTCGTTGTCGTACCTTTATTCTCGCTGCTACTGGCCATGCTCTGCGCGCCGCCAACCGCTGCTTTGGGCTGGCTGGTCACCCAACGGTCAGCACCTGCGGACCGCTATGTTGAGTTTCACTTCATTCGGTCAGCTGGCCCGGACGGCGCATTCGTGGAGATTTTCGACTTCGGAACGCAAAGGCTCTTACCTCCGGCTGGATCACCGTGGAATGTGCCACCGCACACAGCGGCGAATGACTGTGCCAGAATTCTTGCTCAGGTGGCCGCGTCAGTCGGAATGAAGGAAAGGGTAACGGGCGCAACCGTCCGGATCTATCCGACCTCATCAGCAGGTCTGTGGTTCAGAATCCAGACGCCTCCAGGCGAGTCGCCGCTGGTGGACGCACCGACAGCGGGTGAGAACCGCCCTGCAGACGCGATATAACCCCTCGCTGCGTACCGGAGGCGAAGTCTCGGTGCCCTGGCTCGGGACCGGATCAACCGCCCAGCCGGTTCCCCAGCGGCCGGGTCCAGCCATACGGGTCGGGCACAGTTCCGTATTGGATGCCGATAATCGTATCGTACAGCTTCTGCGTCAGCGCACCGGTCTTACCGCCATTGATGACGTAGCGCTCACCCTTGAAGCCAAGCTCGCCCACAGGGGAGATCACGGCCGCAGTGCCGGTGCCCCACATCTCCAGCCGCCCCGCCTGCGCTGCGGAAATCACGTCGTCGATTGCGATCGGCCGCTCCGACACCCGCATCCCCCAGTCGCGCAGCAGCCTGAGCACGGAATCTCGCGTCACGCCCGCCAGAATTGCCCCGTTCAGCGGCGGCGTGATCACTTCGTCATCGACCTTCAGCATGATGTTCATGGTGCCGACCTCGTCGAGGTAGCGGTGCTCGACGCCGTCCAGCCACAGCACCTGTGTGTACCCCGCCTCTTGCGCCTCCTCGGCTCCGAACAGGCTAGCAGCATAATTGCCCGCGGTCTTTGCCGCCCCGAGCCCGCCCTTGACCGCCCGCACATGCTGGTCCGATGCCAGGATCCGCACCGGGTTCATGCCTTCCTTGTAGTACGCGCCCACGGGGCAGAGGATCACGTAATAGATGTAGCTGCTGGACGGATGCACACCCAGAAACGTCTCGGTCGCAATCACCGTCGGGCGTATATACAGCGACGTCCCGGGCCGTGACGGCACCCAGCGCTGGTCCACCTCTACCAGCGCGCGGATTCTCCTCGATCAGTTCCGGATCGATCTCCGGGATGCACAGGTAATGCGCCGATCGGTTCAACCGCCTCGCATGATCCGGCAGCCGGAACAGCCTCACGCGGCCATCCTGACCGCGGAAAGCCTTCATCCCGTCAAAGATCGCCTGCCCGTAGTGCAGCACGCAGCATGCCGGATCCAGGGTGAAAGGCCCATAAGGCACGACACGTGGCTCGTGCCACCCCTTCCCCTGATCGTATTCCATCATGAACATGTGGTCAGTAAACACTCGACCGAAGGCCAATGTCTCATCCGCCGGGGGCTGCTTTGGGCTCGAAGTCCTGGTGATCGCAATCTGGGTCAACGCCGGTCTCTCGTACTCAGGGATAACACCCGGCAATACTACGCTTTCGCTATCTCGGTGTCGCGCCCGCTGTCCTGGCCGATCAGGGCCTGGCGTGATCGAGCGGTCCTGAGCTATTAGTAGCAAATATTGACTGTCATAAATCTTGTCTATATCGATGGTGCGCATGGTCGAACAAGTCGCTATGCCAGCCCTGCTCCGGCTTGCGCGCTCCACCTACGGGACCGCGATGCGCTACGCCCTCGCAGAAGCGGGTTTCGACGACGTTCCGAGAAACGGTCTTTATGTCATCGGTGGAGTGGCACTCGGAGCGGGCGACGTTCCCCTCGCGCAGCTCATCAACGAATTGAGGACCTCCAAGCAGGCCGCCGGGCTGCTCGTGGATACCTTGGTGACGCGAGGCTACCTGGAACGTGCGGCCGACAAGAACGATCGTCGCAAGATGATTGTCGCTCTTACCGAACGCGGCAAAGCCGCGCCCGCGGTGCAGGCCGCAGCGTGCAAGAAGATCGACGACGCGCTGGTTGCCGAAGTCGGGCAGGACGGTGTCGCGCGCACCCGTCGCACTCTCATGGCGCTGATCGACCTGGGCACTCATGGCGAGTAAACTCAAGATGACGGACCCTGATGGACGCAGCCTTGCATTAGCGCCGCGCCGATCATGCCGATCTAGCTTTTTCTTCTCGCTTATTGAGCTTTGACGAACATAGTTACGTTCAGATTGGCAATTCAGCTTGCTTCCAGAATGCTGCGATGAGCGTCTTGCGTCGTTGTGTTCGCCGGAGCTTGGCGCGTGCATGGACAGTCAGTTCGGCGAAGTCCTTGGGACAGAAGTTGGCCAATTCGTGATGCTTCCAATGCGCCCAGAGGTATTCGACTGGGTTCAACTCGGGCGCATAGCAGGAACTCCAGGTGGATGGCGCCCTCCTGGCTCTCGACATATTCGCGCACCAACCGACTGCGATGTGCCTGGAGCCGATCCCAGACGATCAGCAGCTTTCTGTCGCCCAGATGCCGCCGCAGCGCCTTGAGAAAGGCGACGACCTCAGGCGCCCGCACCGCGCCTTGCACGAGCTTGAAGTAGATATTCCAGAAGCTGATACCAGCGACCGCTGATAACTGTTTCCAGGTGAAGCTGTATTGCAGCACCGGCGTTTGACCCTTTGGCGCCCAGGTGCTCACCCGATGCGGTCGTTCCGAGATGCCTGATTCGTCTATGAAGATAATGATACGGCCCTCTCTGGTGGCCTTTTTTTGAGCGCCGGCCAGCGCTTGGTCTTCCATTGCCGAACAGCCGTCTCATCACGCTGCATGGCACGTTTCGCCGGCCGCTGGCTGGAGAAGCCCAGCCGCTTGAGCAGCCGCCAT
>Ga0170475_113818070_pt1 | contig 10699 bp, 15 predicted proteins | sample Soicark_Litter_5_FD_111474 | JGI IMG/M metagenome (GOLD analysis project Ga0170475, IMG submission 111474) | Avena fatua rhizosphere microbial communities from Hopland, California, USA. Combined Assembly of 48 SPs | reverse complement strand
TATTGTATTTGCTTATTTTTAGACAAATTGACTTCGAAAAAGTATCGGCTTATGAATGTGGTTTTAATCCATTTGAAGATGCTTATGGCAGATTTGATGTTCGTTTTTATTTAGTTGCAATTCCTTTTTTAATTTTTGATCTTGAAGTTGCATTTATATTTCCATGGTCCTCAAATGTGAGTTCTGGCCAGTTATTTGGTTTGGTTATGTTTTTTGTTTTTTTGTTTGTCCTTACAATTGGTTTTTTCTACGAATGGGTACGCGGTGCCTTGGATTGGCAATAATTTTAAAAATTAAAATTCATATCAATAACCATGTTATTTTTGGTTAATACTCTATTAAATTTTTTTATTTTTTTTGTTTTCTATTTACTATTTGTTTTTCTATTTATTGTTTTTTTTCTATTTTTTTTCAAGTTTGCTTTTTTGTTATTTTTTTTTTTTTTAAACATACTTGCCTTTTTTTTTTTATCGGACAATTATAGTTTGTTAATTTTGTATTTAGATTTTTTTGAGATGTTTGAAAATGTCAAGTATCTTTTTTTCTTAAAGTCAGTTTTTGTTTTTTTTTTTGATTTTTTTCATTTTTTTGTATATTTTATTTTATTAGTCTTTGATTTAAAAAATTTTATAGGTATTTTTTTTCAATTTTATCATTTTTTGAATTATATAATTTACGAAACTTTTTTTGTTGCTTTTGACCAAGTTATGGAAAAAACTGTTGTTGAAAAATATAATTGGATGCCAAAATATGTTTTGGGTGATAGCTTGGAATATTCTTTACAATTAAACAAGATAGTTAATTTATTCAATTTTGGTGATATTTTGAAAGAAAAAATTTTTGTTTATAGACGGGTAGGAATACTCCATTCTCGATTTTGGCTTTTTCGAAGCTTCGTTTATCAACCTAGTAACAATAATGCAGATGAGCGATTTAGACGTTATATTGGCGATCTTGTTGAGCCTAGTCGATGGTTATTGGATTTTAGAGATTTCAGTATTTCAGATTATTTGGATCCTTGGCATTATTTTTTAAATCGAGAAGTTTTTGGGGCCACTAGAATCCCTTTCTTGAAAAAAAGGAAAAGTGAATATGTTTCAGTTCAATTGATGCATAATTATTATTCTATTATGGAATCTGGCGAAATTGAAAAAACGCAGCGAGTTTATTTTAATTATTTAGCTTCTACTTATGTGTGGTATGAATATATAATTTTGTTTTTGCTTTTTAGTTATTTATTTAATTTGATTGAAGAACATTTGCAATTAGATTTGTTGTTTCTTGAGCAGGAGGAAGGCATTCCAGATCAAGGCTATGAGGAATTTAGCAGCAGTTCACATTATGTTGGCGTAATGGATGACAATTTAGATTCTAAATTTTTTGAAAATTATGTTATGGATGTTGAAGATTATGTAACAGATGATGATTTGTCATGGGATTTCATTTTAGCACAGCCGCAAACACCTAGGATACATGAAGTTCCAGATTTAGATAATTTTGAGTTGACGAAAGAATTGAATCTTTTGTTAAATGAATTTCGAAGTTTTTCTGTATTATATCCTTTTTATAGATTAATGCATAGATTATCTTCCTATAATTTTGCTGATTTTTTTAGCTTTCGGAATTCGGGAAAGTGTTTCAAATTAGTGTTTTGCTTTTTCCTCTACTTGCCTATTGGATTTATAATTTCATTCTTTAAATTGTTTATACATTTTTTTGATTGGCTTTTGTCTTTGAAGTTTTTTTTTAAAATATTGATTTGTGTATCTCTGACTTTGGTGTTTATTTTGTATTTGCAATAGCATGAACTCTATCTTTCAGCCCACGAAAATTTTGTTGATGTATACTAATAGTTTGTATTCTAAAATTCCTAAATACATTGATAATATTCTTATTGAAAAAGGTAAAATTACTATTATTTGTAAGGAACAGAATGTTGTAAAATTGGTTAATTTTTTGCATAAGCATGTTACAACTCAATATATGGTTTTGATTGACATGACTGTAGTTGATAAAATGCGGGCTAAATTTCGATTTGAAGTTTTTTATTTCTTAAGGACTTTGTTATTTAATAATGTTATCACGATTAAGGTTTTTACAGATGGGTTAACTGCAATTAATTCTATTACTTCTATAATGTCAGGCGCTGGTTGGCTCGAGCGTGAAATTTGGGACATGTTTGGAATTTCTTTTTCTAATCATTCTGATTTGCGCCGTATTTTAACAGATTATGGATTTCAAGGCTTTCCATTGCGCAAGGATTTTCCACTTACTGGATTCATTGAGGTTCGCTACGACGATGAATCAAAGCGTGTAATATATGATTCTTTGGAATTGTCCCAAGAGTTCAGATTTTTTGATTTTCAAAGTCCTTGGCAAAATTCTGAATTTGCTAAATTTTAATTTTCATTTCTTAAATGGAAGTAAACGAAGACGATTTTGTTGATTTAGAAGAAGATTTTTTTAGTTTCTTATTTCAGGATATCTTAGATTATTTAATTATATGGTGGTTGCTTGTTTATATTATTTAAACTGTGAAAGAATATAAGACGTACAAAAAATTAAGAAATTTTTCTCTCAACTTTGGGCCTCAACATCCTGCAGCGCATGGTGTTTTGCGTTTAATTTTAGAATTAGATGGAGAAGTAGTTGAACGTGCTGATCCTCATATAGGATTGCTCCATCGTGGTACCGAAAAATTGATTGAATACAAAACATATTTGCAAGCTTTGCCTTATTTTGATCGTTTAGATTATGTTTCAATGATGGTACAAGAGCATTGCTATTCTTTAGCAGTGGAAGATTTGTTAAACGTTAAAATCCCTCTAAGAGCTCAATATATCCGTGTTTTATTTTCTGAGTTGACTCGTATATTAAATCATCTTTTGGCTGTTACAACGCATGCATTGGACGTTGGAGCTCTAACTCCGTTTTTATGGGCGTTTGAAGAGCGTGAGAAGTTGATGGAATTTTATGAGCGCGTTTCTGGCGCACGAATGCATGCTGCATATTTTAGGCCTGGTGGAGTTTCTCAGGATTTGCCTATTGGTTTGTTAGATGATATACATAAGTTTTCTATTCAATTTGCTTCACGCCTTGATGAAATTGAAGAATTATTGACCAATAACCGCATATGGAAGCAAAGGCTTGTAAACATAGGGGTTGTTACAGCGTCACAAGCTCTAAATTGGGGCTTCTCAGGAGTTATGCTACGGGGTTCTGGTATCCCTTGGGATTTAAGAAAAACGCAACCGTATGAAATTTACGATCATTTGGATTTTTTTGTTCCAATTGGTAAAAATGGGGATTGCTATGATCGTTATTTAATAAGAGTTCAAGAAATGCGCGAAAGTTTAAGAATTGTTTTCCAATGCTTAAATGAAATCCCCCTTGGTTTCGTAAAAAGTGATGATCGAAAATTGGTTAGTCCTTCCAGATCTTCTATGAAATCCAATATGGAATCTTTAATTCATCATTTTAAATTTTATACAGAAGGTTTTGCTGTTCCAACAGGAGAATCTTTTGTTTCCGTTGAGGCACCAAAAGGTGAATTTAGTGTTTTACTAGTTTCAAATGATAGCAGTAGGCCTTACAGGTGTCGCATACATGCTCCTGGGTTTATGCATCTTCAAGGATTGGATTTCATGTCTAAAAACCATATGATTGCAGATGTTGTTACAATTATAGGTACTCAGGATATTGTTTTTGGTGAAGTTGATCGCTAAGATTAATTTTTGCTGTAAATGTTTGAGTGTTACAAAAAAGAGTAGTTTAATGGTAAAATAGTGGTCTCCAAAACCGTCGTTGAGAGTTCGAGTCTCTCCTCTTGTGTGCCTTTCTAAGTTATTTTAAATTCAGTTGAGTGTTGCTTAAAGTACTATGCTTAGTTTTCAAAAATTTAATGTTGTGGTTAAAACAAAGTCAAGTATGGAAAATGAAATTCTTAGAAAAGTTCGATTTTTGGTTCCGGCACAAAGTGCCACTATATCGCCACCTATTGGTCCTATATTGGGGCAATTTGGTATTAATATTATGGATTTTTGTAAACAATTTAATGAGCGTTCCAAATATATCGAGCAAGATACTCTTGTTTTTGTGGATTTAACTTTATTTAAAAATAAGTCATTTAATTTTTCCGTCAGAACCCCTCCAGTTTCTTTTTTAATTAACGAGGAAAATTATGAGCTTGAAGAAAATTTTATACCAGCATTTATTAATTTATCCTCTTTATATAAAATATTAAAAATAAAAAAAATTGATAATGCTGCTTCAGATATTTCTTTAATGCGCTGTTTTTTTGGAACGATGAGAGCGATGCATGTTCGTGTGTGTAACGATTTTTAGATTTTATTTATTTTTCTAAGTTTTTTTTGGTTTAATGCAGCTAAATTTCGCTCAAAAATTATCGTCTTTGCAAATTCAAAAATATAATGGGAAAAGCGTAAAAATAAATGATTTTGCTCAACTTTTATTTGATGAAACCAAGTTGGTTGTTGTTTTTAAAACTGGGGCTATTAGGGCTTCTGACGATCGTAAAGTTCGAGATTTGTTAAAGCGAAATGGAATATTTGTGAAACGTTTTAAAAAAAAAAATTTACTATTTTTTGAAAAATTTTTTGATTTAAAAAATGTTGCTGTGCCTCAATTACCAACAATGGGAGCATGCCTTTTTATGGTTTTTACTGATATTGATCATTTTTTTTTTTTAACAGACATATAAACTCAAGATTTTTGAGATTTAGTTTTTTTCCTTTTCTAGTGAAAAACAATAATACTTATTATTTTGAAAATTCTAGTTATTTAAATAATTTAATCAACGTCTTGAATCATAGCAAATGTAATTTGGCGCATTTAAACAGTTTACTTTTTTTCCAATTGTTATCCATAAAGATTTTTTTATATATTCTGGTAAATTTTAAATTTCAATTTTTAATATATAAGAAAATATAATTTTTTGCAATTATGTCAACTTTTTTTCAAGCTGCAACACGAGATAGAAGATCTAAAAAACGAATAATACGGGTTCCTGCGCTAAAAGGATGCCCCTCCAAAAAAGCTGTGATTATAAAGCTTCGAATCATGAAGCCTAAAAAGCCAAACTCTGCAAATAGAAAAGTTGCGAAAATTCGTCTTAGTTATGGTCGTCAGTTAGTTGCGCAAATTCCTGGAATTGGTCATTTTTTGCAAGAACACGCGATCGTTATGGTAGGCGGCAAACGTGTTCGGGATTTGCCGGGAATGCATTATAGATTAATGAAAGGCGTCAGTGATTTTACCTATAAAGAAACTGGTGTTAGGCGTCAAGCGCGCTCTCGATATGGCTATCCTAATCCATTCAAGAAAAAAAGAATGTGGTCGAAAAAAACGAAAAGTAGGAAGAAGAAAAAGACAAGAATGGCTGTAAAAAATAGAAAGTTACAACAGAAAAAATCGAAAAAAATTTAAAATAATAATAATGGCGATTTCAATTAGAGAATTGGATTTAAATAAACGGACTTCATTTGAAACACTAGTGAGAGCTTTTATAAAAAAGGGCTATAAAGAAAAAGCTTTTAAAATTGTTTTAGCAATTTTAAAAAATTTAAAATTTAAAACTAAAAAAGATCCATTAAATTTTTTGAATAGGGCTTTAGATAAATCTGAGTTGCGCTTTGAATTGCGGGTCAATAAGTTTATGAAACCCCCAAAGAAACAAAAAGGCCAACCTAAGCTTCGTGGTAGATTATTTTATGTAGAAGGGGGTAGAGTCCGAAGGAGGGCTGTTAAAGAATTATTAAAAAATAGTATAGCTAGAAACGAAGATACTATGATTGAAAGAGTCGTTGTTGAAATTTCTGAAATGTTCAAACTCAAAGGAGTAACGATTCGCAAAAAGCGTGAATTTTACAATTCAATTTACAATGCTAGAGCCACTATTGAAGTTATAAAACGTCACCGACGAAGGAAAAAAATAAATCGATTATAAATGACATCTTTGCTTCGTAAATCTCGATTAGTAATTCGTTCAGTTACATACCCCCCCGTTGAAAATTTGACTCGTTATTTTATCCCACAGGCTGGACATAATAATACCGGGAAAGTTACATTTCGTTCTAAAACAAGAAGGGCTCGCCGAAAATATCGCTTGGTTGATTTTAAACGCTTGATTTGGAATTCATATTTCTTAGTTTTTCGAATCGAATATGATCCAAATCGCACTGCCTTTATTGCTTTAATTTGCTATTTGAATGGTATTTTATCTTACATAACAGCAAGTGATGGGTTAGACAAACGTCGCCGCATGTTCGTTGGAGAACCTCCTCCTCTACTGCAAGGTAATTTGAGAATTGGTTATGTTTTGCCGCTCTATCGATGTAATGAAGGTTCTTTTTTTAACACTTTAGAGTTAAATATTGATAGAGGTGGTACGTTAGCTAGAACTGCTGGAACTGCGGTTACTCTTTTAAAAAAATTATTTTTGAATCATTATCTAGTGAAACTCCCTTCTAAAGAGCAAATTTTAATTGATAAAAACGCAGTAGGAAATTTGGGTAGAACTTCTAATCCTGATCGTAAATTTACCTTTTATTATAATGCGGGACAAATGCGAAGACTAGGATGGAAACCTTCTGTACGAGGGGTAGCTAAAAATCCTATAGATCATCCTCATGGTGGTGGTGGTGGTAAATGCTCAGTGACGCCTTGGGCAAAAGTAGCTAAAAATAGAAAAACGAGAGACCCTTATAAAGCATCTCCACAAATTGTTCGAAGTAGAAGGTTGGCAATACGCAAAATTGTTATTGTAAAATTGAAAAAAATGGGTAGACGTTAAGTTTAAATTATTAATGGCGCGCTCCTTGTGGAAATCATCCGTCATAGATTTGAATGTAATCAGAAGATTTGATGAGCTTATTATTTTGTCAATTGAACAATTCAAGGCTTCCCATAAATTAAATGATGGAGATTTAACAAAGCAATTTTTGAAGCAAAATAAACTAGAAATTTCTTTTATAGCAAAAAAATTATCTGAAGAAGACCCTATAGAAATATGGTCGCGTAGATCTATGATTTCACCAGAATTCTTGGGTTTTTATTTTCTTGTTTATAATGGTCGTTTTTTTCAAAAGCTGATGGTTAAAAGTAATATGGTAGGTAAAAGATTTGGGGAATTTGCGACCACTAAACGGATAGGTCCAAATATACATACACAAAAAAAAAAGAAGAAAAAATAATTTACTTATTATTTGAAAAAAATCTTATGGGTCACATAGTAAATCCAATAAATTATCGACTGGGTTTTTCAAAATGCTGGAATTCAGCCTGGTTCAGTGATAACACTTTGTCTTATACGTCGTTAATGAAATCTGATTGGGATGTCCATTTATTTTTTAAAAGATTTTTTGATCTAAAAATTATAGTTCAAAGTGGTTATATTTTCAGTCATGTAAAAATTATTCGCGAGCGGAAAAAAATTTTTTGTATAGTGTATTTTTATGATGGGGCTTCCATTGAGAGGTCTGACAATATGAAACAATTGCTAATGTCGAAAGCATCTCAACTGTTTAGTATTAAAAATATGTTTTTTGTCGCTTTATATTCTTTTATGAAACTATATCAATGGAATTCTTCACACGTTAGAATTATAAAAAATTTTAAATTTAGTTTGCTTTATTTTTATTTTCTGAAAAAAAAGCAATTATTAAAAAGCAGAATGTTAACACGATATAATTTAATTTCCGAAACTAGTAAAGTTATTCTATTTTTTTTTAATTTTTTTGTTGTTTTAAAGCCTGAATTATTTTTTTCTTTTTTTTTTCGAAATTTTAGCTTAAAGAGTTTTTTAATTTTATTGGTTAATTTTAATAGCATTTTTGATTTTCAAAAACATCTTGTGGATTTTATTTTCCAAAACTTATTCATTAATTTTTATTATATTTTAAAGAAGCATAAATTATTTGATAATTTTTTATCATACTATTTTCGTAAAAAAATTTCAAATTTTTTTGTATTTCTTAGATGGAAACTTTTTAGGAGAATTTCTTTTGTCTCAAAAATGCTAAGATGTGGTTATCAATTTCTTTCTTTTAATCGTTATTTTTTGTATTACTTTGGAGATAATTTTTTTACTTATCTTAGAATTAAAACACGCCTTATTCACAGCGTTAAACATTTATTTAAATTTTTCGTCAATGGGACCTCCGTTTTTCAAAATACTAAAATTATATTAAAAAAAATGGAAACAATTGAATTGAATGCGGCTGTTTTATCTAAATACATAGCTATACGTCTTAGGCAGCGTTTTCAGCTCAAGGAAGCTTTAATGCCAATGTTAAGACACTTGTCTAATAATGAATTTGTTCGTGGTTTTCGTATAGTTTGTGCTGGAAGATTTACTCGAAAATAAATAGCATTATATGATTTACGAACATATTCAAGTGTTCCTTTTGGCGGAGTCGCTTCGCGTTTGGATTATTCTCTTTCTGAAGTTGTGTTGAAATACAGTATTTGTGGCATTAAAGTATGGTTGCATAAACATCATTTGCCAGAAAGGGAATATGGCATTGAGGCAATTGGAATGCATTTTATGTTACCGCCACCAATTCAAGAAAATTTTTCTGAAATTTTAGAATTTGCTGAAAAATCAAAAAATGCCCCAATGGCTTTAGATTTATTTAAAAAGGAATATGCATCTAATTCAGATTTTAAACAAAGAAAAGTTGATTCTGCAGAATCCATGAGGGCTTTTATAAGATTTTCAACTAGATTTGGACCTTCATATGATTTTTATTTCATGTCACATTTCAGTTTTTCAAAAAATTTTCGTTTTTCTGATCATAAAACTTTGATAATTGAAAATGTCACAAGTAATCTTTTGAAATTTTAGTCTGGAAAATGCTACTTTTTCCATCCAAAATGAAATTTAAAAAGTATCAAAAGCAACGAGGAAGATTTAAGGGAATCGATAACGGCTATTCATTTCCAAAACGTGGACTCTTTGGGTTAAAAGTGTTAGGTTCACATCGAATAAAATCTAATCATATTGAAGCTATGCGTCGTTACATTCAACGCAAAATAAAAAAGAAAATGCAAGAAAAACTGCAAATTTGTATTTTTCCTGATTTGCCTGCGACTAAGAAATCTTCGGGTATTCGTATGGGTAAAGGTAAAGGAGCTATTGAGTATTGGTGTACGCCAATTTTTACTGGTCGTGTGGTTTTTGAACTCGGCAGATCTATTACGAAAAACGATGCGTTTTGGGCATTAGCAAAAGCCGGTTTAAAATTGCCTGTTGCTTCGAAAGTTATTATGAGAAAAAAATTCCACGTTTGATCTACATTATGTTATTTCCCAAATCTTTTTTGAAAGTAGTTGATAATAGTGGTGCTAAGTACGCCCGTTGTTTAAAAGTTTTAAGGACGACGTCTTCATATGGAAGGAAAAATTATGCTGGTGTCGGAGATCTCGTATTGGTTTCAGTTCGTTTTTGTATTCCTCGAAAAAAAGTAAAAAAAGGTGACATGTTTACTGGTTTGGTTGTTCGTACAAAATGTTTTGTCAAGCGTTCTAGCGGTAGTTTATGGCTGATGGAAAATGCTGTTATTTTGTTGGATAAAAAGATGCAACCTTTAGGGACTCGAATGTTTGGTCCTGTTGCTCGTGAAGTTCGCGTTAAGAAATATAACAAATTGTCCACTATAGCAAAATTTGTAGTTTAATTTATTTCGTATTTATTTTTTGCAAATTAATATCATGATGAATCCTTCGCGTCGATTAATTTTTTCGTTTGTTACTAATTTTACTTTGTCAAACAAATTTGATTTTGAAAATGCACATGCTTTTCCTAAATTAGATAAAATTGTTTTAAATACTTTTATACAAGATTTAGATAATCCCGTTTCCTCTTATTATCCACGTTCAATTTCTTTGGTTGAAACTTTAACGGTCCAAAAAGTTATTATTAAGAATGTGAAGAAGACTCTAAAAGGTAAAAAGTCATATCAGGTTTCTGTTTCTCATAATGTTATTCTAAGAAAAGAGGCTTTATATAATTTTTTAAATTTTTTTCTGTATTTTGGCACTAGAGGTTTGGAAGAGAAATTCTTAAAATATAATTACCATTTAAATGATAGTGGAAGCTATTATTTACGCATAAAAGATGTGACGGCTTTGCCGGGGTTGGCTGAAGAGTTTTTTAAGTGGCCTTATTTGCTCGATTGCTTTTTTGTGTCGAAAAAAGTTGATAAAGATTTGTTATGTAAATTTTTTTTTCGTTATATTGGGTTTCCCTTTGTCTATTAAAAAATCAAAATAGATTTTTTGGGACATCGCAAGATTGTTCGTGTTTTTGTTGAATTCTTATTTTTTTGCTTTTTAACGCACTGAAATTCCAGTTGTAATGATCAGAATTGTTTTTCCTTGTGCTGCTGTATTTTAAATAGCAACAGAAAAATTTTTTTAGGACTCGCAAAAATATGTTTTTTATTCCATTTATGAGTCTGGCTCAGTTTTCTTCAACATTCCAACGATGGTTCTTTTCAACTAATCACAAAGATATAGGAAAGTTATATCTTTTATTTGCTGTTTTTGGAGGTTTGTTGGGGACTATTTTTTCAATTTTTATACGTATGCAATTAGCAAATCCAGGTAATAATTTTTTAGGTGGAAATTATCAATTTTATAATGTCATAGTTACTGCCCATGGATTTTTAATGATTTTTTT
>Ga0170475_127765244_pt1 | contig 10700 bp, 8 predicted proteins | sample Soicark_Litter_5_FD_111474 | JGI IMG/M metagenome (GOLD analysis project Ga0170475, IMG submission 111474) | Avena fatua rhizosphere microbial communities from Hopland, California, USA. Combined Assembly of 48 SPs | reverse complement strand
TTGGTTTTAGAAACCAATGGCAATAGCTGTGGGGGTTCAAGTCCCCCTACCTGCTTACCGGATGACTGAGTGGTTTAAAGTATCTGACTTGAAATCAGACGTAGAGTTAATATCCTACCGTGAGTTCGAATCTCACTCCGGCGTGGTTAATCAAGTAAAAATTATACGTTCTGCTAATAGAGAAATCCGTTATAAAAATACAATGCGTATTTGTATGCTGTAAATTTCTCTTTGACGTGTTTTGAAAAATTAACCGAAACCCCCACAGATTGGGATGAGCCCTTCGGGGAGATCTGGGGTAAAAATCCATCCAAGTCTCTGCGCACCAAATTATTCAATGCATCCTTCAGCTTTTTTTCGTTCTTTTTTTTTTGCTGACCCGTGTAAGTGTTTTTACGGTTGGTGCTATTTTAAGAAGCCATCGATGTTAGATTTTGATTGAATTCTATACCGTCCCAAACATTTTAACCAAAGTAGTTCCTTTACTGTGGCTATTTTGGAAGAACTAATGTATAGCCTAAATCAATTCTATTTTACTAGTATGTATTATTTTACTAGCAAAACTCCTTTTTTAGCCTTAGTAGGTGAGTATTTTGGACTACAATTTTCCCCACATGATCTTAATTCTAATAGATTAAAAAATTCTGAATGTAAAATATTTCTAGCAAAGCAAAAATTTATTTTTTTTACTTGCTTGGAAGGTATAGATGATGTACCACTCGCCCAATTAATTACTAAAAATCCACAAAAATTAAATCATTTTTTATGACTCCAATCAATGAATCAAAAGGATTATCAAAATTTTCAAAATAATTTTTTAACATGAATTGATAGAACTTTTTGATCTAAAATGTTAAATTCTACCGTAAATGCTGCTGAGTACTATAGTTTATATGAATTTAAAGATAAAATTCCCTACTATGCAAATGAAGATTTTATTGAACATGTTTTTCAAAATATTTCCTGGTGAAAATTAACGGATGTTTTTGACCACGTAGCTTCCTACGAATTGATAAAAAATTTTTTCTATGAACCATTTTTTTTTCTTTTGACCTCAAATTATGCAAACACTAGAAGATTTTCGTATGATATGTTTTTTTTTGAGAATGAACTTTATTACTCGAAGACCGAGTCTTTAGAACTTCCAATAAATGAAGAGATGCTAAGCATCTATTCCAACCACTTAGCTATTATTATCACCCAAACGAACTTAAATCGGGTTTAAAAATTTTACGTTGAATTTTTAATTATAAAAAAATACAAATTTTTTCTTATTACTTGGAATTCAATGATTTGCAAAAATTTATGCTTGATAAATGATATATTTCTATATGGAATTATTGGGTAGGAGCAACAAATACTTTGGATTATTTTAGGGATTGAGATCTTGTGGGTTCGTTAAATATTCTAAGAGAAAAAGTTGCAACACCGGTTACACATGCACCTTCTCAGTCTTACTGACAACATTGAGGCTATAATATGTATAATTCATGAGTTTTGCAATTTGGTTTTTTCCCCGATAGTAGTTTATTTCCAGGACATTTAAATCCATATTTTGAACGTCTCACTACAGGGTATGCTTGATTTTTTCATGGAGGTACCACGTTTATGGATAGTACTTTAACTTTGGAATTAATTTGACATCAAATAACCTATAACGTATGGGCAGATTTTAATAGTATTGTAGAAGATTATTCCGGATTTCAACCGTGTTATTTTCCTGATAATATGGCAAGTATTTGAATACCGTTAATAAGTTTATTATGTCGAGAATATGACGATGAGGGGGAAATGGAACAACGAATTGCTAATTATAATGGTGTGTTTCACTTTCGTTGAATAACTAAATATAAAAAATTTACCGCGGAAACATTTTTACCAATGGAGATTCCTGATTGACTAGAATGATTTAGAGATTCCACAGGCGTACATGGTTGAGTGTATAGTACGGAACGTCTTATAAGTATGTTTTTTGGCTACAACACTTCAGAATACTATTCTAATTACCCCGCATGGTTTGTGTGATTGACAGACTCCTATCAATATTTTGGAACTGCTAAGTACGATTCAGCCATGGATGTAGAATTGGAAGAAATGATAAAAAAAATGATCCTTTCTAAATCTTCCTACAGTCCAGCTTTAAAACAAATACCTTCCATTTATTTTACTACATATTCCCCTAGAGCACGAGATTTCATCTACTCCTTTTTTACTTATTTAAACGAAAAAATATACGATAATCCTGGTTTTTTCTATACAATATTTCAAAGACAAGAGGGCCCACAAAAACTAAGTACTTTGGGTTGGTTTTCAGAAACTCCATTGATTGCTATAGAATTTATTCCCACACCACAATTTAATTGGAGATTGGAAATTATTGGCAAAGAAATTATTAATTGGAATTTTTTATCTTCCAATCATTATTTTTCTTTTTACGAAAAATTTAGTAAACTTTTCGTAAATATTTTTTCTTACGGAATTTCAAATTATTATCCATTTTTACTGGAACTTCACTCCGGTAAATTATATATAAAACAACCACCCATATACAGTACAATTTTTTTACAAATCGATTTTAGCATGTTTTTAGTAAATTTAAATAATCAATTTCCTGAAAATTATATTTATAACTTTTTACAAATTATTAGTAATTATATTAATTTAATGCTAAATATGTTAAATTTTGACCCATTGAATTCTTTCGCTATTTTAATACAAAAAAATTTAACATTTTTTTTTATAAACAATTCTCCCGTTATATCTTATATAGGTTTTTTTGATAATATATTTGTATGATTTCTCATTTTTACACCAACCCAAAAAATAATAAATTTTTTCTTTCTTTACCCAAGGAGTACTACTACTATTCATTGTTATAAATTTGATACTGAACCGTACATTTACACAATTTTTTCAAGTTGAAAAATAACTTTAGATATTCTACCCTTTGAATTTTTTTTAATTTTTCTTCCAAAACCTAAGGAAAATTATTTAATAACTGAAATGCATACCCTAAATCTTGAATCAATTTTTACTACTATGATTCAAGGACTAGTGCCAGATGTGAGAGATCTAAATGCATTAGAAAAATTTATTGCCCTCCACGGTGTAATTTCACTTAATTCTTTGGATGCTCATAATGTCTTTTTAAAAAATCTATTACCTATATTAAATTCTTTAGATATGTCCATTTATAAAAAAGATCGATTAGTATATGCGCTACGTTACATATGTGGTAAGACCTAAACTATATAAATCTACAATCAAATAGCCTTAGATAACTCAGTTGGTAGAGTGAAAGCCTGAAAAGCTTTAAGTCGAAAGTTCAAGTCTTTCTCTAGGCATTATTTGAATGCGGAGGAGTAACTTAATTGGTAAAGGATCAATCTGTCGAGTTGGAAGATGCGGGTTCGAATCCTGCCTCCTTCGCATAAGTAGTGTAAGGGTAACACATCGATCTGCAAAATCGATATTACTTGTTCAATTCAAGTCTTAGCCTTCATCTACTTATACCCATTTAATAAATCTTAACTTTAGAACTAATACGTTCTAAACTTATATCTTTAATAATGAACGTTGTAGATTGTAGATGTACTGAACTAGCTATTTTTAAAGTAGTCAACTTCAAATTTTTTTTAATATACAATTCCCATTTGGCGGAATTGGTAGACGCGCTAATCTCAAAAATTAGTTTCAATGAAATATTGGTTCAAATCCAATAATGGGCTTGGGAGTGTCTGAGTGGTTTAAGGTGGTAGTTTGCTAAACTGCTGTACAATTTTTGTACCATAGGTTCGAATCCTATCTCTCCCAAGGATATGGTGTAACGGTAACATATCTGATTTGGAATCAGACGACTATAGGTTCAAATCCTATTATCCCGAAATTACATAATAAACAGTTTTTTTTGATTTTTTTTGAGAAAAAAATCTACCCGCACCCCCCTAAAAAAACTTTTACCACCATTTATTTTTTTAATCGGTAGCTCAATGGTCAGAGCGTTTGGCTGTTAACCAAAAGGTTGTTGGTTCAATCCCGACTCGATTCGTGGTATAGTGTTAGGGGTAGCACACTGGGTTCATATTCCGGGAGGAGAGGTTCGAATCCTCTTGCCTGTAGGCGTGGATCACCCTAGTTAAACTGGTATAACATTGGTCTTGCACACCGAAATTATTGGTTCGAGTCCAATGGGCTCCACGCAAACTATTTATTCATGCAGCAAAACGTGATGTGGGATTTTATTTTTGTCAATCTTTACCATATCCAAATATTATATAGTTTTTTTTTTTTTTGGACATTTTGGGTAATTTACTTATTGATGTATAAAAATAAAATTTTTAAAAAATTTTATTTTTATTGGTTTAAAAAACTCAATCAATTTGTAACTTTTTGTGCTATTATTTTTTTTAACAGTAGTTTAAATATTAATTTTAAAAATATAACATTATGGAATTTTTTTTTTTTTATTTGAAATAGGTTATATACTTATTAGTTACTATTTTTTTTGGTCCGGATGCTTTTTTATGCTTAAATTTATACTAAATAGTAATGTTTTTTTTTTTGACGAATTTTATTGTTATTTTGAATTTTACTATTATTTTTGTATAAATTTTTTTTATTTATTAGTATTTTTTATAGTTAATTTTGGTTTTTGTTCAATAGATTTTTACTTCGATATTGAATTTTTTTACTGATCTAATTTTTTTTTATATAATTTACATTTTTTTAATTTCTGCTCAATAGAAAATTTTTAATAAAATGATGTTAAATATTTTTTCTTATTTTTTTTCTTTTAATTTTTTAATTAACGCCGACTGTGTCGAGCAACTAGATAATGAAATGACAATTAGGGATTACATGTTCTCACAGTTCACAGGAACCAGAACATCCAATTTCCCACTTATCGAACAAGATGCCGATTTAATCCTTTTTGACGTACTATCTTTTAGTAAAGATATTTGGTCAATTTTTTTTCATAGTAACTTATTTATAGTATTTTTACTATTAATACTTGTATTACCACTACTTTATTGTTTTTTTATTATTGTTTTTTTATTTTTAAATCAATTGAATTTATATTACTTTGGTAATTTGTCACTTTTTGAGAAAAAAAATATTAATTTTTCCATCTTAACTAAACCATACTGGCGTTTACTATGGACATATGCATATAACATTACACCACGCTATCATTCAAATATTGAAAAAAAAATCATCAGTAGCGACTTAAACCAAGAAAGTAAATTTCCAAATCCTAAATTAGTTTTAAGTTTATTTAGAAATTTATTTTTATCACAGTACCAGCCTAGTTATTTGCTTTACATTCTACTATTTGCACTAATAACATACGTATCTATACTTGGAGATAATTTAAGTATATTTTTTTTTATTATTTCATATTTAATTACATTTCTTCTTCATATCAATAATAAAACTAGACGATGGCCTTTAAGTTATATGTTACACAAAAAAATCGTATATGAATTGAAAAAAAATTCTTTTACTAGAGATGAATTTTATGAGAACTGTCACTTGTGATCTTGAATTTCTTTTTATCCTATTTTATTTTCATTTATACTTTTTATTTTTACAACCGCATTAGTAATTTATTTATATTTGGACTTTTTTTTAATCCAATCCTAACCTGGAATGGTTATTTTTCTAAAACTATAATTACTTTTTTTCTTCAAAATAAAGAGTTTTTATCCCATACAATTACCCCGGTAGTATTTGATTACTTTATCGCATTAGATGGTTTAAACATTTGGTTAATATGGTTAACTAGCTTGCTAGGATTTTTAAGCTCTTTGTACTTATTAGAAACTGTAAAATTAACTACTTTTTTAAGCCAAATGGGCTGGATATATTTATTAATTTTTGCTTCATTTCAATTTTTTTGTGTACCTAATTATTTATGGATGTATATTTATTTTGAACTTTCCTTGCTACCTATTTTTATTCTTATTATTTTTTGGGGTTCAAATTGAAGAAAAGTACACGCAGCTTATCAAATGGTCTTGTTTACATTTGTAGGATCGCTATTTTTATTGGCAGCTATTTTTTTATTATTTACAAAAATAGGAACTTTTAATACATTTGATATTTTTTTTATTACGCAATCCCCAGAATTAAGTCAAATTTTTTCTCCATTTGAAAAAAAATTAATTTGGCTTTTATTATTTATTGGTTTTGCTGTAAAAACCCCACTTTACCCATTCCACATTTGGTTACCTGAAGCCCATTCGGAGGCTCCCACCACCGGATCCGTTATGCTAGCAGGAGTACTTTTAAAAATGGGTACCTATGGATTTTTACGCTTTGTTATACCATTATTTCCAAGCGTTTTAGAAACTTTTAAAACATTAATTTTTAGTATGTGTATTTGTGGTATTCTATTGTCTTCATTAGCTGCTTTAGCTCAAATTGACATAAAAAAAATTATTGCTTATTCCTCGATTGGCCACATGGGTATAGTTATTATAGGTATTTATACTTTAAATATGAATGGTTTACTTGGAGCAAGTTTTATGATGCTATCGCATGGCTTGGTTTCTAGTGCACTATTTTTTTCTATCGGGATTTTATATAAAATTTATGGAACTTGATCTATTGTATACTATGCAAGTATTGCGCATTTTATGCCGTGATTTTCTATGTGCTTTTTTATTTTTAGTTTAGCTAATATGAGCTTTCCTGGCACAGCTGGTTTTCCGGGAGAAATATTAATATTCTCTGCGATGATGGCAGATAATTTTTTTTTAAGTATTTTAGTGGGTGTAGGTTCAATATTTGGCGGAGTTTATTCCATTTGGTTATTAACCAGAGTACTGTATGGGCAAATATCACCTAAAATATCAATTTATTGAGATTTAAAAAGTTCCGAAAGAAAATTAATGAATTTTTTAGTTATTTTGATTTTTTTATTTGGTATATTTCCATTTTTTATATTGGATTTTTTAAAACCAATGTGTAGTTTTTTTATAACTTTAAATAATTTTTAACTTTTAAAAACATGGAAAATATTTTTTTTTTTTTTTTTTAAAATAATTTATCAATTTTTTAAGTCACTGGACGTTGAATTAGCATCTAACATTTTTAAGCTATTGGATGTAAAAATATATAGCTATAATTTTTTTTCGTTTAATTTTCAACAAAACTTAGATTTAATAATTTGTAATATTTACTTTTATGTTACAATTTGTGGTATATTGTATATTTATCTTGCTCTACTAAGAAATATGTTTAGTTATTCAATAAATTATTTTTTTGCTACTAGGTTATTTGATTATCAACAACTACCTTCCCTTTACACTAATATAATTACGGCTAGGGAACGTTTAGTTCAATTATTTTTTAGTGTAAATAAATATAGTAGAAAAACAATATTAGTCTATCAACAAGCGGATACAATGAGTACAATTCTCAGTGTGCTATCAATACTAGTAATGTTTAACCTGATGGTTTATACTAATATAATAAATTTAGATTTACCAAGTTATGCAATTAATTTTTCGATCAATTTTAATATTATGAAATGGATATCAGTACATTTTGATTCTATAAATTTTGGTTTAGTTATTGATAATTTATCACTATTAATGCTAGTGGTTGTTCTGACTATCTCAACTCTAGTTCATTATTACTCCATTGATTATATGGCAACGGATCCATGATTAATAACTTTTTTTAAAATACTTATCTGGTTTTACATTGGCTATGGTTACATTAGTTACTGCTAATAATTTAGCACTATTATTTTTAGGTTGGGAAGGGGTTGGTATTTTTTCTTACCTATTAATTGGTTTTTGGTATACAAGAACATTGGCTTTAAAAGCTAGTTTAAAAGCAGTAATTGTAAATCGTATAGGTGACGTGGCCCTTATAATAGCGACAGGTTTAATACTGCAATATTTTGGAACAATTGAATTTAGCAAATTGCAAATGCTATTTCTTTATCTTATAAATAACAAACTTAATCTAATTACTATAGATTTTACACTTTTTAGTTTTTCTATTATTTCGCTTATTTGTTTTTTTTTATTAATAGCCGCGGTTGGTAAGTCAGCTCAATTTGGTTTACATAGCTGGTTACCTGACGCAATGGAAGGTCCTACACCAGTTTCTGCTCTAATACACGCTGCAACAATGGTTACAGCTGGTGTTTACCTTATAGTTTGAATGTCCTTTTTCTTCGAGTACTCGGATTCTATTTGAGCATTAACGCTTTTTATTGGTGCTTTCACGGCCCTTTTCGGTTCAATTACCGCTTGTTTTCAACACGATATAAAGCGAATAATTGCTTTTTCTACTTGTAGTCAATTAGGTTACATGTTTCTTGCCTGTGGATTATCTGCTTATAATCTAGCTATGTTTCATCTTTTTATCCATGCTTTTTTTAAAGCTTTGCTGTTTCTATGTGCTGGTTCAGTTATTCATGCAATTGGTGATGAGCAAGACATTAGAAAAATGGGGGGTTTACTTACTTATCTTCCGCTTACCTACGCGGGTCTGTGCATGGGTTTTATTTCTCTAGCTGGGTTACCATTCACCTCCGGCTTTTTTTCTAAGGATACAATTATTGAACTAGCTATGACTAAGAGAACTGTTCCCGCTGTCTATGGTTACATTTGTGGCAGCTTAGCAGCTTGGTTTACGGCTTTTTATTCATTCAGATTTTTTTTTTATGTTATTTTTGCCTCTACGCATCTTTCTTGAACAGTTATTTCTAATGCACACGAACACGGTAAAAATATGTTAACGGTTATTGTAATACTAACTTTTACTACTATTTTTATAGGAGGTTTAACAAAAAAATCCACTTACTTCACCGTTTTCTTTTATTTTTTATACGGATTCAATTTTTATTAGAGATGTTAATTTTTATTTTAATTTGTATGAAAATCTTATAGAATTTTATTGAAAGGTACATCATTATGTTTTTAATTATTTGAAATGGATTTTATTTATTATACCATTTTCTGCCTTGTACATATCCGTTGTAATTTTTTGGTTTGATGAGCGATGGCATATACATGATCAATTATTGGAAGTTAATGATATGCCAATGAAAGACAAAAAATATTACTCTGAATTAACTTGGGCGGATGAATTTTATACTGACGGGGCTTTACAAAGATTTTTTTGAAACTAAGGGTACAACTGATCAAATATACAATAGATTTATTGTAAAACCTATTTTGAATTTTTCTTACTTAGTAAGCTACAAGGAATTAGATAGGGGTTGGTTAGAATATATATTAATTAAAATACCCACTTTATTTTGTTTTTTAATTTCAAAAAATTTAAATCAAAGTTATGGAAGTTTAAAATTAAATTTTTTACCAGCTTTATTATTTATCACTATCGTTGGTTTATTAATATTTTACACCATTTTTAATAATTAAAAAATGAAATTCTTTAACTTATTAAATACTATTAAAAATTTATTTTTGAGTAGTGTCAATACGCCATGATTAAAATCTGGGAACTTGAAATTGTCAGCGAGAAAGTTTCTGATCGCAGTAGAAATAATATTGCATATTATGAAGTATCTTTTCGATAAGATATACATATATATAAAATATAAACTCTTAAATTCTAAATTTTGACCTGAAAATAAAAGTTTTATTTTTGTTATATTAACTTCTTTTTTGTTATATTATTTTATTGTTATAGAACTGAGTACGCTGATATTTGGATACTCCCTGCTATGTTATAGATTCTTATTTATTTTTATAGCTAGCCTTATTATTTTAGCATGGCGTATGGAAACGCAATTTTTAAAAAAAAATGGAAAAGATAAAATCTTTTCCGTTAGAATTTTGGATTGATTATTATAAAGGTCAAAATCCACTTTCCATTAGTAATTATTTATTTTTTTATAAAAATAAACCACTATTTTGAAATGTTGTTGTTGAACGCTACGCCAGTCAACTTCACGAAAGTTGAGCTTTTTTTTTTACATTTTTTACATTTTTTACATTTTTTTATTTTTATACATGTATCTATTGATTTGATCCTAGATTCGTAAAATTTATCGCATGGTATTTTAATCCTGTAATAAATTTTTTTGAAACTTGAGCTGCACCTTGATTTGAAGATTTTACCTCTGCTATCGTATGATTTAGAAATTGAGTCTTTATATATTTTGAAACTAAAAGTAAAAAGGAAAAAACAACGTTGAATGAAAATTTGGTAAAATTAAAAAAATTAACGAGACCAACTGCTCGTTTAGAAGATAGAGCCTCAATACGTTGAACCTATAAAATTTCTCTCAGGAAAACACAAAAATGGAGTGATTTGTATTATTTGAGGGCTGCTTCTTTAAAACCCCACTCTAAAAAACTAGCGTTTGAACTTGAAATTCCTACTATTAATGCTAGTAGACTAGATCCAAACTGGAAAATACTATTTTTTTGATTTATTACTGAAAAATACCACGAAAATAGTGGAAATTTTTGGAAAAATCATTTTTTTAATAATAAATTTTTCTGGACTTTTTTAAATAATTACAGTAAGGACATAAATACGGAAGTCAATTCTCTTAATAATCTCGCAAAAAAAAATTTTTATAAAAATGATGAATTTCTTCAAACACCTTATGAAAATTTTTTTAGTCAAAATTATGCAACTTCCGATTCTTTTAACCTAAATCCTTTATATGAATCTTTAGGGTGAAATAGAGATTTGTTTAGAAATTA
>Ga0170475_111394615_pt1 | contig 10700 bp, 19 predicted proteins | sample Soicark_Litter_5_FD_111474 | JGI IMG/M metagenome (GOLD analysis project Ga0170475, IMG submission 111474) | Avena fatua rhizosphere microbial communities from Hopland, California, USA. Combined Assembly of 48 SPs | reverse complement strand
TTCTTCTTCAACTCGGCCCGCAGAGCGGCATATTTCTTCACCGTTGCCGCCTTGCGCTTGTTGCGCTCAAACCATGCTTCTTTCGCCATACGTAAATTCAGTTATTTTTCGGAAAACGGCATTACATCATCTTCAAGAGTTCCAGCGCCTCTTCATTCGTCCCCGCGTTTGTAACGATGGTGATATCCATTCCCTGCTGCCTCTTAATTTTATCCAACTCGATTTCCGGAAAAATCGTTTGATCCGGAATTCCGACCGAGTAGTTGCCGCGTCCATCAAAAGAACGGCGCGAAACACCACGGAAGTCGCGAATACGCGGCAGCGCGGTCGCAACCAGGCGGTCGAAAAACTCATACATCATATCACGGCGCAGTGTCACGTAACAACCGATGGCCTGGCCCTGGCGCAACTTGAAATTCGCGATGCTTTTGCGCGCCCGGCTAATGACCGGCTTTTGGCCGGTGATCGTCGCCAGGTCTTTGGCAGCGTCGTCCACCGCGGCCTTTTCGAGACTCGAGCTCACGCCCATGTTGATAACGATCTTCTCCATGTGCGGAACCTGGTGCAGGTTCTTCTTCTTGAGCTTCTCCTGGAGAGCTCCTCGCACTTCACTCACATAACGTTGATAAAGTCTTGCTTTCATTTCTTAACCTCAAGCATTCGCGGCTTCGGCTGGCTGAGCGACACCGCGCTTCTCCGCGCGCGCGTCGAACCTCTCCGCATGCATTACATTGGAAAGATGAATCGTTCCCTCACGTTCCACGATTCGCCCTTCGGGATACTGCTGGTTGCGTTTAGTATGGCGTTTGATCATCTTGATCCCTTCAATAATCACGCGCTGCTTGCCCGGAAGTATCTCAATGACCTTTCCTCGCTTGCCACTCTCCGTGCCGGAGATCACTACAACCAGGTCTCCTTTTTTAACGTGCTGCTTAGCCATAAACAAAATTCCTAAAAACCTAGATCACCTCGGGCGCGAGTGAGATAATCTTCATAAATTTCTTATCGCGCAATTCGCGAGCGACCGGCCCGAAAATACGGGTTCCGCGCGGGTTATTTTCTTTGTCGATAATCACGATTGCGTTCGAATCGAAGCGGAGATAACTTCCGTCGTTCCGCCGGATCGCCTGCCTCGTGCGCACCACGACTGCGTTAACTACTTCGCCCTTCTTCACCGTTCCGTCCGGGGCGGCTTCCTTGATATGGGCTTTGATGACATCACCAATCCCGGCATACATCTGATTGCGGCCGATCACACCGATAGCGGCGGCGCGTTTTGCGCCGGTGTTATCAGCAACATCCAAAATAGAGCGAATTTGCAACATGGTGTACCTCGAATTAGTAGCGCCGTTACGATTGCGAACCTGTATCGCCACCACCCACACGGGCTGGCTCGACGTTTTTATGCACGATCTCGATCAACTGCCATGACTTGGTCTTGGAAAGGGGCCGCGTTTCCTGGATCAACACCTGGTCGCCAACTTTCGCCTCATTCTTCTCGTCGTGCGCGTAGAACTTCTTATATTGGGTCACGACCTTCTTGAATTTTGGATGCCGGAAGCGGCGCTCCACCCGGACAACGATGGTTTTATTCATCTTGTCCGAAATCACTTCGCCCGTCCGCTCTTTGCGGTGTTTCACCACAATCGGTGCTGTGGCTGGCGCTCCAGTTTGCGTAGTTGTCTCGACTGCTTCAACCATATAGACCTGTGTTAAGCGGCTTTCTTCGTGTTCCGCAGGACGGAAAGCTGGGTTTCGATGCGCGCGACGTCCTTCCGCAACTCGCGCATGCGCGAGGGTTTCTCGAGCTGGCTGCTGGCCTGTTGCAACCGGAGATTGAAAAACTCCTGGCGCAAATCGCGGCCTTTCGCGTTCAGCTCCGTCGTGGTCATGTCTTTAAATTCGCTCTTTTTCATTTTCGCGCTGTCGCGGCGGTCTGTGACCGCCGCGGAATATCTTTCTTTGCGGGCGGCGGTCCAGACCGCCGCCTACAGTTCTCAAAATTATGCCGCCAGATGGCGTGAAATAAATTTCGTTCGGATTGGCAGCTTGGCCGCCGCCAGACGCATCCCTTCCCGCGCCACAGCTTCGGTCACACCATCCACCTCGAACAAAACGTTCGCGGGACGAATCACCGCCACCCACGATTCAACGCCGCCTTTACCGGTACCCATTCGAACTTCGAGCGGCTTCTTGGTAAAGCTCTTGTCCGGAAAAATCCGAATCCAAACTTTGCCCCGGCGCTTCATAAAACGGGTGATCGCCACGCGCGCCGCTTCAATTTGCTTCGTATCCATCCAGCAGCGCTCCAGCGCCTGCAACCCATACTCGCCAAACGCAACCGCATTGCCGCGCGAGGCAATCCCTCGACGCGCTCCGCGCTGCATTTTGCGGTACTTCACTCTTGCGGGCATCATCGCCATAACAACTATCTCCTGCTAAATTGTGCTAAATTCTTTAGAAACTAGGCTGCCGCGGCGGCGGGCGCTTGTTCCGTCCCTTCGCCTTTGCGTTGCGGGCTCCCCTGCCCTTTCTCGGGCTTGTTCTCGCCTTTGCACACCCAGACCTTAATTCCGAGCTTGCCATACATGGTAAATGCTTCAGCGAATCCGTAATCAATATTGGCGCGCAATGTGTGGAGCGGCACGCTTCCTTCGTGATACGTTTCGACACGCGCCAATTCAGCGCCACCGAGCCGCCCCGCGCACCGGATCTTGATACCGACCGCTTTGAAATCCATCGCCGTCTGCACCGCCTTTTTCATCGCGCGACGGAAAGAAATACGCCGTTCCAGTTGCAAGGCGATATTCTCGGCCACGAGCTGCGCGTCGGTCTCAGGATTTTTGACTTCCTGGATATCAACGTAAATCTCCTTGCCCGTCATCTTGCTGATCTCTTCCTTGATCTTGTCGATCTCAGCGCCTTTGCGGCCAATGACCACCCCGGGGCGAGCGGTATAAATGGTGATGCGGCAGCGCGTCGCGGCGCGTTCGATGCCGATTTTGGGAACAGAAGCGCTCTCGAGCTTCTTCTTCAGAATCTCGCGAATCTTGCGGTCTTCCGAGAGCAGCTTGCCGAACTCCTTTTTGTCGGCATACCACTTCGAACGCCAATCTTTATTCAAGGCGATCCGGAGACCAATTGGGTTTGTCTTTTGTCCCATACCTATTCTTTTTCGGCGACGTTATCAGTTAAAACGATCTTGATGTGGCAACTGCGTTTAATGATCGGCCCCATCGAACCGCGCGCTTTCGGAGTCACGCGCTTGAAGCTCGTCGCCTGGCCTGCCACCGCTTCCTTGATCACCAGCGTCTCAGGCTTGAGCGAATTGTTGTTCTCGGCATTTGCAATCGCGCTCTTCAGCGTCTTCTGGACGAACCGGGCGCCTTTGCGCGGAACAGCCCCGAGCACCGCCACGCGTGCAAGGCGGGCAAGCCGTGAATCTGCCGCACGACTTCGCGCATTTTCTGCGCCGACATCCGCACGTTGCGTGTAATTGCCTGAACTTCCATAAATTCTTTCGTCTACTTGGCCTCGGCTTTTGCGGTGTGCGCACCGTGTTTCTTGAAGGTTCGCGTCAAGGCAAACTCGCCCAGCTTGTGACCGACCATGTTTTCTGTGACGAACACCGGCTGAAAAATCTTCCCGTTATGGACGTTAAAAGTGTGGCCAACGAACTCGGGCGTGATCGTCGATTTGCGCGACCACGTCTTGATCGGCTTCTTCCCGCCACTCGCGTTCATCTTCGCGATCTTTTCCAGCACGTGCCCTTCAACAAACGGGCCTTCTTTAATTGAGCGTCCCATACTTCGGTCTTATTCTTAAGCTTGCTCCTACTCTAAATCTGCTACTTCACTTTCGGCGGACGACCATCACGCCGCGTTACGATAAAACGATTCGAAAACTTGAACTTGGGACGGGTCTTTTTGCCCTTGGTGATGACACCCCAAGGCGTAACCGGGTGTCCGCCACCCGACGTTTTGCCGGCGCCGCCACCCATCGGGTGATCAACTGGATTCTTGGCTACACCACGGCTGAGCGGCCGAATGCCACGGTGCCGCGCGCGGCCTGCTTTGCCCAAAACCACGTTTTCGTGCTCGGTATTTCCAACCTGGCCGATCGTGGCCAGGCAGTTTTCGTGCACCCGGCGAATTTCACCCGACGGCAGACGGATCTGGGCGTAGCCCTGGTCGCGCGACATCAACGTTGCGCCGCCACCCGCGGAACGAACCATTTGCGCCCCGCGACCCGGAGTCATTTCGATATTGTGGATGGTTAATCCAACGGGCACGTGCTTGAGCGGAAGCGCATTTCCCACTTCAGGAGCGGCAGCATCGCCGCTGCTCACCGTCGCCCCGACTGCGAGACCGACGGGAGCGATGATGTAAGCACGCTCGCCGTCCTTGTATTCAATCAACGCCAAACGCGCGCTCCGAATCGGATCATATTCAATCGCGACCACTTTCGCTTCGACTCCGAATTTATTCCGTTTGAAATCAACTGTTCGAATTTTCTGCTTGTGGCCCTGCCCGCGGCCGCGGCTGGTTACGCGTCCATAGCAATTACGTCCTCCCGTTTTTTTTCGGGTGAAAACCAACGCTTTTTCGGGCTTGGTCTTTGTAATCTCGTCGTAAGACGCGATGGTGATATATCGCGTGGACGGCGTTAACGGTCTAAAACTCTTTACTGGCATACAGATTCCTCGATTACGTCAGGCTGATTTTCTGGCCTTCCTTGAGCTTCACGATGGCTTTCTTCCAATCGGAAGTCTGGCCAGCCTGCGCGGTGCGCTGGCGGCGATACTTGCCGGAGACATTCATGGTGTTCACGGCGAGCACGTTCACCTTGAACAGTTCTTCGACCGCCTTGCGAATCTGCAGCTTGATCGCCCGCCGGTCCGCAATAACGGTGTACTGATTGAAATCGCCTTGACGCGTGCCTTTCTCGGTCAAGCGGACGGTTTTAATGACATCGAAATTGTTCATTGGCAAGTGCCCTTATTGTTTTTCTGCGGCTTTCCCGGTTTCGTCGGTTTTGAGCCGCTGGTCCAGGGCTTCGATTGCGCCACGCGTGAACAGGACATTCTTGTAGCGCAGAAGCTGATAGGTATTCAGGCTGGCGGGATAGGCAAGCTCCAGATTTTGAACGTTGCGGCTGGCCAAACTCAGGTTCTGGTTACCCGGATCCGCCACGATCAAGGTGCTGCCCGAAACGTTCAGTGAATTGAGCAATCCTACGAAAGCTTTGGTTTTCGGTGACTCCAGCTTGATGTCATCCAAAACCACCACATCGCCTGCTTTGACCCGTTCTGTCATGGCCTTTCGCAGCGCGAGTTGCTTGGTTTTCTTCGTGACCTTCTTCGAATAATCACGAGGTTTCGGCCCAAACACCACGCCGCCGCCACGCCACAACGGAGATGCAAACGACCCAGCGCGCGCGCGACCGGTGCCCTTTTGCCGCCAAGGCTTTTTGCCGCTGCCGGCGACTTCACCCATCGTCTTGGTGCAAGCGGTGCCACTCCGTTGTGCGGCCATATAAGCCACCACGACGTCATGCACAGCCTGGCTGCCTTTGCCCTCTTCCACTGGCTGGAACGACAGGCTTACTTCGCCCTGCTCCTGACCTTGAGCATTTTTAATTGTGAGCTTCATCTGCAAATCCTATCTACTTTTTGATCCGCTCGGCTTTGGCGGCCATGATCGCTTTTGATTTCTTCTTCGCTTCGCGAATCACCACATAATCCCCCTTTGAGCCAGGAATCGCGCCCTTGATCAAAAGCACGTTTTCTTCAGGACGCACCTGAACAACTTCCAGATTCTGCGTGGTGCGCTGCACTTGACCCATGTGGCCAGGCATCTTCATTCCGCGCATGACCGTGCCGGGAAACAAACGCTGGCCAATTGCACCAGAGCGGCGATGCCATCCTTTGGCACCGTGTGTTGAATCACCACCGCGAAAGCCATGTCGCTTCACAACGCCCTCGAAACCGCGTCCTTTCGTGACGCCAATCGCGTCCACAAAGTCACCAACGGCGAACAAATCCGGGCCGACCACATCGCCGGTTTTCACTTCCTTGGCGAAATCTCGAATTTCCTGCAAACGCTTCGTCGCCTGAATGCTGTTTTTCTTGAAATGTCCCAGCAGCCCTTTGGCCACGCGTTTCTCGTTTTTCTGGTCATCGAAACCGAGCTGCACAGCTTTATAACCGTCACTTTCAACAGTCTTCACCTGCACAACGCGATTCGGCCCGGCAAGAACCACCGTCACGGACACCGCGTTGCCTTTTTTATCGTAAACGCGGGTCTGTCCTAACTTTTTACCGATCAAAGCGAGCATAAACTTAAATCTTGATGGTGATATCGACGCCGGCCGGGAGATTGAGTTTCTTCAACTCATCCACAGTCTTGGCGGTGGGTTCAATGATGTCGAGCAGCCGCTTATGCGTGCGTTGCTCGAAGGTTTCGTGCGATTTCTTGTCCGCGTGCGGCGACCGAGCGACCGTGAAACGCTCAACGCGGGTCGGCAAAGGAATAGGGCCTGCCACACGTGCCCCGGTGCGCTTCACCGTCTCCACAATATCGTGCGCCGATTGGTCGATGACCCGGTGATCGTACGCTTTGAGCCGGATGCGAATGCGTTGTCCTGCCATAGGTTTAAAAGAACAAGGTTAGCTTGGTTTTCTGATTAGATTTAGCTGCGTGCAGCCGGCTTGTTTTTGGCCGTTTCCATGATTGTCGCGACGATATTCGCCGGAACTGGTTCGAACGCGAGCGGTTCCATCGAATAGGCCGCGCGTCCTTTCGAGAGCGAACGAATCGCCGTCGCGTAACCAAACATTTCCGCCAGCGGAACTTCAGCGTTGACGCTCACGATATTTCCCTTCGTTTCGATCGCGACGATTTTTCCACGGCGGCGGCTCAGATCGCCCACGATATCTCCTTGGTAATCCTGCGGGGTCGTGCATTCCACTTTCATGATCGGCTCGAGCAGGATCGGGTTCGCTTTCTTGGCCGCATCTTTAAGCGCAAAAATGCCCGCCATTTTAAACGCCAGTTCGTTCGAATCGACTTCGTGGAAGGTTCCGTCTGTCACCTGCACTTTAATATCCACGACCTGGTAACCAGCCATCACGCCGCCCTTGATCGCTTCTTCAATTCCGTCAATAACCGCCGGGATGTACTCCTTGGGGATCGCGCCACCGACAACCTTGTTCTCGATCTCGATTCCCTTGCCGCGTTCGTTTGGCTCAACTTTGACATACGCGTGCCCGTACTGACCGCGACCACCCGATTGCCGAATAAATTTTCCTTCGCCCTCAGCCGCTTTGGTGAACGTCTCGCGGTAAGCAATTTGCGGTGCGCCCGCATTGGCCTCGACCTTGAACTCGCGGAACAGGCGGTCCCGGATAATCTCCAAGTGCAACTCACCCATCCCAGCGATAATAAGCTGGCCGGTTTCCTCATTGGTAAAGCAGCGGAAAGTCGGATCTTCTTCCGCCAAACGCTGCAGGCCTTCGCCCATTTTCTCTCGATCCGCTTTGGTCTTCGGCTCGACCGCCATGCTGATGACCGGTTCCGGAAACGTCGGGGGCTCGAGCATGATGTCGAACTCTTCATCGCAAAGAGTGTCGCCCGTGGTGATATTGCGCAACCCAACCAGCGCCGCGATGTCGCCCGCGTAAACAGAGTCCACGTCAATGCGCTTGTCCGCCTGAATCATCATCACGCGGCTGACTCGGTCGCGCTTGCGCGTGCGCGGATTATAAATGGTATCGCCCTTCTTGAGCATTCCGCTGTAAACACGAAAGAAAACGAGCTTCCCGACATAGGGGTCGGTCCAAAGCTTGAAGGCGAGAGAACAGAATTTGCCACTGTCATCGGACGGAACGGGCGCCTTTTCTTCGGCTCCAGGGATGTGGCCTTCAGTTGGTGGAATATCCAGGGGTGAAGGCAGATAATCGATGACGGCATCGACCAACGGCTGCACACCTTTTTTCTTGAAAGCAGAGCCGCACAGGACCGGCACGAATTCAATTCTGCACGTGAGCCGGCGAATGGCCTTCTTCAAAACGTCCGCCGGAATCTCCTTCTCCTCGATCACGTACTCGGCGATCTCGTCGTCTTTATTGGAGACGGCGTCGATCAGTTCGGTCAGTGCATCCTTGGCCGCTTCCTTCAACTCCGCGGGAATCTCTTCCACGGTGTATTTCAGCCCGGCTTCATCTTTTTCGTCATAGATGATCGCCTTTTGGGCGATGAGATCGATCACTCCCTTGAGGTAATCCTCTTTGCCAATCGGAATCACCACGGGATAGGCATACGCCCCCAGCTTCTTGCGCATCTCATCGACCGCATGCTCGAAATTCGCGCCGGTTCGATCCATCTTATTAACGAAGGCGATCCGTGGAACTTTGTATTTTGTGGCCTGGCGCCAAACGGTCTCTGATTGCGGCTGAACTCCGGCCACACCGCAAAACACGGCCACAGCGCCGTCGAGGACGCGCATCGAGCGCTCGACTTCCGCGGTAAAATCAACGTGTCCCGGCGTATCGATAATATTCACCCGATGGGGAATGCCCTTGTATAGCTTGTCGATTCCGTCGTCCTTCTGCGTCCAATAACAGGTTGTCGCCGCGGATGTAATCGTGATCCCACGTTCCCGTTCCTGCTCCATCCAGTCGGTCACGGTATTGCCGTCATCCACATCACCCATTTTGTGGATCAGCCCGGTGTAGAACAGAATGCGCTCGGTTGTCGTTGTCTTGCCCGCGTCAATGTGCGCGGCAATACCGATATTGCGCGTCCGCTCCTGCGTATATTGGCGACTGGGCGAATTCACCGGCTTCTTCTGCTCCGACTTCGTTTGTTCTAATACCGCTTCCATCTGCTTCTTAGAGAATAAAAACGCCCCGATGTTTTCGGCCACGGGGCGTACTTTGTTTAAAATCTGCTTACCAGCGGAAGTGCGCGAAGGCCTTATTGGCCTGCGCCATCTTATGCACTTCATCGCGCTTTCGAATCGCCGCGCCCTGGCCTTGGTAGGCATCCATGATTTCGGAAGCGAGGCTTCCGTCAGGGGCTGGCCTTTGCGGGCGTCCGCGAAATTTACCAGCCAGCGCAATGCCAGCGACATTTGCCGCTCTGGCGCCGCTTCCAAGGGTACCTGATAAGTCGCGCCACCCACTCGGCGCGCTTTCACTTCCAACCGCGGCTTCGCGTTCTCCACGGCCCGCTGCAAAATCTCCAGCGGATTTGAGTTCGGATTCTTCTCCGCGATGCGGTCGAACGTGCCGTAAACAATCCGCTGGGCCACGCTCTTCTTCCCGCAAATCATCACGACATTGATCAAGCGGCTCACCAAAGCACTGTTGTACTTTGGATCCTCGGTCACATCCCGCTTTTCTGCTCGGCGTCTTCTGGACATATCAAGTCAAACCAAATCAAAATTACTTTGCGGCCGGTGCTCCGGCCTTCGCTGCTTTCGGACGTTTCACTCCATATTTCGAACGGCTGACACGGCGTTTCTCCACGCCGGCAGCATCGAGGGCTCCACGAACGATGTGATAACGAACCCCTGGAAGATCCTTAACACGACCCCCACGAACCAGCACAATGGAGTGTTCCTGAAGGTTGTGCCCTTGTCCGGGATATAAGCTATCACTTCGTACCCGTTCGTCAATCGCACCTTGGCCACCTTCCGCATCGCCGAATTCGGCTTTTTGGGCGTGCGCGTCATGACCTGCAGACACACCCCGCGGCGAAATGGAGCCTTCTCCAGAGCCGGCGACTTGCTCTTGTACTTCAACTTATTTCGTCCTTTACGGACGAGCTGGTTAATAGTCGGCATTAAATTAGTATGCGACGGTTAAAATCGGGTTATAATTCGTTTCCAGAACCCCTGGAGAAACGGAGCGCGAATCTTACCACCAGCCACTTCCATTGCAACTGGTTTTTGAAAAATTCTTTCCGAGCAGCGGATTCCCTCTTGCAAAGGAATTCACTCCCACTCCTTTTTCCCATCGACCACGTTCCCCATCGACCGAATTGGAGCCGCTTAATCTAACGCTGATTTTCCAATGCGCAAATCCACCAGTCCAACTCAAACACGTTTGACAATTCAGACCACTCTGACCACAATTTTTCCGTGAAAACAGACGAGGTCGGCACGCTGGAAGCCAAGACCCGCCTCTCCGAACTTTTGGACCAGGTGGAACAAGGGCGGCATTTCTACATCACGCGCCACGGAAAACGAATCGCCGAGCTGGCCCCCGCCAAAGTCGCGCAAAAAAACCCAAAATTCGGCTGCGGTAAGGGAATTTTCACTTATATCGCACCGGACTTTGATGCTCCGCTGGAGGATTTCAAGGACTACCTGGAGTGAAACTCCTTCTTGATTCGCACGCGCTGATCTGGTTCCTCGAGGCGGACAGACAATTCTCTCCCAAGGCACGCACAGCGATCGAAGGGGAAAACGCAGAAGTGTTTGTCAGCCTCGCCATTATTTGGGAGATCGCAATCAAAGGTTAGTCTGGGAAAAACTGCGGCTGCGTCTCGAAATCGAAGGTGAGCTTCGACATTTTTTGCACGAGAACGGCTTTCAACTTTTGGATATTGATTACGCGCATGCCGCTCGCGTCTCCTCTCTTCCGTTCAAACACAGAGACCCATTTGACCGCCTACTCGTCGCTCAAGGCCTGGTCG
>Ga0170475_108419394_pt1 | contig 10701 bp, 3 predicted proteins | sample Soicark_Litter_5_FD_111474 | JGI IMG/M metagenome (GOLD analysis project Ga0170475, IMG submission 111474) | Avena fatua rhizosphere microbial communities from Hopland, California, USA. Combined Assembly of 48 SPs | reverse complement strand
GGTCGACCTCCCATCTCCAGCGGGACCACTGGGATCGACGCTCCGAGCTCCAGCGAAGCGACCTCGGAGGGCAACGGAGGCACGGAGACCCGCTCGCCCTTCGAGCCGGTGAGCGTCGAAATGCTGGGCTCGTCGCCGTCATAGAACATCACCTCGCGGGCAGCTCCGAGCGCTGCTTTGATGCGATCGGCGACCAGGCCATCCACTGGGACGGACACCACCACGGCGCCCAGCAAGCTCAGGGTGGGATCGGCGAGCGGCAACCCGCTCCGGACGGCGAGCCGCTGGCTGGCGCGCTCGAGCGTGACAGTTCGCTCGTGCAAGAGAGCGTGGGGCAAGACCGCGCTGGCGCTGGCGGGAGCGAGGCCCGGGAACAGGTCACGCGTCTCTTCGTCGGCGCATTTTCCGTTCATGCAGCGGGCCAGCGGATGCCCCAATGCATCCACCACCTCGATGAGAGATCGTGGCTCGGTCGCCGAGATTTCTGCAACGCGCTTGCGAGCGGCGCCGGCGCCGGTCTTCACGGCGGCCACCAATGCCTGGTCGTTGCCGAGTTGAGAGGCGCGGGCCGCCGTCTCTTGGATCTGCTGCAGGAAAAGCCCGCGCGCCACTTGTAGCCCGCGGCTCGCCTCGAAGGACAAGCCTTGCTCGATGCTGGAGAACACCAGCATCGTGGCGACCAGCGAGACCGCGCTGACCGGCACCACGCTAGCCACCACCAAGAAGACCAACAAACGCGAGCGCAGCCCTCGTCGCCGGCGGCGGCCGGGCACCACCTCGGCGGCAGCCGAGGGCCGGAAGCGCATGATGGTGGAGAAGCGAAGGTCTCCTGGTGCGGGGGCCGGGCGTCCGTTCTGGGTCGGATCGGGCGTCGTACCGAGCAAGCGAACGGGGATCCCCGAGCCGCTCGGTTCGTCGCGCTTGCCCGAGCCGTTGCTCATCGCGAGACCTCGCACCAGCGGTACAGGGCCATGGACGACGGCTGCACCACCAAGCCGTGGACCCGCGAGCGCGTGGCGAAGACGACCTTGGGATGCGCCAGGGCGACCCAGGGAACATCGGCCGCGACGATGGCCTGCGCTTGCGAGTAGAGGCGCTCGCGCTCGGTGCGATCGGTGACCCGCTGGGCTTGAAGGATGAGATCGTGGAACCAGCCGCTGCTGTAGAACGCCAGGTTGGACGGTCGTGAGCCCGTGGTGTTGTCCGAGTCGAGCAGCGTGTAGAGAAAGTTGTCGGGATCGCCGTTGTCGCTGAACCAGCCGTGCAGGGCGAGATCATGCTCGCCGGCCCAGAGGGAGCGCTGGTGACGGGCGGTGTCTTGCCAAACGATCTCCACTGGCAAGCCGATGTCTTCCAGGCTGGCCTTGATGCTCTCGGCGGCCTCTTCGGGAGCCGGCATCCACGGCTGAGGCACCGGCGAGGCGAAGAGCAATAACGGGCGGGTCAACGCTGCCGGGCGCGCCTCGGCGATGAGCCGGCGAGCTCTTATGGGATCGTACGGGTAGGTGACCACGTCCGAGCGGGCACCCCAGACATTGGGCGGCAAGGGGCCTACTGCGGTGGTCGCGAGCCCCTGGTAAATGAAGCGCACCAACGACTCGTGCGGCAGGGCGTAGGCGATGGCGCGCCGGACGCGCGCGTCGTCGAGCGGATGGCGCTGGGTGTTGATGGCCAGGTACGAGACCAGCGAAGCGGACACGGTCAGCAGCCGCAGATCGGGATCCAGCTTGACCAGAGGCACGTCGTCAGGCGGGATCTGTTGCATGACGTCGGCGGCTCCCGACTCCAGCGCCTGCAGGCGCTGGCGTGCGTCCGGCATGGTCAAGAACACGAGATAGCGGGTGTGGGCAGGTTGATCCCAGTAGTCGGGGTTGCGCTCGAGGGTGATGCGATCCCCGGTCACCCACTCGACGAATCGGAACGGTCCCGTGCCCACCGGGTGACGTCCGAACTGCGGCCCCCAGCGCTTGGCGGCCGTGGGCGAGACGATGGCGGCCGGTCCCATGGCGAGGTTTGCCAGGAACGGGGCGTAGGGACGATCGATCTCGAATTGCACGCGCAAGGGCCCCTGCGCCCGGACGCTCTTGATGTTGCGGTAGCTGCGCTGGGCGTGGCTGGCATCGACCTGGCGACTGAACGAGAACACCACCGCGTCTGCATCGAAGGCGGTGCCATCGTGAAAGCGGACGCCGGGGCGAAGGTCGAAGGTCCAGACGGTGCCGTCGGCACTGACGGACCAGCTGGTGGCCAAGTCGGGTTCGGGATCGAGGCGGCCGGCGGTGAAACGCACCAGGCGGCCGTAGACTTGTTCCGCAACCTCCAACGATTCGATGTCGCTGGCGCGCGCAGGGTCGAGGCTGACCGCATCGGTGGCGCGCGCCACCACCAAGCGATCCGCGAGCGCGCCTTCACCGCTGGTCGAGGGGCGATCGCACGCGACGAGGCAGAGCTGCAGCAGCCCTACCACGGCGAAGCGAACGGGCCTCGAGAGCATCACGGCTGGGCGTCCGAACGAATTCGTTCCCGATCGACGGCGGGCAGCCGGATGCGCAGCGGTCTTTGTTCGAAAGCGTCCACACGCCGGAGATCGGCCGCGACCGTGGGATATGCATCGGGCGACACCCGCATGAGGGGCACCCGCGCATCCCGTTGCAGGAGGATGGTGGGGCGCGTGGCAGAAGCCACGACCTCACGCGACTCTCCGAAGCGGTAACCGGCGCCCTGCCCCACATGCTCCGATCCTTGCGTCTCGGGATCGATGATGCGCGCGGAGGCCGGCAACTCCACCGTGGCGCGCAGGTCGAGGGGCACGTCGAAGCCTAGCTGCAAGGCAGTGGCTCGCCGCGCCTCCGTGGCAAAGCGGCGGCCCGGCTGCGAACGAAAGAAGGTCGGGAGCAGGGTCAGTTCCTGCGCGCGTCGCGTGCCGAGCTGCGGGCTGGCGAACGAATACTTGAGTCTGACGCCCGAGGCCGCGTACGCCAGAGAGGCCTTGCCCGTCGGGGCCGAGATGGGCGCGTCCCCCGGCCCCAGAACCTCCACGTCGAGGTCCTCGAGAACTGCTCCCGGGAACTGAGCGCCGAGCCAGCGTTGCTCGAAATCCTGCCGCATGCGCGCGCGGTCGCCGCCGAAGCGGTCGACGAGCTCGGCCCATTCGAGCGCGGGCCAACCTCGCAGGGTCTCCTGCGCCAGAGCCCTTCCACCGCCTTGGCTCTCGAGCTTGAGGCTGAGATCGATTTGTCGGTGGTCATCGCCATGCCCGCTCGTCACGCCGAAGGTCGCGCCCTCGAGGGCCAAGAAACGCGCACCGTCGAGCGCCGGTGGCAAATAGCCGAGAGGCGCATGTTTGAGCCGCAGATCCACGAAGACGTCCGCGGCGTCGTGCCGAGCGGCATCGCGCGGCTCGAGGCCGCGGAAGCGCAACAGCGGCTCGGCGAAGTCGTCGATCTCCGCGACGGGTGTGGGCGCCTCCGCCGAGGCGACCAGCCGTGATCGGACCAGCACGACGTCCGTCTTCAGGCCCAGTGCCGCAGCCAGGGCTTGCACCACGGCGAGCCGGCTGCCCCGCCCTCGCGCGATGGCCTCGCTGGCGACGTCTTGCAGCTCGTCCGTTGCTTCGACGTTCTGGTTGGTCCAGGCGACCAGCGCCTCCGCCAAGGCGCGCGATGAAGGTGCCGCGGGAGGGTGATGACCTTCTGCCGCCGACGACGTTGGGCGCGAGCGGAGGTCGCGTTCGATGTCATGGGCGACCTGCTGCACGAGAGGCGTGGCGCGCGCGTTGCCGTAGAGCTCCTCCTTCACGAAGCGACACCAGTCCTTCCAGGTGACGCCGCTCGACACGCGTGCCGAAGGAACGAACTCGATGGCGGGCACCGCTGATCGCTCGGCGAACAGTTGCGGTACCTGGGTGGCGCGCATGGCCACCACCTCAACTCCGGTGACGCCGGGAGGCGCTGCTTCGCGCACGGGGGCCGGCGCACCGGCCCGGCGATCGATGGTGAGGGATTGCAAGCGTTCGGGAGCCGCGACGATGAGCGCCTCCGAGCGCTCGAGGGGAGCGTCGTACGAACGGAAATAGAAGCGGTCTCCCACGAACCCGTGATGAAAGGCCGCCGAAGGTGCGTCGGTCTCCAGCGTTTCCCATTCGACGAAATCTCCCGGCGCGAGATCGGGGACAGAGATCGAGTCTTTGCCGGCGATGGACTCCGCTTCGTGGACCGAGCCGTCGGCCTTGTGGGTACGGAGCGTGAGGATCTCGGCCCCCTCCGGCACCGCGACCTCGCCCCATTTGTCGATCCCGTCCTTGGTCTCCACCTTCACGATGTTGTGCGTGAGGGTCATCTGCGCACCGTTCGGGAAGATGCGGGTCACTGCGCGATCGAGCACCATCACCGCGGGCGCGTCCCACACGCGGCCTGCGGTCTGATGGGCCCGGATGAGCGCCTTGCCGTCGAGTCGGAACTTATCTAACGGCAACTCGACGCCGAAGGTTCGCGCTGCTCGCAGAAGCTCCGCGCTCTCGGGATGCTCGTCGAGGGCAGCGAGAAGCACCCTTCTTCCCTGCTCCTTGTCTCCCGCGGCGGCCCACGCATCGACCAGCCGCAGACGGTAACTCGCCTCCAGCGGAGAACGCACGGTCAACTGTCGCAAGACGTCGGTGGCGCGGCGCGCCTGCCCCAGGGCCAGCCAGGCCTCAGCCAAATCGGACGCGGCGTCCTCGCGAGAGGGCGTGACTTCCAAGATCCGGGTAAGCAGCGCCGCGCGTTCGGTCAGTCGTCCCTGATCCGCGAGACGCAACAAGCGCGCTGACGAGCCCGGGCACATCGCAGTCAGACGTCCTAGAATCTGGTCCTCGCGGTGGCGCTCCCGACGTTCTTCGGCGCGGCGAAGGGCGGATTCCCATACTGCGCAGCTGCCGCCTCCTTGCACGACGGCTTCGTCGAGGGCGCGATCGGCGTCCTCGACCAAGCCGCGGGCGCGCAGATCTTGGGCGCGGGCCAACCCGATGGCCCACCACCCAGGCCCAGGACCGCGAATGCCGCGCGAGCTCGTCTCGTTTGCTTGGTGCGCCTCGTTCAAGAGGGCGAGTGCCTCCCGCGGGTGCTCGTCTTCCATCTCCAGCGCCGCGGCGGTCTCGGCTACGCGTTGTAGGCTGTGGTCGCTCTCCCAGGCGCGACGCAGGTTCTGGCGGGCGGCATCGCGCCCGAAGGCTGGCGGTCGCGTCGGATCGGCCCGTCGCACGTCCGCAACCACAACCTGTCCCAGAAAGAACGACGGAAGCGCTTCGAGGCGTTCGGCCGCAGCCTGAGCACGCACCGGCTCGCCCAGTCGATGGGCAAGCAGGGCGGTGGCCCAAAGGGCAACGGCGGAGTTGGGCCCCGGCTTCTGCGTGAGGGTCTCGAGCTCGTCGAGAGCGCTCCGCGTTTCGGCCATGAGGGCGAAAGCCATGCGGGTACGTCCCGCGACATTGGCGAGGCGCACTTCAATGTCGTGTGTTCCCGCGTCCAGGTGCAGCGTCGTGGTCGCGAACCGCGACGGGACTCGTTCAGGACCGTTGTGCCGCGCGACCTCGTGCCCGTCGACACGCACGCGCGACTCCGCGGGGGCGTCGAGGACCAGTCGCCAGGTTCCACCCTCCGCCACCCGCACGTGTGCCCATAGGCGCTCGGCAGCGGGATGGCCGTCGGCGGAGAACACATCGACGTCGCAGCCACTGTGAGGCAGCGGGAGTGGCGGCAGCGCAGAGGCGTCGCGCACCCCGTTCGCGGAGCCGTCTGCGGCGTCGAGATCGAGGTGCGGCAGCGAGCCCAGCGCCGGACCGCGCAGGAAGGTGGTGATGCACCCCAGCTCAGCGGCCTGCTGGGCGAGCGCCCGGGGATCGAGGCGGCGGCGGGCGGAGTGCATGAGAGCATCGGCCCGCAGGAAGCGCGCTTCCCAGGAAAGGTCCGCGATGGAAAGCGCGGTCATCTTGGCTTCCAGGGAGGCCCGGCCTTCCGACGTGGACAGACCTTCGTCGAGCCAGGTGGCCAGCCACGACATGGCGACCGCGTCGAGTCCTCTCAGCGGCGACGTCTCTCGGCGCGCCAACGACAAGGTGTGCTCGGCGGCGGTCAGCGACGTGCTCTCGTTGGCCTGTGCGAAAGCCCAACCGCCCCGGGCAGCGCTCGCCAGCAGATCCGGTGCGTCGGCGGGAATGGTTGCCAGGGCGCGATTTGCAGTCGCGAGATGTCCCTCGATCAGGGGACGCCAGAGCTTGTCAGCGGTCGGGGTGAGCACCAGCGGCTCGTCGCCTCGATGCCCATCGCTGCTGGTGCGCACGCCGCTCCGATGCCCAGAGCCAAGCTCACCGTCAGCCAGCAGGCTTGCGCCGAGCGGCCTCGACCGCACCCGTGTGAGCGGCCAGCACGTTCATTCATGGACGAGGCGCTCCGGACGAAGGGAGATGCGATCAGCCAGGAAGGCGTCCACCTGGCCGAAGAAGGCACGAAGTGCCGGGTATTCCGAGGGAGCAAAACGATGTCGACGGACTTGGAGCTCGGTGCGGACTTTGATCTGTGCGGGTGCTGATGATTTGCTGGCCTCCCAGACGGCCGTGGCCGAGAAGGTCGCGAATGGCGTCTCCCATTTCACGTCTTCCGGCAGATGCACGGGGCTCATGCCGGCAGGAACGTGCCAGGTCAACTCCTCGACGTGATCCCAGGGATAAGCCAAGACGAGATCGTAGACCCGCTGGGAGAGTCGCGTATAGGTGCGCGCAAAATCGGCTTCACGCACGGACAATGGCAAAGAGAGACCGCTCTCGTCTCCTGGCAACGTCGCAGCGAGATGAGGCACGTGTGCGCGGGCCGTCACGTGCACGGGTTGGTTGCGGTCTTTGACACCGCGGATGTCGAGAGCCAGCAACGACGAGGCTGGGTGACGCCCGGTCCAGACCTTCTCGTAGCGCTCGTGCTGCTCTCCCGGGGTCTGGTAGTGCTCGCGCCATTCGGGCGCGGCCTGGCCCGTCACGGTCAAGGTCTCGTCGACCTCGGCGTCGCCGTTCGAATGGAGCGCGATCGTCCAATGCCGGGCGGCCTTGTTTTGCGTGGCGGCGAGCACCGGTGTCTCGGCGAGCTTCGTGCCGCGAGGCCCGATCCGAACGACCATCACGCCTTGATCCTCGGCCGGCAGCTCGGTCAGCCCGGAAAATTCGGCCGTCCCATCGAGGTAAAGATCCATGCTCGGGACATAGGCGATGGCGTGGTCGAAGACCGCCAAGGAGGCCGGCGACGTGTCGATGCGGCCACCGCGGCGGGTGCGCACCAATACCATGTCGGCGTCGACCCCCGCCTCGTGCAGCATGGCCACCAGCAAGGACGCTTTGTCCTTGCAGTCGCCAAAACGCCGCGAAAAAACCTGGGTCACTTTATAGGGCTTGAATCCGTGAATGCCGAACTCGAGCCCCACGTAGCGGGTGCTCGACAGCACGAGATCGTGAACCGCGCGGACCTTCTCCACCGCCGTCATGCCGGGCTTTAGAACCGCGTGCACGGCCTTTCGCAGGGGCTCGTCGGTCTGAAGCTGTTCCTCCACCAGATGCCAGTACCAGGCCCCCACCTCATTCCATGAAGCGTAGGTGCTCACATGGAACGTGGGTGCCACTTCGGCGATTCCAGGCATCGCGGGCTCGACGTTGATCTTGGGGACGTTCGTCATCGAGAAGCGCCATGACTGTTCGTCGGGTTGTCCGGTGGCGCGCGGCTCTTCCGCGGTGAGACCGGGGACGCTGGCGGCATTCGTGTAGAACTTGCGGCTGGGCGAGGCGAGCAGGGTGTAGTCCCAAAGACGCTTGGGGCTCGCTTCCGCCACCACCTCGAAATCGCCGTAGTAGTTCTGCATCTGGCGGTCCTGAAAGACCCCCGATACCACGTACTGCACCTCCAGAATGTCCCCGGGGCGCAGGCCATCGAAGCGCACGACCTCCGCCCGGTAGTCGTAGTAGAGCCCGTACCACGGCTCTGAGAGATCTTCGTCGTCGCGCCCGCTCGCCTCGAGCACGGTGAGCCTTCCGTCGTTCTCTCGGCGGAGAATCCGCGCCACCAGGATTTCCACTTCTTCGCCGCCGGGTGTGTACCGCACGTAGAAGTCCTTGTTGTTGCTGACGGCAGCCTCCGTCTTCACCTCGACCAGCCGCTGCGCGAACGTCTCGGCCAGGCCATTCGGATGAACGCGGACCACCTTGCGATCGAGCCAGATGTCAGCATCGGCCGCGGGGTCGAGCGCGCGTGGATGAGCGAGCTCGGTCGTCACCAGGGCCCTACTATCGGCGGCAAACCGTCGCGGCAGATCATCGGTCTCGCCAGTCGGGCGCATTCCCGCTGCCGCAATGGCCGTGATGGCCTTGGCGCTCGTCTGTTGGGCCGGGGTGCCAGCGGGGCCTCCTTCTCCATTACGCCTTTCCACCCGCAGCGCCCCAAGAGTGCGGCGAAGATCGGCGTCCTCCGGGGTGCGGGCCAGGGCCATCTCGAAGGCGCTCACGGCCTCGTCGAGACGTCCGATGCGGTGGAGGAGGCGGCCTCGCGCCGCGGGGATGCTGCCGTCGTCGGGCAGCCTCGCTTCGAGGGCGGACATCGTCTCGAGGGCGGCGGCAATTCCCCGCTTGCCGCTCTGGCCGCGCTCGTCGGGGTCTTGTTGACCTTCTTGTTGACCTTCTTGCACCCGCGCGACGTCGAGGCCGTACGAGACCACGTCCGGGCGTAGCGAGCTCGCCTGTTTCAGATCGGCCAGCGCTCCGTCGACGTCTCCCAATGCCAGTCGCCAGGAGCCCCGCTCGTGCCAGAGCTCGGCATCGGCCGCTTGTTGCGACAACAAGGAGTCGAGCAGGCGCATGGCGTCCTGCTTGCGACTGAGGGCCGACAAGGTACGGATCTCAGCGTGCACGACCTCCGGCGTGCGCTGGGCTCGTGGCGAGAGTGCCTGCAAGCGCTGCCACGCCAGTGACGGGAAGCCGGCCGCCTGCTCCTCTTGCGCGAGGGCCAACGCTGCCATCCAGCACGTCGGATCCTCCACCAGCGCTTCCTTCCAACGGCGGAGAGCCTCGGGGACCCGCTCCTGGGTCCTCGCCGCGTCTCCCAGCTCCGCCAACACGAGGCTTCGCACCGCGTGGGTGAGAGGGCCGTCAGCGAGGTTCGCCACCTCGGCCAAGGCTCGCTCCAAGGTTGCGCGTCGCTCATCCGTTTCGCGCGCGACGTCGGCCAGAGTCAGCAACACACTCCACCGCGGTTCGGCCCCAGCTTGAAGGGCCGCTTCTAGGGCGGTCACATCCTCTTTCGCGTCGCGATCGCCAGGGTGAACCAGCGCCAGCCATCGGCCGAAGGCGAGGAGTCGCGCGGCCGAAGTTGCGTCCGCGGCTGGCCTGGCGCTTGTCCCCAAAAGTGAGGCCAAGCTCGCCGGGGTGGGATGCCCTTTGGGCAGGAGCGCGCCCGACGAGCCGGGCACAGTCGCTTCGAGCTCTCTGCCCTGCCAAAGACGCCCCTCGAGATCGGTGAGCCGCGCGACCAACCGCCACGGACCGTCGGTCACGACGACCTTCACTAGCAGATGATTGACCCCCGCACGCAAGGGCAACGCAACGGCGTCCTGATCGAAGCCGAGAGTCCGCACGACGTCGCGTCGGAAGACGCGTCGGCCGTTGCACCATACTGCCAGCGGTCCCGCGCTCCCCAGGTGCAGTGCCACCCAGGCTGCCTGCGGACTTTCCAGGGCGTAGGCCACATAGGCGACGGCCTGCGAGTCCGGGCGCAACAGCCCGTCGAGCAGGAGCGTGCCGCGGCGGATGGCATCCGCGCCGGGACGCCAGCTCACGGGGCGCGACTTGCCTTCGAATGACGACTTGGGATCTACCCTGCCGAAGGCCTTGGCGGATTCGGGCCCAAACGGCGTATCCAGGCTGGCCCTCCCCTCGCCGAACGGACCTACGACCCAGGGTCTCGCCAGAAAGCCCATACGCTGGCGCAGCGTCGCGGCTTCTTCTGGATGTCCGAGATCTTCCTCTGCCCTGGCCAACACATAGCGGGCTTGAGCTGCGACCATGGGCGGTGCCTTGGCGTCATTGGCGATAGGCTCGACCAAGCTCCGCGTAAAGGACGCTCCCAAGCGCGGCGTGAGGGCGAGCATCTCCAAGAGCTCCCCGGCTCCCTCCCCCGTGAGTCGATGGGCGCCGAACGCCTCGGCATAGAACGTCGCCAGGCGTTCAGCGGGATCCGGCAAATCAGGTCCCGGCTGCGGCAGTGCTGCGGTTCTCACCTCACTCGCCATCAACGGAGCTCCGCCTTCAGGCAACTTGGCCCCGAGGGAGCCGACCGTGACGAGGACGAGGGTCGCGATGAGGCGAGAGACCGGGCCTCGCCCCCTGAATGGCACGCGCATGGGGTTGGGAGAGTATAGCCCTCCCGATCTCCGACCCTGCGACGGCGGATCGCTCTGGCGGGTCTACTTCTTCTGGAAGTACTCGGAGATGGTCTGCCGTAAGGCGATCCGAGCCCGATGCAGTCGCGTTTTCACCGTCGGGATGGTCACGCCCAGCGCCTCCGCGGTGTCTTCGGTCGACATTCCCTCCACGTCGCGCAGCAAGAACACCGCACGGTACATGTCCGGCAGCTGATCGACCGCCTTTTGAATCCAGGTTCGTAGCTCATCGGACTGGAGCTCGTCATCGGGGCGTCG
>Ga0170475_110564704_pt1 | contig 10704 bp, 5 predicted proteins | sample Soicark_Litter_5_FD_111474 | JGI IMG/M metagenome (GOLD analysis project Ga0170475, IMG submission 111474) | Avena fatua rhizosphere microbial communities from Hopland, California, USA. Combined Assembly of 48 SPs | reverse complement strand
GCCGGTTTCTCGGTCCGATCTCGGTAAACGGCGGGATGCCGACCCCCGCCCATTTGGCGCTGGGCAGCGACTGTTCGCGCGAGTTGGAGCCATTGCGGGTGAGGAACTGCGGCGCCGCGACGCGATCGCTGTTCAGGCGGAAGTAATGGACTCGCCTCTCCTTTGGACGAAGCCGGACTTCCGTCCAGTCCTTTTGCCCGGCCCACCGGAAGTGGTATGTCATCGGGGTCGCTTGGGCGTTCTCAATGCCAACGATGGCGTGGGCCTGGTTGAACGCTCGTGGGACTTGCTTGAACTCATCGACCTTCTCGCCGCGCGCGATCATCTCCTTGCGCCAGTATCTGAATACGATCTCGGTTTCGCGCTGGAGTTGTCGGAAGAACTCCGACCAGCTCACGAAGCCGTCGCGGTTGCTGTCCAGCGACCTGACCGGCGTGGTGAGCATTCGCGCCACCGAGGAGTGAACAGGCCGCCGCGAAGATTGTCGCTCCATGCCGCGTTGTCTGTCGCCGCCGTCACATCCACCGTCCCGCGCGCCTGGAACAGCAGACAGCGGACCGTTGGGTGAATCTGCGTCGCTCTTGGCGTGGTCAGGGAGCCGTCCTCCGCCGAATATTTGCCGCGGAGAGTCTTGGGCGAGCTGCAGCAGTCCGAGAACAGCACCGCAAGCTCGGTCTTCTTGGCCTCCATGGCCTTGCGGAGAACAGAGCGAAGCAACGGGCCCTTTTTCAGATCGAGGAAGTGCTCCTTGGTTTTGGGATCGATGGCGCCGTGTCCTCCGAAGAAGAACACCAGGCCTTCTCCTGGCGCCCTTCTCAGATCCTTGTAATACTTCAAGATACGGCTCGCCGTCGCATCCTCGCCTCGCAACACAGTGAGCGAGTATCGCCCGGGGGGAATGGTCGTCTGCCACAGATCACGCATCCGAGCCTCGTCGATTTGCAGGCTCTTCCTCAACTCCCGGTCGTTGGTGTCGAAGACCATCAGGATGTGAATCTTGCGCAGCTCCTGCGGAGCGCCCGCCGCCGGGCTCCCCAGGCAGACCCCCAGGCAGGCCAGCCAGCCGAGCAACCCCAGCCGCAGGGCCCAAACGATCGGTTGCATGGCTTACACTCCGTCCTCCAGATGCCGAACAATAGGGCCAGCTCGCGCCAATCGCAGGCTGGCCCTGGGGCGTCACCTTCCCGTCGGATTACTTGGCGATCAGCATCTCCGGGGCCACCTCATCCGTGCCCCAGTAGCGAATCTTGATCCGCGCCAGTTCTTCCGGGTTATTCAGTTCCGCTTCCGGAATCTTGAAGCCTTCGATCGGCTCGGCGTCGTGAACCAGCAGTCCGCTCGTCGTTCGCTTGGCGACAATGCGCACCCGGTGCTTGAGCCGATTCACCGCCAGCAACCGCTTCTGGTAGGTCGCCAGGTTCGCTGGCCTTTTCCCCTTGAGACCGCCCCGCAGCGAGATCAGCATCTCCGGCTCGCCGCCCGGGCCAGGGGGACCTTCCTTGCTCACAAAGACGACGACGTCGATCCACCCTGCCTTGTTCCCCATCTCCTGGGCTCGCGCCACCGACTCCTCAGCGGTCAGAGACTTGAACTTCAGCAGATTCTTCCCCTCCAGCCCGGTGTAGAAACCCTTGAAGATGTCTCGCGTCCCGCGTCGCTCCGGTGCGTACACCCACTTCCGACACACGATCGGGGGGTCAGCATTCTCCTTGTTCCAGAGGCTCTCACCATTCACCGCGATCAGGACACCGTAGGTGCGAGCATCCTCGACGTTTCGGGTCAACGCGAACTCCACCTGCGCATCCGCCGCCGCGTTGCCGACCTGGAATGTCTGTCCGCGCTGTCCCTGGGCCGCGCCCTGCAACGGCTTGACGTCCTGCTTGACCCCGTCGTAGAGCACCTCGAAGGCAAACCCGGCAATGTTGTCCGGCGTATAGGCATTGCTGCCGCCGTTGCCGGGGTTGTTGTCGCCGTTCTGATCGCGACGGGCCACCAGGCTCAGTGCCATCTTTGTCCGAGCCTTGCCATCATATGCCCGGCGCATGGCAGTCATCGACAGAGCGTAGCTGTAGCCGAGGTCGCTGAGCAAGGGCCGGTCGGTGTCCACGGTAAACTGCTTGACCTGCCGCATCCTCAACTTGCCGGTGGACCGGCTCTTTGCATCAAAGGCGACAATGGTCACCTTGGTCTTGGCGCGGTCGCCGGTGTTCTCCACGATGCCCGTCAGGAAGGCGCTGGGCTGAACCTTCCTGGTCCCGAAGCCGAGCGGGTACGACGTCTTGAACAGGCGGTCGAAGGCTGCCGCACTCGTCATGTACGCCCCAACGCCCTGCTGATTGGCCGTCTTCGTTGCATCGTGGATGATGTTGAGGTTGGTTTCTTCCTCATCGAGCGTCACGAGCAAGGCCGTCTCCAGCCGGTTCGTCAGGTTGACCGCGAGCGGGGCGGCGTTGTAGCTCGCCTTCCGGGTCCCCTTTTTCACCTGGAACGGCAAGATACCGACGTTGCGATACTTGTTCCGGTGCAGGAAATCCAGGATGTCGGAACTGTGAGTGAGCAGGGCCTTATCTAGTTGGCCCGCCTGTGCTGTCGTGGGCATCGCCGTCCACAACAGCCCTGCCATAACCGCCACCAAAAGGCCCGTGCGGCGATGCGTTTCTCCTCTTCGTTGTTGCTCCAACATGCTTCACCTCGTCTGTCGTTTTGTTTTCAGGTGTCCGGGCTCACTCACCCCTCATCCCCCCTTGGCCCCCTCTCCCAGGAGCCAAAGGAAGAGGGGGAGCCAGAGTTCCGGTCCCCCCTCTCCCACCTTGGGAGAGGGGGTTAGGGGGTGAGGGGGCTTTTCCACACTCACTCAGTCACCACCGCCCCCGCCGCCATTCGTGGGGTTTCTTTCTCCCGGCACCACCTTGACCTTCAGCGTCTGCAGGTGCTTGCCCTCGAATTTAACGAGCTTGACGTCGGCAGACCCCGCGATGGCCTCCCGATCAACATCGATCAACTCGCGTTTGATCGTCACACCGTCTCGCTTGACGATTTCCGTCACGGTCTTGAGCTTGCTGCTCCGCAGCAGGGCGCTCCGCAGGCCCAGGTAGGTCGATCGCGCCTGCTTCTCCTTCGATGGCGGCAAGCCCTTTGGCGCGACCAGGGTATAGTCCGTATCCGTCTGCCCTTCCTCAAAGACAACAACTTCGAGCCAACCGGCCCTCGCCCCCATGTCTTCCTTGGCCTTCGCCGCCGCGTCGCCGACCAGCACCTTGAACGGAAGTACCTCCCCTTTCACACTCTTGTCCGATTCGTTGTCGCCGCCTTCCGGCAACTTGAGGAAGCCCGTGATTTTCACCTCGCTGTTCTTCTCACCCTTGGGCATCAGCACGAACTTGGCGGCCGTCTCCGCCTCATCGGCCTGCTCGTTGATGACGTTGCGCTCATTGACGCGAAAGACAACGGCTCGCTTCTTGTCGGTGGTGTTCTGGAGCAAGAAGGAAATCTTGGCCTTCTCCGACGGGCTCTTCAACTGCCACTTGGCGCCGTCGCCCTCGGTCGCCGCCTCGCGGATGGCGTCCGTCGCTTCCGTACCGTCCACCAGCATCTTGATTGATACCCCGCCGATGTTGTCTGGCCGAACCTGGTCCACCCCATTCGGGGGCGGGTTGTCGCCACCGGGCTGCCGGCGCTTCGGCAGAAGTCGGTAGACACGTTTGTCCTGCTCGGGAAGAGTGCGTTTGGCGGTGAGCAGCGATTTGCCGCCTCTGGTGGAACTGAGGGAGTAACCCAGGTCACGCAGGACGAAGCGGTCGGTGTCGATGGACATCGTCGCCAATGTTCTCAGGCTCAAGTTGGTCTTGTCGAAGCACTCCAGGACGAGGGTCGTCTTGCCGTCCTTCGAGACGGTTACCTTCCCCGTCAGGAATGCGTCTGCCTTGACCATCTTGTTGCCCCAGGCCAGGGGATAATCCAGGTCGAACATTTTTCGCCGGCCTGACACATCTTTGTACCACTGGCTGATCCCGCGCCTGCTGGCGACCTTGCAGGCGTCGTGGATGACGCCCAGCGCCCTGGACTCGTCCTTGCCGTTGTTGACAATCAGCAGGGTCTCGACCCGGTCGATCAGATTGCCACAGATGGGAGCGGTGAAACTCTCCTTGGCGGTGCCATCCTGCACCCGGAAGCGCAGCACCCCGACATTGCGGTACTTCGCCTTCAGTTCCTTCACTATCTCCGGCATCTTCTTGTTCAGCCGATAGTCGAGGCGGTCGGCCCGGGCGGTGCCTGTCAGGGCAAGGCCGGCCAGAGCCAACGCAACCAGGAGGCCCAATCGCAATTTCATAACTTGTCTCCGATTGTCTGATTTACTTCCCTTCCGGCTCGATGGTGAACTGACTGTCGGTATCCGCGAACATCGGAGTACCGACACCCGTCCATCGGCTCGCCGGCACCGCCTGCTCCGGCCCCTTGCCGATTCGCGTCAGGAACTGCGGTGGCGTGGCCTTTTCGCCAGGAAGGCGCAGGTAGTGCGCCCGCCTCTCCTTGGGTTGAAGCCGAACCTCGACCGTCTCTGTTTGCCCAGCCCATCGGAAACGGTAGGTCAGGGGAATCATCTGGGCGTTCTCGATGCCGACGACTGCGTAGGTCTGAGGGAACAGGCGCGGCACTTGTTTGTGCTCGTCGATCCTCTCGCCACGAGCGATCATGTCCTTCCGCCAGTACCGGAACAGGATCTCGGTTTCTCGGGTGAGTTGGCGAGAGAACTCCGACCAGCTCACAAAGCCATCGCGGTTGCTGTCCAGCGACCTGACCGGAGTGGTGAACATGCGAGCGACCGAGCGAGTGAACAGGCCACCGCGAAGATTGTCGCTCCACGCCGCGTTGTCTGTCGCCGCTGTCACATCCACCGTCCCGCGCGCCTGGAACAGCAGACAGCGGACCGTTGGGTGAATCCGGATTGCTCTCTCGTTGTCGAACGGCCCTTCCGAGGGAACCTTGGCACGGAACTCTTGCGGGGAACTGCAGCAATCCGAGAGCAGCACGACGAGGTCCGCCCTCTTGGCCTCCATCGCCTTGCGGAGTACCGAACGGAGCAGTGCCGGCCTCTTCACCAGATCGAAGAAGTGCTCCTTGCTCCCCGGGTCGATGGCGCCGTGGCCTCCATAGAAGAAGACGAGCCCCTCGCCCGGCCCCGTCTTCAAGTCGCGGTAATAATTCAGAATGCGTGACGCGGTCGCTTCTTCGCCGCGGAGGACTTTCAGGGTGTACCGCCCTTCTGGAATCGTCCTCTTCCACGTCTCGCGCATCCGGGTTTCATCGTGTTCGAGGCTCTTCTTCAGCCTCGGGTCGTTCGTGTCGAACACCATCAGGATGTGGACTTTCTGGAGTTCCGGAGCAGCTTCCGCTGGCCCTGCGGCGAAACAGACACCCAGCCCGGCCAGCAGCCAGACAAGCATGCCGAGCTTCAAGGTCCAGATGATCGGTCGCATGGCATTCCTCCACTCCATCTCGTCAACTTCCCACTCGGTCCACGTTGCAGGTTTCGCGTCATTGCACAGGTCGGTCACGCTCTCCCCTCACCCCCCAACTCACTCTCCGTCGGCCCCGCCGCCTCCTGGGGGGGTGTCTTCGCCTGGCACGATCCTGAACTTCAGGGTCTGCAGGTGCTTGGCCTTGAACGTCACGAACTTGACCCCGCCAGCTTTTTCCATGGCGGCCTCGTCTGCCACGATCAACTCCTTTTTGACCGCGAGTCCGTCTACCATGACTACCTTTGTCTCGGTCTTGAGCTTGCTGCTCCGCAACAGAGCGCTCCTCAGACCCAGGTAGGTCGATCGCGCCTGCTTCTCCTTCGACGGCGGCAAGCCCCGCGGGGCGATCAGCATCACGTCCAGGTCCGTCTCTCCCTCCTCGAAGACGACCACCTCGATCCAACCGGCCCTCGCCCCCATCTGTTCCTTCGCTTCTTCCGCTCCCTTCCCGACCAGCACCTTGAACGGAAGCACTTTCGTCTCCCCAACTTTACCGGAGCCGTCCTCCGAGTCTTCCGGCAGCTTGATAAAGCCCTTGACCTTCACCTCGCTGTACTTCTCTCCCTTGGGCATCAGCACAAACTTGGCGGACATCTCGGGATCGTCGGACTGCTCGTTGATGACGTTGCGCTCGTTGAGCCGGAGGACCACCGCACGTTTCTTGTCGGAGTTGTTCTGGAGCCAGAAGACGATCTTGGCCTTCTCCGACGGGCTCTTCATCTGCCATTTGGCGCCATCGCCCTCGGTCGCCGCCTCGCGGATGAGGTCCGACTCCTCCTTGCCATCGACCAGGACCTTGAGCGATACCCCTCCGATGTTGTCCGGCTTTACCTGGTCCACTCCATTCGGGGTTGTGTTTTCGTCCGGTTTCCGCCGTTTCGGCATCAGCCGGTAAACGCGCTTGTCCTGCTCGGCGATGGAGGACCGCTTGGCGGTAAGCAGCGATTTGCCTCGGCTGGTGGCGCTGAGAGAGTAGCCCAGGTCACGCAGGACGAAGCGGTCGGTGTCGATGGACATCGTCGCCAATGTTCTCAGGCTCAAGTTGGTCTTGTCGAAGCACTCCAGGACGAGGGTCGTCTTGCCGTCCTTCGAGACGGTCACCTTCCCCGTCAGGAATGCGTCTGCCTTCACCCGCTCGGTGCCCCATGCCAGGGGATAATTCACGTCGAACAGTTTCCGCCGGTCCGCCATCTTGGAGAACCATTGACCGATTTTCTGCTTGCTGGCAGCCTTCCCGGCGTCGTGGATGATGCCCAGCGCCCTGGACTCGTCGTCCCCATTGTTGACGATGAGCAGGGTTTCGACCCGATCGACGAGGTTGCCACAAAGAGGAGCGGTGAAACTCTCCCTGGCGGTGCCATCCTGCACCCGGAAACGCAGCACACCGACGTTGGAGTACTTCGCCTTCAGTTCCTTTACGATCTCGGGCATCTGCTTGTTTAGCTGGAAGTCAAGCCGATCCGCTCGAGCGTCACCCGTCAGAGCGACGGCGGCCAGCGCGACTACCATTGCCATGCCCATTCGCCATTTCATCGAGTTTCTCCTCATCGTGGCAGTTCATTCCGAGTCTGGACAGCGCCCGGATAGAGATTGCCATAACTCTTCTACTGACACAAACGTTAAGTGTGACGGAATCCGGATTGTTCCGTCCGCAGCACGTTCACGGCTTACAGAGCACCCCAATGTCTGGCATGAACAGCGGGTCGAACTCGGGCACCTGTGCGTGGTCCTTGAGCTTGAGCTCGGGCAGCAGGTTCCGAATCCTCGTTCGCACAGTCTGCTGCATCTCCCGCGCTGTTACCTCGCGTCTGCGTGTGACATCCTTGTTCTTCCCGGAGTCGCCCAGAGCAGCCAGCAGTCCCTGCGTGAACAGGCCGTGCTTCATCCCCGTCTTTTCGGGGATTGGCTCCCGGGCGGCCTGGTCCGCCTTGCTGGCGGCGAACGTCATGAAACGCACCCCCTCGCTGTTGAGGTCCCGCACCGGGTTGATAATCGCCGCACCCGAATGGCAAGCGTCGATGAAGATCAACTTGCGGCAGGGGATGGCGGCCAGCGCCTCGCGGAGTTGCTGAGCGCGGAGCATCGTCTTGCGGTCGGCGGAGTTGAAGTCGTAGCAGACGAAGAAGAAACTCCCGGGTTCAAAGTTGCGGTCGTCGTCTTCCTTTGCCGAACCGTGCCCGGAAAGGAACAGAATGACCGTGTCGTCTGGCCGAACCTTCTTGCGGAGCTGTTCGAGGTACGAGAGGATCTCTGCGGCGGTGGCCTTCGGCTCGGGGATGAGCGTGACCTCACTCTTGTCGAACAGGGCACTGCCCGCTTGCTGCTTGAAAACGCGGGCCATTTCCTCGGCGTCGGCCTTGGCACATCGCAGTGAGGCAATGCCGCCAGCGCCGAACCTGGCGCGTTTGTAGTCGTTGATGCCGACGACCAGTGCGTACAGGTTGGGCTTGGGTCGGCCGGTGACAGCGTAATCCACCTCCGCGACGGCCTCGCCGCGGGCTCCCACGTCATTGTAACTCACGAGCGTGAAGTGATTGAGCCCCTTGCGGAGTTTCACACGGGAGATGGACACGCGCGCATCGACTGCACCGTTCTTGATCTCGATGTCCTGACTGATCCGAGTATCCTCTTGCCAGAGCGAAACACGGGTCACCTTGCGGCTTTTCTGTCCGGCGCGGGACCTGGCGGTCAACCGCAGTTCCAGATCGACCCCCTTGCCAGGCAGTTTCTCGACGATCAGGCTGGTCGCGGGTGGTTCCAGGTCGGGGAAAAGGACGCGATCGGGCTTCTGGAATGCCGACTTCACCGTCCCCCATATCTTGCCCGGGTTGTGATAACCCACTCGCTTGCCCTTGGCGCCCTCCCCAGCCTCCTCGCCGCGCAGCCGCTCCAGGGGGTAGAACACCGGCTTTTGCGTGAGCTTCTCCCCATTGACGTGCCAGCCGACGAGCCGGTCGCCGGCGGTCGAGGTGGTGTCGTAGTAGAAGTCGCGCCAGCGCCAGATGACCCAGTCGCTGCCGCGCTCCTGCCGGGTGGGGAAGAACCGCCACAACGGCCGTTGTCGCACCGTGGTGAGCTGAACCTGTTCCTTGCCGTTGTGCTTCCAGACGAAGATGTACTCCCGGCTCGCCTCGGCACGCTGGAGCTTGAGCGACACGTCGTCGAGTGAAAGAAGTTTCCAGTGATTCAAGCGCAGCACGTACTTTTTCATCAGCGCGGTGGCGGTGTCCTTGTCGCGAGCGTAGACGAAGCCCTGCGGCGACTTCCGCTCAGAGGAAACCACCAGGTCGATCTCGTCGCCATCGGTCAGTCCAGCTTCCCAGGCGGGGCTGCCTGGATCTATCTTGCGCACGACCAGTTTGTTCCCATTCTGAACGAAACTGGCGCCGAGTTCGCGCTGCTCGGGCCAGTCCTCCAGGCTCCAGCAGGCAATCGTCTGGTCGCGCCCGCCCGTCACCAGCAGTTTCCCCTTCGGCGACAGACCCATGCACATGACCTCGGCCTCGTGTCCGGCCAGCACTCGCGACAGCCGGACGTTGTTCGGCCGCAATTCGTAAATGCTGACCCCCCACATGTGGCCGACCGCAAGGCGCGGAGGCTTGGTCGCTGTTGGAGGGATGAACGTGTAGCAGCGCGGGATTTGATTGACCCGCTTGAGATACAGCGGCGGGTTCTCCGAGTCGTCAAGTGCAACATTGGTGCCCCCGGGCCCGAGCACGCGCCAGAGGAAGTCGTTCTCCGTGGTCAGCACGCTCCAGCCGTTGTACGTCCGCAACGGCTCGACCGGCTTGAAGTCCGCGGGGACACTCGGTTGGATGCTGTGGATGGCGCCATCGAGATTGAAGACACGCCACGGGCCGGTGCCGCGGTCGTTGGGATGCTTGGGGGCAGTGTTCAGCCGATCTTTCCAGGCCAGGTATTTGTCGTTGGCCGACATGGCCACGGACCAGATGGTGCTGCCTGGGCTCTCGATGGTGTCCAGGGAAGTTTCCTTCCGCCAGTCCCACAGCCGGACTTCCTGGTTGGGCCCGCCCGCCGTGGCGAGTTGGCCGGCGTGTTTGGGGCGAAAGGCAATGTTGTCCACGCGGTAGCCGACGTCGAGCCCTTTGGTAGTCAATCGCTTGCGGGTCGCTACCTCGTAAACGTGAACTCGGCCACCGATGACGTTGTGGAATGGATCAGCGCCTTTGAGCAGATGGGGAAACTCCTGCATGCCGATCGCCATCAGTTTTCCGCTCGGACTGAACGTCAGTGCGGTTGGCACTCGCTCACGGCCTTCCTGCGGCAGGAGAATGGGCCAGCGGACGCCCTTTGCCGCGGTCCCCTGAGTGCGCAGCGTGGCGAGGTCGATGACTTCGACGGCGTGGTTGCTGGCAATCTCCTCGGTATCGCTGTCGCTGGAGCCGACCAGCCAGCGACCGTTGGGACTGATCGCGACGCGCACCAGTCGCCGTTGCTTGAACGACCCCAGTTCGACCGGACGGGCGCTGGGGTTGTTGACGTTCCATTCCCGGATCTTGCCATCCCGGGCGACCGTGAGGAAACGGGTGTTGTCGAGGAAGAAGATCAGCCGGATTCGGTTGACTTCTTTTCCACCAGAAAAGGCGAAACGAATCGGGGTTGTCGCGCCTGAAGCCGGTTCCCAGCGGAACAGCTCACCCAGTTCGGTGCCGTGGACGGTGTATCTGCCGTCCTTCGAGAAAGCGATGGCCCATGTAGTCTGAGGACTCTCGGGTTTCTCCAGGACGGCATCGACCCGTCCGGTCGCCCGGTCGAGGATGGCGATCAGTCCCGTCTTGAGCCCGAAACCACCGACGGCCACCCGTTTGTTGTCGGGCGACAGGTCCAGGGCGAAAATACCGCCGCGCTGCTCGCGGTAGATCGGCCAGCGCAACGGCGGCCGGGCTGGCAGGATGAACTGGGAGTCGCCGATTTGCCAGGTGCGGACGACCTTGTCGTCGCCGGCGGCGAGGAGTTCGCCTCCCGAGGGGGTGAAGTGGAGGGCGTCGCAGGAAGCGTGGCGTGCGCCAGTCTCCAGAACCAGCCCGGGAGAGGTGCGGCGATCCTGGGCGGAGGCTTCCGCTGGCCAGAGCAACAGACTCACCAACCCGGTAAGCAGGCAGTAGACCAGTGGGCAGAGACGATCGAACGATTGTTTCATGGGACGCAATCGGCTGGGTGATTG
>Ga0170475_105161925_pt1 | contig 10704 bp, 6 predicted proteins | sample Soicark_Litter_5_FD_111474 | JGI IMG/M metagenome (GOLD analysis project Ga0170475, IMG submission 111474) | Avena fatua rhizosphere microbial communities from Hopland, California, USA. Combined Assembly of 48 SPs | reverse complement strand
AGGCGCAGAATTCGCAATTATACGAAAACTTGAGAACCTCATAGAAGCTCCTGGAAGTGAAATGGCAAATCTCGAATTGAGGAAATCTGTATAGAACTGCTACGGACGCTAAGCGTCCGAACTTTAAGCTGTCCAAAAGATAACGGAAAGCTTGAGAAATATCCTTCGATCAACTGCGGGGGTAATCAGTTGTCAGCCGCTCTGTAGGTCACGATAGCTGCTCCTACGCGGTAATCGCCAGGTCCGTTGAAGGTGCCCGTGTACTCGAATGTGCTGATCGATTTACTGATCCGATAGGCGATTCGCGATCCTCCGATTGGCTCTTGCTCGGCTAATATCCAAGGGGGACTATCAGTAAATTTCATCACATTCGGATAGGCCTGTTCGGTCCAACCTACGAGAAACTCAGAAGCTTTCGTCGTCACAGTTGTTGGACCAGAAGTAAAAGTCGTGCCGCTGTTGTATCCGTTATCGCGGACGCTTGTACGATCTCTCATCGGTTGTTCTGGCGCTAGCCCCGAAACCTCCATAAGAATTACCTGGAAGTGCGTCGATTCACTCGCATTCAGAGTAATTGTCTGGGCCCTCCCAGTCCCTGCCGAGGAGTAGAAGTGTATGCTCTGCACCTCGCCAAACAGATAACGTAGATCTTGCACATACATATTGGCATTCGGCTTGTGATCATCCGTGACACTCGTTACCGCAATTGTTGGTGTTCCTGACACCAACGCGAATACGACGATTGCATTGCTGGCAGAAGTCACGTTTCGGAACGAGCACTGATAAGTGGCCGAGTAATTGACCCAGTCCTGACACTGCACGGACTGCACCAAAGCGGGCTCTTGCGCAAAGAGAGGATGAGCGAAAAGCAGAGCGATCGAGACACAAAAGTGTCTTGCACTTCGACTCAGGCTGCCGGGAGAAACCATAATCGGAAGTTGTACATGCGTCGGAACACAGCGATGTCGTACACGGTTGGCCAGCATTTTGCGAGCAGTGGGGGAGGCTGTTTCTAATCAGCGATGAAGTTTTGGACAACCGACGGATCGAGCATGGCTCTGACCATCGATTTCATGGAACTTCGATCGGCGACCTGCAACGTGCTAAGAAGGTACTGCTCCTGCGGAGCCAGTGTGCTCATGCTGATGGAGGGTAGCTGCGCCTTCTTTCCCCTCAACTCGACAATTGCCTGAGCGCACTCAAGGAAACCGTTCTGATATCCTTGGCTTGCGATCCGGCAGCCCAACAGTCTGGCCGAGGCTGCACATGCGATATGGCCGGGCGCGAAGCTGTGTGTGGCTACCTGAAACATTCGCAGATCGGGACTCGAATCCCCAACGGCGTATGTTTCAGCATTCTCGAGACCCGTTAGGCGAAGTAGTTCGGTTAGGCCGCGTCCTTTGTCCGTCTCGCTAGCGAGAATCGCGGTGTCCGAATATGTCGGATGAATACTGAGATCTTCTACATCAAGTCCGGCCAAGAGATCTTGGACCATGATCTTCGGCAGTGGTACCGACCGACCTTTTTCGTAAGTGTATGCCTTAATTGAATATCGATAGTCATCGTTGAGATATACACCGGGGATTTGCCGCAAAGCCCGTCGGGCATACTCCAGTTTTTCAACGGACTCATTCGATAGCAGTACTTGTTCCCGGTCAGAAATACTATCCCAAACGTGAGCTCCGTACTCGGAAACGCCGCCCGCGAATCCGTACGCCCGGCAGTATTCCTTCATCTCTGGAACACTCCTCGCCGTGTTCAATGCGATCGCGAAGCCATTCTGCTGCAACAAAGAGATCGCTTGAATGCCAGCAAGAGTAGTCGACGGATATCCAAAAACCTGTTGATCGATGACACCGTCCACGTCAAGAACTACTAGTGGGGCACTCCAACGTACCTCCGGGGGTTTGTGGCAAAGCTTCGCACAGAAGCGAGCTGTGTGCGCTACAAGGAAGTTCCACGTATCGATGTATTTCTGATTGAACTCTTCGTGTCTTGCACGCATTCGCGGATCATTCAGGTTCTCCAGCGCACGGTCTAGTGACCAGGATCCTGCCAGAATCTTGTGAAGCATAATTCGGGCGTACACATTTTGATCGCCGCTCTCCGCACTGTACGTTCCGAGCAGTTCCTGTTCTTCTGCCGGCGAAAGGTTCCAATGCAGGATGGCTTCCGCCAGATCATAGGCCGGATCCGTAAGGTTTAACTGATGCTTGCCCATGCCATGTTGCTCGAAATCGCTTTTCAGCATGGAGCCAGAAGACGCGATCCACTCCAGCCTCCGCATTCTGGCGTCAATCAGGGTTGGCTCATGAGACTGCATCGCTGCCAGCTCCCGCTTCATGCGAGCCCTCTTAAGAAATCCTCCAGCCTTGCCGTATGCAATGCTCAATCGCCCCGCGAGTTCCTCGATTCCCCGAGCTGCCTGGCTATCACGCAGCACGTCCATACGCGACGAGTTCAACCGAAGGTCGCGGGCTCTCGTTGCCGTATAATTCGCGAGGGTTCGAACCACTTCCGCGCGGGGAAGTTCACCGTCTTCATTTACCCACTTGCTGTACAGAATGCCATCTCGAAGTCCGATGATCGGCGGGATAAACTTCGCTAGCCGTAGCCCTCCTACAAAGGCGTGGTAACCCAGCCACCCCCATCCGACACTCTTCGCGATCACTTGCTGGGTGACCGTTTCGCCAGGCCGAGTTAGGCGGACGGAATACACCCATTTGAGACGCGTGTGGTATTTGTCTTCCGAGACCTCGTTTAGGCGGGCATTGGCGTCTTCGGCATCGGTTTCGTCGACCTCAGCGCGCCAGCCCTGCGACTCGAAGTATTCCTTAAGTACTTCGGGCCCGGCAGGTGAGATCAGTTTGTGTTTATACCACTGCTCGTGCTCCAGCGTGAGGACGTGACAGGCAGTGATGGGTGCGGAGTCCGCGTGACCTTTCCAGTTGCGGCCATTCCTGTGCACGGGGAAGAGCAAAACAACATTGTTCATCGCAATGCCCTGCTTCGTCAGCAACGCAATCCCTTTGCCTAGCGTTCCTCCCGTTGCTATCGGCTCATCAATCAATAGTGCCAGACAATTCTGAGCTGCTTTCCGCGTCGTGATTTCCCTCTCGACACGCGATATTCCAGCCTTTGGGCGAAGTGTCACAGCCTCCACATTCGTATAGCCTTGCGACTCGAGGTAAGCGCGCAACAAGATGGCGAAATACGAGCCGGCAGTTCGAAGTCCAGTTACCAGGATAGGCCGCTTGCGATCAGGAAAGGCGGCAACAAACTTCGCCCCAAGGCTGAGGACATCAAAATGGGTCAGGTCTTGTGACCGGAACGCGGCTGGGATTCTCGGATGGCGTGCGGCTAACGCAATCGGCATCCCAGCCTTAAGCAGGCTTCGAAGCCGCGAAATCGCGTTGGCAGCATCGGGTCCGTTCGCATCCTGCAGCAGAGTGCTCCGCACCACTGCAACAACGGCCAATTCCAATTTGGCCCGCCACTTCGACAATCGTCGCGCCGAAATCGTCGAATACGCACCGCTCGCGTGGAGAGTTGCCTCCGCGACTTTCGTGACCGGTGCAAGCGCGGGGAAGACTCCCAATACCTTCGAGAAGTTGTATCGGCGGCCCAGAAGATGGTCATCGGTCGTGTCGATGATTGTGCAGGCGAGTAGATACACATTCCGCGCAATCTCGTCGCGGCGCCAGTCCGCTTCGGCATCCATAAACCGACTTAGTTCCTCGTCGAGATGCCCTACTACTTCTCCAATAGTCGGATACGCATTCAGGCACCAGCTATAAAAGTTGTAAAACTCGTTTTCCTCGGCAAGGTTCATTCTTACCGTGGAGAAAATATCCATTTCAGTCGTAGTCATAGGTCTCAGTTCCAGTAGATTGGAATTGTTAGCGGATATTACGTACTTAGATCAAGGTGGTACTTACGATTTGCTGCTAATCCGATAGATGCGGAAGAGGAGAAGCGCTGTTTCAGCCTGAGAAAGGGTTGCTCTACAAGATAGTACGATGCAAGTGCGAACAGCCCAACGAGTATGAGATTCCAGGGAAATGTGCACACTAATGCTGCCGAACCACGGTTCAAGAATAGTTGTTGCCAGATGTAAAGCGAATAGCTGAGTACGCCGATAAAGGCAATCGGCCTCCCTTCCAGGACCCGCCCTACTCTGCCTGAGGCAAAGGTCATGCAACGATCAATGCAGATCGCGATACAAACGTTCATGATGGATTCGCCAAAGGCCATGTAAATTCTAGGCCAATCCTGGAGGAGGTTCGCCGATACGGCGACCATTGCAATGATGGCAAAACGGCGTGGCCCCAATAGGCGTGTGTACCAGGATTGGGTGTGGAGCCAATCGCGAGTTCCGGCCAGGAAGCATCCGATCGCCAGAGCGTCCGCGACGGTTGGAAACATATGGCCTATACCGTGCCGGACAGAAGGCACCAAGTAGTACACTGATAGCCGTACGAACGGAGACATGATGAAAACGGCGGCCGCGATCTGAAAAGTCCGCTTGCGACTGCAAACAGCGACTACCGCAGGCCAGATTAGATAAAACTGCTCTTCCACCGCAAGCGACCACAAGTGGCCGACGTGCCAGGAATGATCGAAATGAAAATTCATCAAATACGTAAGTGCGAACAGAAGGTCATGCGGCCGCAACTGAATGATTGCCGTCAGGCTAAGAGCACAGACCACCAGTAAAAACGTATAGAAGGCCGGGAAAATCCTGAGCACACGACGCGTGTAGAAGTTTTTCAGCGAGATTCGTCCTGTCCTCGCCATCTCCTTCAACAATAAGCTGGTGATCAGGAATCCAGAGATGATGAAGAAAACACGCACTCCGAAGTTCGCGTACAAGCCAAACAGCGGAACAGTCGGGAAGTTTTGCGTTCCACTCATATGCCCAAGTAACACGAGTAGAATGGAAAGCGCTCTCAAGCCATCCAGAGTCGGTACGCGACTCGCAGAAGCCGATGATTTCCGCGCAGGCAGCAGAACGGCGTCGCTGGTACGCTGCTGGCCCGCCCCGATAGGACGAGTAACAGTTAAGCCGATGTTTGCCATGGTGATGAGAAGAGCACTGCTAAAGGGGAGTCTTCCGGCAGCTGCGATTAGTTCGACGTTAACCGAAATGTGAGTCGCACGGGTAATGGCCTCTGAGCACCCCCGTGCACGTCCGTCGTGATTAACTCAACGTATTACTGCACCGTGGCCGCTAGTCCACTTGGTGGAGCGGGGCGAACGCCTGTTTCACCCGTTGCGGCGATCGCACCGATATCCCAAGCGCCAGAACCGGGACGCATGATTCCTAGATAGTCAAGAACTCCAGAGGGCCACGAGGCGACGGTCGAAGTCAGGTTAACGCCAGCTCCTGCAGCCGGGCTGCTGGATTGAAGGTGAAAGTCGCTTCCCGGCACCAAGAACTGAGGATTCTGACTGCTTACCTGGTTCGTTATCGCGATATTGGAGAAAGCGGAGTAGTCTACTGCTCCTGCAGGGTTGAAGAAAAGATCGTGGTCTGAAGTCCAGGTGATCCCAGAGTATGATTCCATCTTAAGAATCTGCTGGTTGTTGAGCGAATAATAGATATTGTTTTTTGTCAGAACCTTCGCGTCACCGCTTCCACCGACCCAAACGTCGTAGTTACCACCTGAACCTGCCTGATAAAATGTGTTGTTGAAAACCGCGATATTGCGAGTCCCGGCGTTGATGTTAACTGCTCCTAAATCGCCTCCCATAGATCCACCCTGGAAGATGTTGTCGTAGATATAGATCTGGTCAACATACTGATAGCCATCCCCTGTGTAAATGAAGTCACCCTGCGTTCCATCATGGAAGTAGTTTCCATGAATGTAGATGTTCTTGGTGTCGTTCGGACTTGCAGGGGGATTGTTCCCCCCTTTGGAGAGAAAAATCACTCCACCATGATGGTCATTCGAGAAGGGGCTGTCAAACTCGTTCCACCCGACATCGATGTTCTGAGTCGTGATCCGAGATACTGGAAGACTGTCAGGATAGCCATCGCGCTGAGTCTTGATATAGATATTGTGGGCGTAGGAATCATACCCGTTGTTGAAATAGTAGTTCCCGTAGATTGAACCGTATTGAGATGCTCCAACAAACGTGAATCCACTTTGATGCTGGGAACCGGGTCTCATATTGACGATGTTCGAACCGATAATTCGGTCATATTGCCCATAGATGTCGAGAGCGTCCTGACCATGCGTTGTGTTTGCGCCCGTGATGTAAAGCTTACTCCAAGTGAAATAGTCGTTGGGCCCGCCTCCATTAGGCCCTGAGGTGTCGCCATTTTGATAAACCGCTCCATAGGAGGTGTTCCTCAGGTCCAATGTCGGCATTTCGGCAGGATAACCAATCAGCGCCTTCTGGCGCGACGATCCTCCATACGTTCCGTAGAGTTCGATTAAGGCAGCGGCATTGCTGTCAAACGGATCGATCGCAGAGTAGCTTCCCGCCCGAATGTACATGATGTACTGACCATCGCCGGCGGCATTGTTGCTGGGATCGAATTTGTAGGCATTTCGAAATGGGCCGTCGCTACCGGTGTGCCCGCTCCGCGTGGAGTACAGTCCGTTATAAGAGTCGTTCCCATCGGACGCCGAGATGAAATAAATGCTTCCTGATGCAATGGTGAACGGTAACACGTTCGAACTTTGGCCGCCCACGGTCGCCGCCAGTCCTTCGGAACAGGTCGCACTCATCCTAGCGTTGAGCCAAAACGTGATGCGGGCGAGTCCACGCGGTACACGTGGGTTTGCGGTGGCGTTCCACTCGGCCACGCTCATTGGATCAGTGCTCGAGAGCGTTTGACCACAAGCTTTCACGCTGCCGCTGGTCCCGAGATTTGTTCCCCAAATTGTTACGGCTGCCCCTTTGCTGCTGGATCGTTCCCATCCTGTTTTTGGTCCCCAAATCAAATCCGAAAAGAGAAGCACGGGTTGACTCTGTGCGAAGGATGCGGAACTCCATAACAGAGAAATCAGCGCGATCCATTTGAAGCTCTTCATTCCGAATACCTTTTGGCGTTTCTGCGGCATCTGCAATCGGCTCTAATCGCACAAATTGCGCAGAAGAATTGTGCCCCTTATAACTTGAACGCTCAAGTCTCAGAAGGACATGGCCGTAACGCAAATGGTCATTGTCCGAACAACGCAGCCGCTAGTTAAGCGCTGTACCGATGCGATGATGCCGGTTTGTCAATCCCGCTCTACGGTCTATAAAACGAGGGGTCGTCGCGTGGAGGGGAGGGCGGCACCGGCACTGGAGATCGCAATCAGTCCTCGTTTCTGTAGCAGATCGTTATACAACTGACTTAGCCGCCGCGACATGTGATGCACAGTGAATTTCGACTCCACGACACGGCGTCCTTCCTGGCCCATCTGCCGCGCACGCGCATGATCACTAAGAAGGCCAACGATGCGGCTAGCGAGCGCAGCTGAATCTTCCCTAGGCACTAGAAACCCGCTTATACCATCGACGACGACTTCTGGATTTCCGCCCACGCTTGTTGCCACGCATGGGAGTCGACATGCCATTGCTTCCAAGAGCGCGTTGGACATTCCTTCGCTTCGGGAAGGAAGGCAGAACATATCGGACTGTTTCAGCAGAGCGTATACATCGCTTCGGGCTCCGAGAAACCTAAAGTTGCGCTCTAGGTCCATGCGTTTTATGGATGCTTGCACTGCATCCCAATACTCCGGCTCCTGAATGGCACCTCCGATGATGGCAAAAATCGCATTCGGTATCTTCCGAGCAACCAGAGCGGCAGCCTCGACCAATATGTCAATTCCCTTAACCTGTCGAATGTTGGCGACGGTCGAAATGACTGGCTGACCTTCGTCCGCCCCAAACGACAGCCCGCGATCGGCCGGGCCGGCGGCATCTATGGCATCAAGATCTACACCATTGTAGACCGTGACCACCTTGTCCTTAGGAATGTGGTCGCCATTAATGCAGACCTCTCTCACTGTGTCAGATACGGCCTGAACTTGATCGAAAAGACGATTGGCAAATCGATACGAAAAAGCGTGTTTTCGCGAACGCAAGATTCCCATGTCGCGTCGGCTCGAAATGACCACAGGACAGCCACTCAATCTTGCCACCGTGCCACCCCACAGATCTGACGCGGGGAAGAATGTGTGTACGACTTTTACTCGTTCCCTGCGCAAAAGCGAGGCAAAATCCCTTGCGCATCGTAAAGCTTTCCTTCCGTACATGCTGGTGAGCGGAATTATATGAACCGGGCAAGGAAATCTCTGAGTCACGCCTTCCCCAGCCCAAAAGGTCGCTACCATGCAGCGGAATCCATGGGCGGGTAAGGAGCTGCAAAGCTTTTGAACCACTCCCTCGGCTCCACCCTCGGTGCAATGAAGACGGTCGATCAGAAACAGGACCTTAGGTTCGTGTCCTAAACTCAAATTCTCGTGCGCGACCTTGTTTTCAGAAAGCGTCATAGCCGATATGACAATGATTCTGGAACGGCAGAGTCCCAGGGGAAATTGGGAGCACTCGGTTCGCCGACGACGTCGTTCCCGTCGGGAGTCTTCAAATCTAGACAGTCCTGCGCGACAACGGTAGTGCTTATCGTGCTCTCTGCGGGGCAGCGTTTCTCGATCTCATGCGCGCAGCACACCAGGCCAGCGATGATCCACATATAGCCATTGACTTGTAGATAGGTCCATCGGTCTCCGAACAGATTAGCCGTCACAGCACATACGAGCCAACCAATCAAACCCAGACCCAGAGCCTTGAAGAACGGATCGCGAGCGTGGCGGAACAGGCGATAACCTTCGCCAAAAGTTCTCGCCAACAACCACAAGAAAATGAGAAATCCCAAGATTCCGGTTTCGACTAGCACCTTAAGGAAATAATTGTGCGTGTCGGAGTAGTAACCCTTGGTCCAATATGGAACCCTTCGCAAATTCATGTACTCGTAGGTATCAAAGCCCGTTCCCAGAAAAGCATGCTCGTTGAACACTTCCATCGTGTCTGACCAGATTGAGAAACGGGCGTTAGCTGAACTGTCGAATTGACCATTTTGCTGGTTGTAGGTCATATCGACTCGTTGTTCCACAGCTGGTGGAACAAGAGTTGTCCATGTAAACAGGAAGACTATAAGTAATAAGAGTAGTTTCCGCTGCTTGAGCAGTCCGATCACCAGACAACCAACCAAGAATGCGGCATAGCCCCCACGAGAAATGCTATACATCAGCACGATCACCGAGAAAGCCGCCAAGCCGTAGTAGCCAGCGAGCACCCATTTTTTTCGTTCAAACGCAGCTAGAGCCAACAAAAACGCACTCGCTTGGGAGGCGAATGCGGCCAGTCCGTTAGCGCCGGCATAACCCATGCTGCCCCCCTCGCCATGTAGGTCATTTGAGTAACTGGAGAAATCCCTATCTGACACTTCGTTCCAGAAGCTCTTGTCCAGTTCCAGGGTCGCCAAGCACATGACCAGCACCATTGCCTGCATCTCTCGCTTGGTCTGCACCACTGAAGCTACCAGCAGTAACATTGCCGGCATGATCATGTACTCTTGCCAGACGCTGAATCGGGGATCGCCAGGAAACGGTAAGTCTTTCTTCAGATACAGCGAACCCATGCAAAGCGAGACGAAGGTGAAAAGGGCAAAAACCGCAAGGAGTTTTCTCCACGACGTCTTTGGCAATATGGGCCGCCCCAACCGCCATTGCCCAATAGCTACGCCAATGAGCATGATGCCGAATAGACTTGCCCCAAGCGGTAAGTCGTTAACCCGGTACCTTATTGTTTGCAGCGGTATGAGAGGTAGTAGAAAAAAAATCCCTGCGATCGGACGCCAAAAGATCGTGAGCAGGAGCACAATGATTGCGCCTGCATACAGCACATATGGTAGATAGGATTCCAGTCCGAAATTCATAACGCAGTCGTGGCCACCGGAGCGGGTCGATCGGAACTCGACGTCCCTCGCCGCAAGAGCGCCGCCTTCCAGTCGTGTAGAGAGTTGCGTACAACTCGAACCAGCTGAGCAATACGGCTTTTGGCCTGGCGATCGAAGAAAGCTATGTCGTGCAATTGCGTCGAACCGGTCGCCCAGAGCTGTTTGTAAGGTTCATCTCCGCGCAGAAAATCAAACTCCCTGTAACCGCTCCGAATTGCCCACTCGATGACGGAGCTGATCAGTAACGTTCCAACGCCGAACCGGCTGTACGCAGGATCGGCCCCGGATTGGTAGTAGCAGAACTTCCTATCGGTGGAAAATCCATAGAGCGCCGCGATGCGCTTACCCGAGAGTTCGAGAAAAAAAATCCGAGCCTCGCCTTGTGCGACCAAGGCCTGGAGAGCAGCCCGGTGGAACGGAACAACTTTGGGATCCAGAAAAGTACTGTTGCGGCTGCGTCGCTCCGATCGAAGTTGGTGCAAGCGAAGTAAGTCGTCCAGAGCTCTAGCGATTTCTGATGTATCTTCGATCGTGACGAAGTTGAGCTGTCCCTCGCGCTGGAGACTGCGGGTCTGATATCTGAGATTCTTTCGGAGTTTCGGCCGAAGACTGCTCCAATATTCTTCCGTCCCGCACGGCAACTGTAAATATGGACACAAAGACGAGGAAGTTCTGTAAATCGTCATTTGCGCGGGGGCCAAGATATTCTGGAACTGCGTAAGGGCGATTGAATTCGGGGACGCACTCGT
>Ga0170475_105095961_pt1 | contig 10705 bp, 16 predicted proteins | sample Soicark_Litter_5_FD_111474 | JGI IMG/M metagenome (GOLD analysis project Ga0170475, IMG submission 111474) | Avena fatua rhizosphere microbial communities from Hopland, California, USA. Combined Assembly of 48 SPs | reverse complement strand
TTTTGTTTTAAAACACAGGCATTACGGCCTTATGAAAGTTTTGAAAAAAATGGTCAAATCCACAACCGGTAAACGATTATATCAAAAATATCCGGATTTCCGGAAACATTTTTTTTATCTCATGTTAGGGCTTTATCGTGGAGATTCTCGTTTATTTAATGTATCTTTTTGTAACTCAATTAGCTTAATTATATTAAAGAAAATAGGTTTAATCGTTTGAAGAGCGAAATCAATTCTAAAACTATCAAAATCGTGGCATAGTTGACTCATCTTATAACTACGATTTTCGAAATAAACTAATTTATGAAATCTCATAGCATCACAAAAAAACCCAGAGCATCTTGCCCCATACAAAAACATAGTACTACGATTAGAAGCCAAAATATCATAAATAGTGCTATGTGTAAAAGGACGATCATGAAAATCAATAACAACGTAGTTAGTTCCGGAAATCGTGTCAAAATATTTTTTGCTGTTTTCATCGCGAACAATAGTAAAATATGAATTACGTAACCTAACAAAATACAAATTTTTTTTTAAAAGATCATCTTTTACTTTATTTATAATGTCTGGAGATTCATCCGAACAGTTTATAATATAAAAATTTTTTAGACCGCCAAAATATTTTGATAATTTCGTCAAAAAAAACAATTTTTTTATCCGTTCATCCATTAGCGGTCAACTTCACCAAAAACAATATCTTGAGTACCAATAATTGTTACAACATCAGCTAATAAATGATTTTTAGCCATGAACGTTAGTCCCTGTAAATGAAAAAAACCTGGCGCTTTAATTTTACAACGAGTTGGTCTATTTGATCCATCAGAAACTAAATAAACACCAAATTCCCCTTTGGGGGCTTCAGTAGCAGTGTAACCAGCATTTTTACGTACATTAAATCCTTCACTATACAATTTAAAATGATGAATTAGAGCTTCCATGGATTTCTTCATTTGCGCTCTACTTGGGGGGACAAGTTTATTATTTTCAACTTTTACCGGCCCAACTGGTAAATGATTTATGCATTGATGAATAATGCGTATACTTTGCCGCATTTCTTCGACCCGGATAAGATAGCGGTCGTAACAATCACCATTTTTTCCAACCGGAATAGAAAAGTTTAGTTTATTATATATTTCATAAGGTTGCGTTACACGTAAATCCCAGCTCACCCCGGATCCGCGCAGCATTACACCACTAAAACCCCAATTGTAAGCTTCTTGGCGCGTTACGATACCAACGTTTACTAAGCGTTGTTTCCAAATTCTATTGTTTGTCAAAAGCTCCTCGATTTCATCAAGCCGCGCTGCGAACTGTTTTGTAAACATAAAAATATCCTCAAGTAAACCCAAAGGGATGTCCTGAGCAACTCCTCCAATACGAATATAAGCGCTATGCATTCGCGCTCCAGACACTCTTTCATAAAATTCCATCAACTTTTCCCGCTCTTCAAAAGCCCATAAAAATGGAGTAAACGCACCAACATCTAAAGCGTGAGTAGTTACGGCTAGTAAGTGATTTAAAATTCGGGTTACTTCTAAAAAAATAACCCGAATAAATTGAGCCCTTATCGGCACAGATGATTTTACCAATTTTTCTACTGCAATCGCATAACAGTGTTCTTGCGCCATCATCGAAACATAATCCAGTCTATCAAAGTAAGGTAGTGCCTGTAAATAAGTTTTATATTCAATTAATTTTTCTGTCCCCCTATGTAATAGACCTATGTGTGGATCAGCTTTCACAACAACCTCTCCGTCAAGTATTAAAATAAGTCGCAAAACACCGTGAGCTGCTGGATGTTGAGGCCCAAAGTTCAAAAAAAATGGTTGGACAGTACTTTTAGCCAAAGAAGCTTCGTAGTACCGGACCATTAGTAAAGCTATTACCCAGAAGAGGATTTGAACCTCTGCGCAAGGATTTTCAGTCCAAAGCTCTACCAACTGAGCTATCTGGGTGTAGTTGATAAAGCAAAAAAAAATGTTGTCCGAAGTCTAGATATTTTTGATATAATCGCTTAATAACACTCAACATTTTAATTTAAAAAAAAAATTCAAAAACAAAACGCAAATATGGGATATAGCCAAGTGGTAAGGCATCAGTTTTTGATACTGACATTCAGAGGTTCGAACCCTCTTATCCCAAAGGGTTTAATCTTTTAAAATCTTGTATTTCATTTTTACCACTTTTTTTTTAATATATGTTAAAATTTAAAAAACTTTACAACATTTTACCATTGTTTGATTGGGATGTTTACAATTTAAAGTTTATTATTCCAGAAATTTTTTTATTTACATCTCTTCTTCTTCTTCTTCTTTATGGAAGTCTGCATTTTCGTACTACGAAAACATTTTCGAATGTAGAATTCACAGCAAAAATTCTGCTAATAATTTTTGGTTTAACATTTTTATTGCTAATAGAGAACCATGACAACGAAATGCATAAATTTTTATTTAATCAAATGCTTGCTGTAGAAAATTTTTCTACCACTCTAAAAATTTTTGTTATACTATTAACAGCCATGTTAGTCATAATTTCATATAGCTATGCAATTAGAAATAATTTTACTGAATATGAGTATATCATTTTTTTAGGATTTACAACGGGCGGAATGTTTTTAATTTTATCTTCCTTCGATTTTATGACTTTGTTAGTAGCTATTGAAATACTTAGTTTCGGTCTTTATACGTTAGCAATGATTAAGAAACAAAGCTCATTAGCAGCTGAAGCGGGAATAAAATATTTAATAATTGGAGCTTTAACAACAGGCATGTATGCTTATGGCGCAAGCTTGTTCTATTGGTATCTCCAAAGTACTAATTTTTTTGTGCTTCAATTGCATTTATTTAATGAGAAATATTTTTCATTAGTTTCCCTAGTAGACTTAATAGCAAAAGGGCACACAAATTTATTAATAGGAATTATTTTAATGGTTACATTGTTGCTTTTCAAAGTCGCGGCGGCTCCTTTTCATGGTTGGTCTCCTGATGTATATGAAGGCGTACCTTTGTTTGTTACAGCATATTACGCAGTTGTTGTTAAATTTGTAATGTTGTTCACTCTAATAAAGATTATGTATTTTGTCTTAAAAGATTTTTTACCAATACTACAACCCGGTTTACAAGCTTTAGCAATTGCTTCGCTTTTGATAGGATCCATTGGAGCAGTAACGCAAAATCGTCTTAAACGACTATTTGCTTATAGTTCTATTAGTCACGTTGGTTATATATTAATAGGTATTTCCGCTAACTCTGACGAGGGTTTAGCCGCGTCTTTATTGTATGTATTAGTTTATACTGTAACCAATACGATTTTATTTATGTTTTTGTTAAATTCTGATTATAAGAATATGAATTCAAATGATACTCATCGAGTTGTAGAAATAGCGGATTTAGCGAAAATTGGCAAAACTCACCCTTTTTTTAGTTCTTTGTTCGTCGTAAGTCTTTTATCATTTGCTGGTATCCCACCATTTGCTGGTTTTTTTGTAAAGTTAAAAATTTTTTTTGTTGCTGTTAGCGCTGGACTGTACCCTGTAGTCGTAATCGCTGTTATTGCTAGTGCAATTAGTTGTTTTTACTATTTAAAACTTATAAAAGCAATGTTTTTCGTTAATCTTCCTGGTACTTTTCGACTTATAGATGTAAAATCAACGCAATTATCGGTGATTCTTTGGCCAGTTTTGTTTTTAACTTTGTTTATTTTTTATTCGCATTCAGTAAATACCGCACTAATGGAATGCGCACTGAGCTATTTTGATGTATTTCACTTATGCCAATAGATTCACAATTAATCTCATTATTTTTGTTGTTTATTATTAGCGCATTATTCTCTGTCATTTTAGCAGGTCTTGCCGTTGTTGTCGCACCAAGTAATGATGACATGGAAAAATCTTCATCGTATGAGTGCGGATTTGAGCCATTTGATAACGCTAGGGCAAAATTTGATATACACTTTTATTTAGTAGCCATTTTATTTATAATTTTCGATTTAGAAATTATTCTTTTATTCCCTTGGTGCTTGACGGCGGGTTATTTATCTGTATTTGGAATGTGGTCAATGATTATTTTCTTAGTATTACTGACCGTTGGTTTTATCTACGAATGGACTAAAGGTGCTCTTACATGGAAATAAATGCCACAAGTTGATAAAGTAACATTTTTTCCACAAGTTTTTTGGTTAGTTCTTTTACTTATTGTTTTTTACGTACTTTTTTTACGTACTTTTTTTACGCATATAGTTAATACATTTAGAGTTCGTAGTTTTTTTTATTTACAAAATGCTGAAAATAAATATCGTAACCAGGTAAATGTGGTAAACCAAAATTCAGAGTTAACTTTTATGATGCAAAGTCTTTTATCAGTAACCTTATTAGAAGGAAAACAAGGTTTGCTAAAAGACGCAAAAAATTGGTCTAATAGTTCTATAGAACAACAGTTAAACGACTCAGCTTTTATATCGACGGTTTTTGATAGTAAAATAACCATGTTACTTGAAGAAGATGAACTGCTTGAATCGTGCAATTATTAGGTGTATTGGGATTCGAACCCAAGACTAATGAATTAAAAGTCCACTACTCTACCAACTGAGTTATACACCTGACACTATTTTTTAACATATCTGTAAAAATGTAATTTTATTCAAACCAGGTTAAATTAACATTAATAAAATAATATTTATTAAACAAATAGCACCAATTACTACTAGCTGTAAAGCATTAGTAATATAGCCATTATGTAGTTTTGCAAGCCATTGGCTTGCAGTACTTACAGTATTTGTTAATCCGTAAGGACCCATAAGTTCCAGCAGTCCCTTATCAAAAAATTTGTAACTAATTGTATAACCACTATTTAAAATTTTATATCCTATAAAACTATAAATGGAATCAAAAAACCATTTTTTGTTAAAAAGTAGGTAAAATAATCGTGGTGCTTGTTTAATTTGAAGAACTGTTGTTAACGTTGTGAAATGCTCAGCTAAAACATATGCCGCCCCTCCAAAAAAAATGCTGGTAAATAAAGGTAAAAATTTGTAAAATGTTGGAATATTAAAAGGTATATCATAGTAGTTGTTCACAATGTTTATTCCGAGTATACCATCAAAAAAATCAGTGCTTTCCCCTATAAACATATCTTTAAAAAAATAACCAAAAAAAAATGCTACCTACCGTTAATGTGGTTAAAACTGTTGTAATTGCAAAACCCGGTTCATGTGTTTCCTTATAAGCAATTTTAAAGCCATTTGGTTTAGTTATAAAAACGTAGTAAATTAAACGAATTGAATAATAAGCTGTTAAACCAGCGCCTAATAAACCTAGCCAATATGAATAAAAGCCTAGCATTGTTCTGCTGCCATAAGCTACTTCGAGAAGTGTATCTTTGGAATAAAATCCTGTTAAAAAAGGTATTCCCATTAATGCTAGGGAACCAATTAGAGTTACGGTATACGTAAATGGTAAAACATTACGTAGCCCTCCCATTTTTCGGATATCTTGTTCATCTTTTAGGGCGTGTATGACAGCCCCTGCGCTTAAAAACAGTAAAGCTTTAAAAAATGCATGGTTTACTAAATGAAAAAATGATACTGCAAATTGTTGCAAACCACACCCAAAAATGTGTACCCTAATTGGCTGCAAGTTGAATAAGCGATTATTTTTTTTATGTCGTATTGAACAAGCCCTATTGTTCCTGCAACAACCACGGTTGTTATCCCAACAAATGTCATGATATCACATGTTAATGGACTGTACACGAATAAAGCTGAACATCTAATAATTAAAAATACTCCTGCTGTTACCATCGTAGCCGCGTGAATCAATGCTGAAACAGGGGTTGGCCCTTCCATCGCGTCTGGTAACCATGTGTGCAAACCTAACTGGGCGGATTTTCCAACAGCCCCAATAAACAATGCTAAAGTTATCATTGTTATAGGGTCTAATTCGAGGGCAAAAATTTGGAATGGTGTTGTCTTAACCCATTCGATTAAATTTACATTTAAAATGGTAGAAAAGTTTAATGAACGAAAATGGATGAATATCAAGCTCATTGCAACAACTATTGCAAAGTCACCAATACGGTTCATCGTTAATGCTTTTAAAGCGGATTTATTAGCTTGAATTCGTGTGAACCAAAAATTAATCAGTAAATATGAGCAAAGACCAACACCTTCCCACCCAACAAAGAGTTGCAATAAGTTATTAGAGCTTACAAGTAGTAACATGAAAAAAGTAAAAAAAGATAAATATGACATAAAGCGTATTATATGAGGATCTTGACGCATGTACTCTAAGGAGTAAAAATGAACAAGAGTAGAAATAAAATTAACAAGCAATATCATAATCATAGCAGCATTATCAAAGGTAAAACCCCAGGTAACTTGGAAGTAACCAGTGTCAATCCAAGTGAATAATTCAACTTCAGTAGTACGGTTAAATTTTAGCATTGATCCGAATAGATAAAATGCATACAGCGTGACGATTACCATATTACCAATAGTAATGTAGAGTGCATATGTTTTTGTTGTAAATCTTGAAAGAAATGCGCAAATTATGGCGTTGAATAGAGGGATAAAAACAAGTAGTGTGTACATCTTTGAAAAAAAAAGTAAACGGGGGTATAACTTAATTGGTAGAGTGTACGCTTTGCAAGCGTAAAGTTATCGGTTCGACTCCGGTTATCTCCAATGTTTTCGTTGAAGTATGTTAACTAAACTAATTTGTAAAGATATAAAAAGAAGGTGTAAAGCACAGTCAAAAGATTTTTCTCGTCAACTATTTAAGTTTGTATCAAACAATGAACAAATTGATTCCACATTGAAAAAAAATATGATGATAAAACAATACGAATTAAAAAAAAATGGTAAAACCAAAGTTGTGAATAGATGTGCATTGTCCGGTCGACCGCGCGGCGTTCACCGCTGGACAAAAATGTCACGGTTAGCAATGAAATTTTACATAGGAGAAGGTTTACTTAACGGTTTTAGAAAATCAAGTTGGTAAATGAAAGATCTAACGAAAATAGCATGTTTATTATCAAAATTAGTTTATTATCAAAAAACAAATGCACGAAGTATATCAATTTTTGGTGGTCATATCGAAAAAAAATTTTTAAACTTTTTAATTAGCGAGGGTTTGGTTCCAGGTTATAGCTCGAATGGAAAATTAATTGACGTAACTCTCGGGTATAACAAAGATGGACTTCCATTAATAACGGTTTTAAAAAAAATTTCTCCTGGACACAAGCGTATGTTTATTAGCGTGGAACAGTTAAAAAAAATTAATCCGCAATTGGGCGTGTATGTTCTTTCAACACACCAAGGTTTTTTGACCAATTTCAGCGCTGTTAATCGTAATATTGGGGGGTTTTTGTTATACTACTTACGGTGATGTCTGATAAAATTTATTTACCCCCCTCTTTAAATGTGTTTTTATTGAAAAATTCAAACAATAAACAAGTTTTGCTAATACGTGGAGGTCTTTTAATACACAAGCTTATTTTACCATCTTTTGTTCGTTGTACTATTGAAAATGATACAAATTTAGTTATTTTTTCTTCTAGTTTTTTAAAAGTTTCTCGCGAAGATATTTTGATTTTATGTCGACGAATAGAAACATGTTTTTTACAAGCTGCGGTGCCATTTTCTTTAAAAATTATTTTATCTGGAGTTGGCTATAAGTTTATACCCGCTAGACACAGTGAATATTTATTGCTTCATGCTGGATTTAGTCATCTTAAAGCCATAGTTAGGCCTTTTCGAGTACAAATAAAAATGTTAACGGAAAAAGGAAATAGTTTAAAATTGAAAGGGCCGGATAAAAATCAAATTACGCAATTTGCCCAATTATTACGAAATTTACGTATTCCGGATAGTTACAAAGGAAAAGGTGTACGACTACAGACTGATAAACTACGGTTAAAAGAAGGAAAGAAACAAAAATAAACAAGTATTTTTAAACGGAAGAATGGCTGAGTGGTTAAAAGCATTAGCTTGCTAAGCTAAAGATACCTTGTATCACATGGGTTCGAATCCCATTTCTTCCGGTGATTTCTATGGCAACGCTTCAATATCTTGTACGAAATGGAAAGATTTTCAAAAAACGTGGTCTACGTCGGCCCGCACTTAATTTTTGTCCTCAAAAGAAAGGAGTTTGTTTAAAAGTTTATATTTTGCCACCCAAAAAGCCACATTCTGCAAAACGAAAAGTGGCCCGTATTGGCTTATCAACACGTAAGCAAGTAATATGCTATATACCAGGGGAGGGTCATAATTTGCAACAACATGCTATGGTCTTAATTCGCGGGGGTAGAGTTCGAGATTTACCTGGTGTTAAGTATAAAATGATTCGAGGAAAATATGATTTGCATGGTATTGTAAAACGGCAGAATGCCAGGTCTAAATACGGAACAAAAGCTTGGTTAATAAAAATGCCTAGATTAAAAATTAAAAAATAAAATGCGGATAAAAAATCATTTTGTTGCGCGTGATTATTTATTTGATAAAAATTACACAGTAAAATTTTTAAATAGTCTCTACTATAAAGAGCATAAAAATAAAAATCGTTTTTTATATTTGCAACTCCTTGCATTTTTAAAAGAAACTTATAAAAAATCTGGTACAAATTTATTATTGTTTGGTATCTCAAGTGGAAAATTGGAACTTATAACTATAGGTGTTAAGGTTGCCGGAAAGGTACATAACATTCCTGTTCCTGTGGGTGTTAATAAACAATACTCACGATTTCTAAAACATTTGCGAGCGAGTTTTCGAAATAAAAAAAATAAAAGTGCGACAAGCAACCTATGTTCTGAATTTGCATCTCTGGTAACACAGACACGTGGTTTCGTACAAACAAAAAATGAAGCACTTTTTGATCAAGCTGTTGACGAATTGTCTTTTGCTCATTTTAGATGGCGTTAATCCCTAATAGCTTAAAGGTAGAGCGAACGGCTGTTAACCGTTAGGTTATTGGTTCAACTCCAATTTAGGGAGTACGGGGTGTAGCGTAGTTGGCAACGCGTCTGTTTTGGGTGTAGAAGATCGTATGTTCGAGTCATACCGCCCCGATCTTGTATTTTAATATTTTTTTGTTAAGCAGCGGATGAATATGGATCTAGTATTTACATTTATAGCGGCCGCTGTTTTACTTGCAGCAGTAACAATTTTTTTTACAAAAAACCCGGTTTACTCAATTTTAAGTTTGTTTTTAACCTATGTTTTAGCTAGCACAACGCTTTTTCTTCTAGGCCTTAGTTATTTCGGGTTTATTATGCTGATTATTTATGGTGGTGCGATCGTAATTTTATTTATTTATGTGGTTATGACCATTGCGTTTAAAATAGAAGAATATAAAGCACCACGTAGGCTTTTTTCTACAGTATGTGTTTTGTTGTCCATAGGAACACTTTTTTTTTTGAATTTTTTTTTTTCAATAAATGTGCCAGTTACTGACCCCTTTCGAAATTTAGCCGCAGACCGGCTGCAAAATAGTATTTATCCAGTTCGTTACACACCGTTGTATAATAATGAGTTTGGGAAGTGGAATGATATGGATTTTATAGGTTATGATTATTTTTTTGCTGAAGAATTTTTTAATAAACAGCAGTTGCTATTTATTTTGTTGGGATTTTTATTATTAATTGCTATTATGGGGACAGCTTTAATTGTTTACAATTTACGGTTGTTTCGTGAAAAACAAGATCCATCTGAACAAATTAGTAGAAAACCTGAAGACGCTGTTGCAATTGTTGTTATTAAAAATTAATGCTATAAACGTTTAAATTAGTTAAACAATGGGGGGTGTTGGTTCATATTTAGCTACTAATGATAATTCTGGCTTGAAAGAAGTTAAATGTATAAAAATACCACGCGTAACAGTTCGTAATCGATTTATTAACGGAGATTATATAATTTTAGCTATTAATAAAGGACATTTAAAAAAGAAATTTTCAAATAAAAAAATTGGGTTGGGACTTGTTAGTTCGATAAAAAGACAAACACGGCGTGCAAGTGGGTATTATGTGGCTTTTGGAGAGAATCGGGTTGTGTTGTTTGCTAACCCAGAAAAAACAATAGGAACCCGTTTATATGGGCCAATTAGTTTTGAAACGCGTTTGGCTAATTCTACAAAATTAATAAAATTTGCTCGAGGTATTTTGTAATGATTCCCTTTTTTTCAAAAACTTACGATCATAGTACTCTAGTTATTTCAAACTATCTTTTATCACAGCAACTTTATAGTATACCCTCTAAATGTACATTAATTACGCAACCGATGATTTATTTTACGGTAAAAAGAAGTAAAAACAGATTTTTTTCAAATATGGCAACGTCTCTTTCGATTTTATTTCTTTTATTTGGTTTTTTACCGCAACCAATTGTTGGTCATACATCAGGAGATAACAGGTACGTATGCAGTTGGAAAAATAAAAAATTATTTTACAATCTGGACATTATACTTTTTTTGTTATTACCGAAGTTAAAAAAATCAAAAGAAATTGTTCAAATTTCAACTAGTCCTAGATCGCGCGAGATTTTTTTTTTTAATCTTTTAAATATGTATTTGCTAAAAACTCTCGATAATGAAGCGGGATTAATAACAGGTTTTACGGTTTCGACGCAGCTATCTAATAGTGTTAAAACAATGCAAAATCTAAAATTTTTTCAACGTTGTTACCCTCTATAAAAATTATTTTCAGCCCATTTGGTG
>Ga0170475_113655424_pt1 | contig 10706 bp, 10 predicted proteins | sample Soicark_Litter_5_FD_111474 | JGI IMG/M metagenome (GOLD analysis project Ga0170475, IMG submission 111474) | Avena fatua rhizosphere microbial communities from Hopland, California, USA. Combined Assembly of 48 SPs | reverse complement strand
GGAACCTGTGTCTGGAGGGGTAAAATAGGCGTGTAATTTATTGTTTTTTGTTTTATAACTAGGAGTGATTATCTGTTGTGTATGCGTTATTAATATTGTATAATATTTTTAAATTTATTTTTTTTGTAAATAGTGGGATTATTGCAATGATTTTAGTATTTATTGCACGTGGTTACACATATTGTTTCTATTAGTAGTACGCCGTAAGGACTTTATGACTAGGTTGTTAGCTTGGTCCAATAGCTTAGGTGGTAGAGCGCGCACCTGATAAGTGCGAGGTCGTTGGTTCGAATCCAACTTGGGCCAGTTTCTGGGACGATGCATACTAGAAATTTTAAGATTTTTTTCCTTTATTAGAGTTATGATGGCGATGTGCTTAGTACAGGTTTTATTTTTATTTATTTTGTTATGAAATTTTTTGTTAGAAAGTTTACTCGTAACGGCGTTTTGTCGAATTTTATTTATGAATTTGCTGTTCTCTATCCTTCGCCATCTAATCTTAGTTATTTTTTTAACTTTGGTTTTTTAGCTTTGGTTTGTTTAGTTTTTCAAATTGTAACTGGGGTTATCTTGGCCATGCATTACACACCACATGTGGATTTAGCTTTTTTAAGTGTTGAGCATATTATGCGTGATGTTAATTATGGTTATTTTTTGCGTTATGCGCACGCTAATGGTGCTTCTGCTTTTTTTTTTATCGTTTACTTACATATGTTAAAGGGCTTATATTATGGTTCTTATACCTATCCTCGTCAGGTTCTTTGGGCTAGTGGGGTAGTTATTTTGTTGGTTATGATTATGACTGCGTTTATGGGTTATGTTTTACCTTGAGGTCAAATGAGTTTTTGAGCTGCTACTGTTATTACCAATTTATTTTCAGCTATTCCATATATAGGGTTGGATTTGGTTTACTGGTTATGGGGAGGATTTTCTATTGATAATCCAACTTTGAATCGTTTTTTTAGTTTCCATTACTTGCTTCCATTTGCTATACTAGGTATTGTAGTTTTCCATTTAGTTTGTTTGCATAATTGAGGTTCTAATAATCCTTTAGGATTAAATACTAAAATTGATACATTTTCTTTTACCCCTTTTTTCTTTTTGAAAGATTTTTCTTATTTAAATGTTTTTCTTTTTGGGGTCTCTTTATTTGTGTTTTTTTTCCCAAATTATTTAGGTCACCCCGATAATTATATTTTGGCAAATCCTTTGGTTACGCCTAATCATATTGTACCTGAGTGGTATTTTTTGCCATTTTATGCTATTCTTCGTGCTTTACCTGATAAGTTGTTAGGTACTGTGTTTTTGGCTTTATCTATAATCGTTTTATTACTCTTACCTTTTTTTTCTACTACTGCTATCCGAAGTTCGTATTTTAAACCGGTCTTTGAGATCTTTTTTTGACTTTTTGTCGTCATTGCTTTGACTTTAGGTTGGGTTGGGGGTAAGCCAATTGAGCCGACTTATTATTTTGTAGGTCAGTTCTCAACATTTAGTTATTTTTTTTATTTTTTGGTTTTGATACCGTTGTCTACTAAGATCGATCTGTTCTTTTTTGAAGATAGTATACTCAATTTTGGTTATTTGGTTAAAAGCCGAATTGAAGATATTTATTACGTCCCATTCTTTTAGTTTTTTTTTGATGTTATGTTTTTTTCTCCGATTGAGAAATTTGATGTAGTTAATTTCGCGTTTTTTAATTTTGCAGATCTTCTAGATTTTTCTATCACTAATATGTCTCTGTATTTGCTGTTTGTTGTTGTTTCCATTATTTTTTGGCTACTTTTTTTTAGTTTTAACTCGACTTTGATACCTAGCTTTACTCAATTATGCGTAGAATTAACTTTTGCTTTTGTTTTTGAGGTATTGGATAAACAAATTGGTAAAAAGGGTTATATTTATTTTCCTTTTATTTTGTCATTGTTTTTCTTTATTTTATTTTCTAATTTATATGGTATAACTCCATTCAGTTTTGCTCCCACATCTCATGTTGTTATTACTTTTTTCTTTTCTATTATGGTTTGGTTTATGGCTATTTTTATTGGATTGGCTGAGAATGGCGTTGGTTTTTATAAACTATTTGTTCCTAACGTGCCAGTGTATATGCTTCCATTTTTGATTGTTATTGAAGTGATTTCTTATATTATTCGTGTATTTAGTTTAGCTATTCGGTTGGCAGCTAATATTACATCGGGCCATGTACTACTTTTTACAATTGCTGGTTTTGCTGTTAAATTATTTAAACTAAATTGAATTGCCGCGCTATCAGCTGGATTAGTTTTATTTTTTGTTTTTGCTTTGGAGCTTGGCGTTGCTTTTTTACAGGCTTATGTTTTTATTACGCTTGTTTGTATTTATTTTAATGATTCGCTAAATTTGGCTCATTAGTTTTTTATACTTTTTCAGATTGTTATGGGAAATTACAATATTTTATTAGAGAGATTTTTAGGTTCTGAGTATTTGCAATTTGGAACTAAATTTGATGTACGTAGATCGGGTTTTTTTTTACTTACTCCTAGCCCATGGCCACTTTTTTCCTCTTTTGCGGTGTTCCTGATGTTAACTGGTTTTGCTGCTTATATGAATTATTATGTCAATGGGCTTTTTTTGTTTTTTGTTGGGTGTATTGTTTGTCATTTTTGCATTTTTTTTTTGATGTAGGGATCTTATTAGGGAGCTTACATTTTTGCAGCGGTCATCTTTATTGATTGAGAGGAATGTTCGTTTGGGTTTTTGATTTTTTATTGTTTCAGAAGCCATGCTATTTTTTAGTTTCTTTTGAGCTTTTTTTCATTCTGCCCTTGAGCCTGTAGTACAATTGGGGACCGTATGGCCTCCGTTAGAAGCCATTCAAATGAACAGTTTGGATATTCCTATAGCAAATACAGTGTTTTTGCTGGCTTCTGGGGCGGCGTTGACATGAACTCAATACGGGTTGATTGGCGGTCAGTCTCGTGAGGTGTTGTTGGGATTTTTGGTGCTTTTTATATATGCAGTATACTTTATGATGTCACAGTGACATGAGTATGTTGTGGCATTTCATCAAGTTAATGATTCAGTTTTTGGCTCTAGTATGTACATTTTGACTATGTTTCATGGGGGCCACGTCTTGATAGGTAGCATTTTTTTGTTTGTCTGTTTAGTACGCTTTGTTTTGGGGCATTTTCGTACGACAAGTTACTTGGCTTTGACACTTGCGGCATGGTATTGACATTTTGTAGATGTGGTATGAGTGTTAGTGTTTTTATGAATCTATCTGTGAGGTACTTGAATTCCAATTTATTTTAAGCTTGAATTTATTGAGAATTTGATTACTGGCCGATAGTTCAACTACATTGTATTTTTTCTGGTGTTACTTTTATAAGTTAGATATTTATGATTAATTTTAAAGAGAATTTTTTCTTCGTTAAGTTTTCTGTTTTATTTTTTATTTTAACGATCTTTGGTTATTGGGGAATTGATCTTAATTCTGAAGAATTGTATATTGCCTTTAGTTTTTTTTTCTTGGTTATATTAACGTTTGTGTTAGTTAGGCGTGCCATTTTGTTGTTTTTTGTTAGATCTGTTAACTCTAAGTACTTTCGTATTTTGTTTGATTTAGTCATAACTATAACTGCTTTGAGATTGCAGATTCGTAACTATAAATTTTTATTACGCCGCCTGCCTTCGCTTTCTAATATAAAACGTAAGTTTATTGCTTTTTTAATTAGATTTATACATGTTGATTTACGTGTTTTCTCTTCTATGTATTCAGCACGTTTAAATTTATTGAGTTCACGCGTCTTTACTAGTTGGGGTGTTTTTATTAAAAAGCTCGTGAAGATTCGCAGGTTGAGTGCTTATTCTGGTAGTTTTGGTAGATTTTTTGACATTAAATTGTAAGATTTAATACATAATAGATTATATAAATATGGCCCACGGAGATGCATTAATTTTTTTGACGAATATTACTTGAATTTTTTTACTCTTTCTTTTGATTTATTTATTTTTTGTTTTATTTTTTTTGCCACTTTTTTATAAAAAATTTCGAGTCAGGGTTTTGTTGAGAAACTGATTTAAATTTGTTAAGACTTTGGCTGTGAGGAATGTTTTTGTGACAATGACACTTGTGATTGAATTTTTCTCTCATTGAATTGCATATTTTATAGGTACGGTTGCTCTATTACAGGGTTTTTATTTTCTTAATTTATCGCCCAGGGTAACTAGGTTTTATGTATCTGGTGCTGACTTGAACGCTGTTAGTTTTTCTTCTGATAATGGGGAAAAGAAACTTTATAGTCCACGAGTTTCTTACAAGGGTTTGTTTATGCATCCTGTACAAGGAATGATGTTTACTGGTGAAATTTCTCATAAGTTATGAGTGGATAATACATGACTTGGCTTTGATTCAAAAGCTGGGGTGGTTTTTCGTGATTTAATTTTGAGTGAAAAGGATAATTAATTGTAGGATATTTTTTGCTTCGTTACACTTTAAATGCTATGAAACTTAATGATTTTTATAAGTGATTTTGTTCAACTAATCATAAAGATATAGGAACTCTTTATATTTGCTTTGCGTTGTTGGCTGGAGTGACGGGTACTGTTTTTTCTTTATTGATAAGAATGGAACTTGCTCATCCGGGGGATGGGGTACTTCTGGGTAATTACCAGTTTTATAACGTTGTTATAACAGCACACGCGTTTTTGATGATTTTTTTTTTTGTTATGCCTGCAATGATTGGGGGGTTTGGAAATTGGTTGTTTCCTGTTTTTATTGGAGCGCCGGATATGGCTTTTCCTAGATTAAATAACATTAGTTTTTGATTATTGATTCCTTCTTTGTTACTATTGGTATTTTCAGCGTTTGTTGAATTTGGGGCTGGGACTGGTTGAACTGTTTACCCGCCGTTAAGTTCCTCTTTGTTTCATTCAGGGGGAGCTGTGGATTTGGCTATTTTTAGTTTGCACGTTTCTGGTACTTCTTCTTTGTTAGGTGCTATAAATTTTATTGTTACTGCTTTGAACATGCGTACGTTTGGTATGAGTATACAAAACATGCCATTATTTGTCTGGTCTTTGCTTGTTACGGCTATTTTATTGTTGTTGGCGCTGCCTGTATTGGCTGGAGCAATTACTATGTTGCTTACAGATAGAAATTTTAATACTTCTTTTTTTAATTCTTTAGGTGGAGGTGATCCTATTTTGTATCAGCATTTGTTTTGATTTTTTGGGCACCCAGAGGTTTATATTATTATTTTACCTGGTTTTGGAATTATTAGTCATGTTATATCTGATTCTGCTAAGCGTCCAATTTTTGGTCGATTTGGAATGGTGTATGCCATTTTATCAATTGGATTGTTGGGATTTATTGTTTGGGCTCACCATATGTTTACTGTTGGTTTGGATGTTGATACGCGAGCATATTTTACTTCTGCAACCATGATTATTGCGGTTCCTACAGGGATAAAAATTTTTAGTTGAATTGCTACGATTATGGGTGGGGTTATTGATCTAAGAACACCTATGTATTTTGCGGTTGGTTTCTTATTTTTGTTTACCTTAGGGGGTTTGACTGGTATTGTTTTAGCGAACGGTGGATTGGATATTGCACTTCATGATACTTATTACGTAGTAGCTCATTTTCATTATGTTTTATCGATGGGGGCCGTATTTGCTTTATTTGCAGGCTTTTATTACTGGTTTCTTTTTTTGACGGGTAAGGCGTATTCTGAGTACTTAGGTCAATTGCATTTTTGGACAACTTTTGTGGGAGTGAACATTACGTTTTTTCCTATGCATTTTCTTGGGTTAGCGGGTATGCCTCGTAGAATTCCTGATTATCCTGATGTTTTTTATTTTTGAAATTCGATTGCTACTTTAGGCTCTTATATTACTACTTTTAGTTTAGTGGTTTTTGTGCTTGTTATTTATAAGGCATTTATAGGCTTTTCTTGGAGTGTCAATTTTTTTCAGTTGTTTGGTGTGCGTTCAAATTTGGGGTTAGTGAGCGATTATAAATTGTTGCTTGGTAACACATCACTTAGTGATATTAATTCAACGCGTGTTAATTCAAATTATTTTATTGCTCGTCCGATTAATTATAATAGTGCTTCTTGGGAAGATGTTGGACCTCTATCTGTTAGATTTGTTAGACGTGATTTAGCGTATTATAGAAAAACTTTGGGTCCTATTAGATATCGTTGATTTAGGTGAAGGATACGTAAGTGGCCGGATTAATAGTAACTAACTTCTTGTTTTCTTTAGACATTGGAGGTTATTTTTTATCTATTACTTAAATTATCTTCGACTATTTGTGGCTATGTAGTTTATTGTATAGCTGGTTGTGATTTTCACTGTGTTAAGGTCTTTTCTTTGACTGTATAATCTAAGGTTGTGAAATTTATTATATAAACTATGATGTGTATTGAGTTAGAAAATGCTGAATTAGAAAATGTTAGTTTCGATGTTTTTCCAATTGAGGAGGATAAGGATATTTTTAGTTTGTTAGTTAGAACTGGTTCATCGTATGACGAACTTGATTCTTGAGAGGAATCAGCAGAATTTTTATGTGGTGGTGGTGAGATTAATGAGTCAGAGGACACTGGAGTTGTAGTAGCTTTTAAAGATTCTGTTGTTACAATTTTAGGGTTGAATGGCGTTCAAGCAAACGAGTTAATTTATTTTGAAGGCGGAGCTTCTGGAGTAGCGTTGAACTTAGAGTATAGTATTGTTAAGGCGCTAGTTTTTGGTGGACCAAATAGTGTACGCACTTCAGAAACGGTTAGACGTTCAAAAGTAGTTATGCGAGTTGGTGTTGGTCGAAACATTTTAGGGCGAATTGTTAATCCACTCGGTATTGCTATTGATGGCTTGGGTGAAATTAAATTTGATGTCTTTAATCCTATTGAAAAGAAAGCACCGGGGGTTATTACACGTAAAAAAATTAATCAGTCAGTTGAAACTGGGTTAAAAGTTGTTGATGCATTAGTTCCTATTGGTCGTGGTCAGCGAGAGCTTATCTTGGGAGATAGAAAGACTGGTAAAACAACAGTTGCTATTGATGCTATTTTAAATCAACTTGAGGCAAAAAAGAAATTTCGTCCTACGATTTCTTGTGTTTATGTTGCAGTTGGTAAAAGAATGGCCGAGATTGTTAGAATAATGAGATTATTGAGAGAAAAAGGTGCTATGATTTATACTGCTGTTGTGGTTGCTCGTGCTTCCGATCCAGCATCGTTGCAATTTATTGCTCCTTATTCAGCGTGTACAATGGCTGAGTATTTTACATATAATGGTAAACATGCACTTATTATTTACGATGATTTGTCTAGACATGCTGATGCTTATCGTCAAATTTCATTGCTTTTAAGACGACCTGTTGGACGCGAAGCATATCCTGGGGATATTTTTTATTTGCACTCACGTTTATTGGAGCGTGCTGTTAAGTTGGATATTCTTTACGGAGGTGGCTCACTTACAGCGTTGCCAGTTGTTGAGACAATTCAAGGAGATGTTTCAGCGTATATTCCTACTAATGTAATTTCGATTACTGATGGGCAAATTTATTTGGATTTGAACCGTCATCAAGAGGGAATTCGTCCAGCCGTTGATCCTGGATTATCTGTTAGTCGTGTTGGATCGTCTGCGCAAGCGCGCTTAATGAAGCGATTAGCTGGTAGTCTTAAATTAGAGTTAGCGCAATTTAGGGAGGTCGAGCAATTCTCAAAATTTGGATCAGAGTTGGATCCTACAACTAGAAAGTTGTTGTTACGTGGAAGACTAATGGTTGATTTGTTAAAGCAACCACGTAATAAACCTTTATCTATTTATCGTCAGATCTTTGTGTTGTATATTTCTACAACTAAATTTTTTGAAGAGAAAGTGTTAACAATTCCAGGTGTTGATGTTGATGAGTATTTTATTAACTTGTTTATTTTTATGCGTTTTTGGATACTAATAGAACCAACCAGAGTTGCTATGGAGGGTGGTACATACGTCGCCTCAAAAGAAGTATTGGAGACTATGTTGGAGGCTCATTTGGACTTTTTTTTAGAAACAAGGGCTATGTGCTTTAGGCTTCGTGGAGACAATTATTTAGCTCTACATTCGGCAGCATATGAGTCTACAGTTGATAGAAATGTGAAGGCTGTAGCTACGACTCCTAAATATACTAGCAATAGCTAGTGTAAAGGTCTATTTCGATTTTTAATTAAGCATATTATATAGTTTATCTGTTTTATTGTGTTTTTTGCTCTATAGAAGGTTACAGGCGGATACCTAGGTAGATGTATAGAGGGACGTATTATTAATTACGAAAGGTTAAGCTTGGCTTTAGTGAGACTTATGCTTAGATTTCCCGTGGGGGGAAACCTCTTTTAAAATATAGTCTATGCTTTTTGAGACTTGCTTAGTTGCAAGGTATGATGGGAGTGTAGGACGAAAAGTGAATGAACTGAAACATCTAAGTAATTTACATTTAGAAATCAACCGAGATTCCGTTAGTAGTGGTGAGCGATTGCGGAGCAGGCCTTTAGCTTTTTTTCATTGAAGGGAAAATTAATTGTAAACTGCATAAGTTTTAGTTAGTGCCGTAGAGGGTTCTAGCCCCGTACCTTGCATGTGTTTGTCACCTTTTGTTGTGACTTTATAAAAAAGCATTAATTGAGTAGAGCGAGTTAGGTTTTATCTTGCTTGAATATAGTAGAACCACCTGCTAAGCCTAAATATTACATCTTACCGATAGTGTACAAGTACCGTGAGGGAATGGTGAAAAAGAAACCTTTTGGGTTTGGTTGAAAAGAAATTGAAATCTGTAACTAACATAGCTGTTGGAGCTGTATATATTTATTAACAGTGACAGCGTACCTTTTGCATAATGGGTCAGCGAGTTAATTTACTTAGCAAGCTTAAGCTTATTTTTAAGTGTAGGCGTAGTGAAAGCAAACTTTAAAAAGTGATTAGTTAAGTGAATTAGACCCGAAACCAAGTGATCTAATTATGGGCAGGCTGAAGGCAGTTTAACCGCTGCTGGAGGGCCGTACTCGTATTTGTTGAAAAAAATTGAGATGACCTGTAATTGGGGGTGAAAGGCTAATCAAACTTGGAGATAGCTGGTTTTCCACGAAATCTATTGAAGTAGAGCGTTATCTATATGAATTTTGGGGGTAGAGTACGAGATTAGCTAGGGGGTCGTCGTTGACTTACTGAATTTATCGCAACTCCGAATACCAAATTGATTTCTAAGGTGGCAGTCAGACTGTGGGTGCGAAGATTCATGGTCGAGAGGGAAACAGCCCAGATTTTAAGCTAAGGTCCTTAAATTTTAATTAAGTGTGAGTTGAGAGTGCACTTTTATTGGGTTTTAAATTAGGAGGTTGACTTAGAGGCAGTCATCCTTTAAAGAAAGCGTAAAAGCTCACTAATTTTATATCAATCTTTAGTCCTGAGAGACGACTAGTAATACCTAGTTTATTTTAGTAGATTAAAAAATTTCAATTTTGTGTGCTCGTAAATGAATAGGGACTTTTAATTAAATACCGAAGCTAAAAACTAATTCGTCTTTGTATGTCGATTAGTGGTAGTGGAATGCTCTATATTTCTGAGAAGTTATCTTGTTAAAGGTATTGGAGAAAATGGAGGTAAGAATGCTGGCATGAGTAGCGACAAATAATGGGATTTGGTTGTAGGTAACACTATGACGGATTCGTTTAACATTATCGCCGAAAAACTGAGGGTTTCTTCGTTAGGTTAGTCCGCGGAGAGTTAGTCGGTCCCTAAGAGAAAAGCGTTTGCTTTGGTTGATGGGGTTTTATTGAGTTTAACATTCTATACTAAAAAATTTTATCATTTTTGGATTAAAAAACGACAATCGGTTATTCGGTATTTTTCTCTTATTTAGGTAAGTTGCCTTATATTTAATTTTATAGCGATTGAGAAAATGATGGTTGTGACAAAGTGACGGGTTGCGTAGCTAATTCCTTATTTATACGATTATAATAAGTTAGTTATGCCGCCTTTTGAAATAGCTTTGTTACTAGTTACTAATGTAATTTGTTTTTTAACCGTACTGAAAACTGACACAAGTAGTTGGGTAGAGGATACTAAGGCGCTTGAGATAACAACGTTGAAGGAACTCGGCAAATTGACTCTGTAACTTCGGGAGAAAGAGTGCCTTAGAGGAGTGACAATGATTGATGCTGGAGGGGGCACTGTATTTGGTATTTGGAGGTCTTATCTCTTATTCAGAAAACTCTTTTAAGGTGGCACAGAAGTGAGGATAGCGACTGTTTACTAAAAACACAAGACTCTGCTAAGTCGTAAGACGATGTATAGGGGCTGACACCTGCCCAGTGCTGGTAGATGAAAAGAACGAGTTCACGCTCTGAATAGAAGTCCCAGTAAACGGCGGCCGTAACTATGACGGTCCTAAGGTAGCGAAATTCCTTGCCATTTAATTGATGGCCCGCACGAGTGGTGTAACGACTTTCCTACTGTCTCCAACATTGACTCAGCGAAATTGAAGTTTCCGTGAAGATGCGGAGTACTCACGGCTAGACGGAAAGACCCCGTGCACCTTTACAATAGCTTTGCATTGTTATTAAAAATATGATGTGTAGAATAAAAAGGAGCCTATGACCCCTTTGTGCTAGCAAATTGGGTAGGCGTAAGTGAAATACTTTTCTTTATATGATTTTTAACTAATTTTAATTAAGACATTGCATGGTGGG
>Ga0170475_127351780_pt1 | contig 10709 bp, 8 predicted proteins | sample Soicark_Litter_5_FD_111474 | JGI IMG/M metagenome (GOLD analysis project Ga0170475, IMG submission 111474) | Avena fatua rhizosphere microbial communities from Hopland, California, USA. Combined Assembly of 48 SPs | reverse complement strand
GGATGACTTCCATGCTCAAGCGCTTCTTTGCAGACGATGTCGTCGCTCAGATCCATCGCGCACCTGGTGAGTGCGTTTCAGTTCCAGAACGATTCAATTGCTGGCCGTCACTGTTGCAAGCTCAATACTTGGAAGCGAAATATCTGTTGCCGGGATACATTTTGTCCTCTCAAGGTGACCGCAAGGCGGTGGCACATTCCGTGGAAGGTCGTTTTCCATTTCTTGACCACCGCGTAGTCGAATTTGCGTCGCGCATCCCTCCTCGGTTGAAGCTAAAGGCGTTGAATGAAAAGTACATCTTGAAACGAGCTGTTCGGGATCTAGTGCCCAAGACAGTCCTAAATAGAAAAAAGCAACCGTATCGGGCGCCCACGCAGTGCTTCCTTAATGGCCCACACAGCGATTATGTCGAAGAACTACTTCAGGAAGATCGCGTGAGGCGCGATGGAGTGTTTGATCCCAATGCAGTTTCTGCGCTAGTGAGCAAATTCAAGGCGAAACGGGCTGTTGGGGCCAAAGATGAGATGGCCCTGACGGGCATCTTGACTACCGAAATCCTGATGCAGCAGTTTGTGAACGATTTCACGAGGGAAATCCATGGAAAGCAAGATCGAGAAAATACGACAGTTCATTGTTGAAAACTTTTTGTATTCCAAATCAGCCGATCTCTCCGAAGATGTTTCTTTTCTCGAGATGGGCATTGTTGACTCCACGGGCATTCTCGAACTGATCACATTCATAGAAGCCGAATGTGGGATCAATGTCGCCGATGAAGAACTGTTACCGGAGAATTTCGACTCAATCTCCAATATTCGCGGCTTCTTGTCGCGGAAGGTAATGGCTACTGGGGCTTGTACAAATGCAGCTTGAAGAATTCCTGGAGCGAAGCGCAGAATGCTTCCCGGCGAAGTGTGCTGTTAACTGTGGGCGTCGCCTGACTTACGCAGAGGTCGAGACACAGTGCAATCGATTGGCACATGCGCTCATAGCAAGCGGCATTAATCGCGGAGACCGCGTCGCCATTCTGCTCGACAATTCCATCCAGTGCGTACTCAGCATCTTTGCTGTATTGAAAGCGGGCGGAGTATTCGTGCCTCTGAATCCGACGATAAAGGGCGACAAGCTTGCTTACATTCTCAATGATTGCGGTGTCGCTTGCCTGATCACGGATCCGGTCAAGTTGGAGCGCCTGAATGGACAGGATGTCCAGTGTTTGCGCAGCATTTTCGCCATAGGCCTTTCTCCTGATTTTCGAAGCAACATTGGCTGTGTTGTGGAGGACTTTGATGCGATTGCTGCTGCCGCAGGTAACGAATGTCCACCGGCCAAGAATTGCATTGATATTGATCTTGCTGCACTCATCTATACGTCAGGTTCAACCGGCCGGCCAAAAGGCGTGATGCTTACTCACCTGAACATGACATCAGCCGCTACTTCGATCACCACGTATCTAGAGAACACATGTGACGACATCATCATGAATGTTCTGCCGCTGTCGTTCGACTATGGCTTATATCAGGTGCTGATGGCCTTTAAGGTTGGCGCAACGGTCGTGTTGGAAACTTCGTACGCTTACCCGTACGCAATGATTGAGACCCTCAAAAGAGAAAGCATAACTGGATTTCCCATCGTGCCAACGCTCTCGGCCATTCTTCTGAAAATGGACCTCGCGAAATCCGAATTACCCCGACTGCGTTACATCACCAATACCGCTGCCGCATTGCCTGTTGAGCACATCCGCAAGCTGCGCGCCATGTTTCCAAACGTAAAGCTTTATTCCATGTATGGCCTCACCGAATGCAAGAGGGTCAGTTATCTGCCACCAGAGCAGATTGACGTGCGCCCCGGATCTGTCGGCAAAGCCATGCCGAACGAGGAAGTTTATTTGGTCGATGAGAGCGGGGCGCGTGTGCCAAACGGTTCCACTGGGGAACTTGTCATCCGAGGTTCGAATGTAATGAAGGGTTATTGGGGGCTTCCGGACGAATCTGCCAGACGACTAAAACCGGGGCCTTTGCCTGGAGAGTTTGTTTTGTACAGCGGAGACCTCTTCCGGACAGATGAAGAGGGCTACTTGTACTTCATTGCACGCAAAGACGAGATCATCAAGAGCAGAGGCGAAAAAATAAGCCCTAAGGAAGTAGAAGAAGCCATCTATGCTCTTCCTGGAGTATCAGAAGTGTGTGTCTTCGCCGTACCGGATGAAGTTATGGGAAGTGCGATCAGCGCCGCAATCACTTTGGAGCCGGGTGTTGCCCTTACTGAAAGAGACGTGGTGGCTCATTGCAAGAGCCGGCTGGAGGATTTTATGGTTCCCAAGTTCGTTCATTTTCACGAGTCGCTCCCTAAGACATCGACCGGAAAAGTTAGTCGCAGGGAACTGGCGATTGCAGGCTGAGGAAAAATCATGTATTCCGTAACAGTAAGCGGAACGGAACTTCTGCGGATTGATGCTGCACAAGCGGCCGGGAACATTCAAGCCGCCATCCGCGAGATAGTATTCACAAAGCTGCGAAAGAAGGGTGTGGTCTTAGGCCTCTCTGGCGGCGTGGACAGCAGCGTGGTGGCAGCTTTATGCGTGCGAGCGCTTGGAAATGATCGGGTACATGGGCTCCTGATGCCGGAATCCGATTCCTCTGACGACAGCCTCCGACTTGGGAACGAAGTCGCTCGGCAGCTTGGGATAGCTACAACGGTGGAAGACATCACACCGGTATTGCACGCCTATGGATGTTATCGGCGGCGCGATAATGCCATTCGGACCGTTATCCCTGCATTTACTTCCGAATGCAAATGCAAATTGGTATTGCCGGGAATTTCGGATGGTGACCGCTATGCCGTGTTCTCTGTGGTCGCGGAATTTCCCGATGGCACTCGGGTCAAAGCGCGCCTTACGCCGAAAGCATATTTGGAAGTTGTGGCAGCTACTAATTTCAAACAGCGAACGCGGAAGTCGCTGGAATACTTTCACGCGGACAGGCTTCAATTTGCCGTGGCTGGCACTCCGAACAAACTTGAATACGATCAAGGATTTTTCGTAAAGAACGGAGATGGAGCGGCTGACCTGAAACCAATCGCCCATTTGTACAAGTCCCAGGTATACCAATTAGCTGAATTCCTCGTCATTCCTGAAGAGATATGTTTACGGCCTCCTACAACCGACACATATTCGCTTGAGCAAACTCAAGAGGAGTTTTACTTCGGAGTTCCCTTGCAAATATTAGATTTGTGCTTGTACGGATTGGATCACCAGATAGATCCAGCCGAGATTGCAGAGGCCACGCAAGCGTTATCCAGGGAACAGGTCACGCGATTGTACGCCACCATTCAGTCGAAGCGCCGGGCAAGTGAGTATCTACAAACACAGCCACTATTGGTGCAAGAACCATGAGCACTTCGCCCGCAGGGGCCACTCTTGTTAGTGGTACCGCATCATTTCAGTTCGTGCGATTTACTGAGGACCACGTGCCCGCTGTGAAAGCCTTCAATTCCAGTCTTCACAATGCGGGTTTGCAATTGACCTATTTGGAGTCGCCACTCGGGAGACATCCTCGGACTGAATCTAGTCCGGTATATGACGAGTCTTTTCTTGTACTCGACGGGAACGAGATGTGCGGTGGTTATCATCTGAAGCATCAGCAGTTCAGTGTTCAGGGCAAGATCGAAGATTGTGGTTTCCTCCAATTTCCAGTTTCGAAAGGTCTGATCGAGAAGTCTTATAGGACGGTGGGCATCCTCCTCCCGCGGGATGCTTTACGTCGCAGTCCGATGCTTTTGATCACTGGTGCCGGTGGCGTTGGCCAACCGCTACCCCGGCTACTTAAGGCGAGTGGGTGGACCACGTACGAGGTGCCGTTCTTTTTCAAAGTGGTGAATTCCGGTGCCTTTCTTGCAAACCTCACGTTTCTTCGACATCGCCATAAGTATCGGTTGTTGCTGGATGCACTTCGGTATTCAGGGATTGGATGGATGGGAGCGCAGGCTTTACGACTGTTTGAAAGTCGACTCGATGCGACGGTGCAAAACTCTGTCGTGCCTAGGTTCGGGGATTGGACAGATGCTATTTGGCATTCCTGCCAAGCTGAATACTCGTTTAGCGCAGTTCGAGATTCCCGCACTTTGAACACACTGTTCCCACCATCGGAGCCGCGATACATTCGCTTACGTTTTGATCGCGGCTCGAAGACTATCGGATGGGCATTGGTGCTGGATACACAAATGTCCGGCCACAAACAATTTGGATCCATGCGGGTCGGGTCGATCGTAGATTGCTTAGCCGCCGCGAAGGATGTTCCCGCAGTCGTTGGTGCAGCAACCGCCTTCCTCCAAAAGCGAAATGTTGACTTGATCGTCTCAAACCAGAGTGGCGAGAAATGGTGCGATGCACTCCGCAGATTTGGCTTCCGACGAGGACCAAGCAATTCTGCGCTCTGTCTTTCGCCGAAACTTTCAGCAGCTATCAATGCCAGCAATGAAAGCCTTACCACTTTTCATATTAATCGCGGCGATGGGGATGTCCCCACAAACCTGTAAAGCATGTCAAGCTTGTCAACAACCTGTGTGACGTTGTCGATGTCATTAGCATCTCTGTTGACCATTTGTTGCTCGAAGGCCATTGAGCCGGGGCCGATCCCGGAAAGCAGTCTCTCAGTTGCCGGAACTCATTTTCACGTTTCATCAAAGGGTTCGGATTCTGGTCCCGGGTCGCCCGAGCATCCATGGAAGTCCATTCAATATGCGTCGGCAAACATTGGGCCGGGCGCAGTCGTGCATGTCGCTCCGGGTGAATACGTTGGACAGATCGTTACTCGCGCAAGTGGGACTCCGGAGAAAAGGATTGTCTATCTCTCAGACACGAAGTGGGGTGCTCACGTCATTTCACCGGATGGCGGAGAAACTTCGGCGTGGCAGAATTTCGGAGACTACGTCGATATCGTAGGATTCGATGTTACAGGGAATGGAAGTGTCGGCATCTTCAACAAGGCATCATTCACCCGAGTGATCAGCAATCACGTGCATAACATTCCTGCCAGTCCATGCACTCCGAATGGTGGTGGAGGCATCGTGAATGGAAACTATTCGGCCACGGACGCCGACATTCTCGGCAATGTTGTGCATGACATTGGCGTGCCGGGCCAATGCCGCTTCGTACAGGGGATTTACCATTCTGTGCCACGAGGTCACATTGCCAACAATATCTCTTTTCGAAACGCGACTTGGGGAATCCAACTCTGGCACGCCGCCACTGATGTTGTGATCACGAACAATACAGTGGTTGGGAATGGAACAAAGCCCGACGGAGGCGGTATTACCATCGGGGCAGGTGACAAACCCGGAGGAGTTTCCACCAATAACTGCGTTGTCACCAACAACATCATTGCTTTGAATGGTGGCGTGGCACTTCGCGAACACGGTCGTGTTGGCGATAACAATACTTACCAGAACAACTTGGTTTTCAACAACGCTGAAGGGTTCAAGTTACAAGGTCCACACAAGGTAGTTGCCGACCTGGAGGCAGACCCGCAATTTGTATCTGCGGCCACCGGCGATTTTCACCTACGAACGGGCAGTGCCGCGATTGACCATGGCACCTCGGCTCAAGCGACTCAAATCGATATCGAAGGAGGACGGCGCCCGGTCGGCCCAGCTTATGACATTGGTGCATACGAGTTTGGTGCGACGGCTGCGGCCTGGCCGTATTACACCTTGTACTCGATTCTCACTCCGCGCTGATACTTGAGAACCTCTGTCCTCGCAATGCGACGAGAAACAAAAATGGGAGGCGAGTTGAACCCGCCCCCCAATGCTGCTCCTAGACCGTTAGAAGTTCCAAGGATATGAAGTTGGCGTGCTCTGGTACTCGTAGATCCCGATATCTGGGGCTCCACCAAGTGGTCGCACACCGCCGTTCCAATCGAAAAGAGGTGCGCCCGTGTTGGTCCCGCGATTGATTGCGGGGCTGCCTGGTGTCAGGTGGTAATCCCCTGTGCCATCGGTCTTGAAGTTCACCAGTAGCGGGTCCGAATACATTGTGTTCGATTGGCTACCAGTTTTGAGTGACATCTGGTTCTTTTTATTTCCGAAGAGCAGGTTGTTGTAATAGCGGTTGTTGGGTCCGGTAGTACCCCATTCGCGCAGTACTGGGGAAGTGCTCCAGCTATAGCCATTGTTCAGCAACATGTTGTTGCTAACGATGATGTTATCTGCGGTGACGCCGCCGGGTGAGTCGCCAGCGCCGATGTTCATGCCACCTTGACCATTTGAGTACACAAGATTGTTCGAAATCGTTACGTTTCGAGCGGCATGCCATAGTTGAATGCCCCACGAGTTAACTCGATAAACGATGTTGTTGTAGATATGTCCACCGTTTACGGCGTGGTATATGCCTTGTACTACAACGCAATTGCGGTTTGGGTCGCCTATGTCATGCACGACATTGTTGATAATGTCCGCATCGGTAGCCGAATAGTTGCCATTGTCGATTCCGGCTCCGCCCTGACTGTCGCACAGCGCTGCCGGGATGTTGTGAACATGGTTGGCGATCATTTTCGTGTGTGACGCTTTGTTGAAGAGGCCCACGTTGCCAGCACCGGTAATGTCAAATCCGATGATGTCAACGTAGTTTCCATAGTTCTGCCAAGTTGAAGCGTCTCCGGTTTGAGTGGATTTGATCTTTGCGCCCCATTCGCTATCAGATACATAAGTGATCCGCGCTGTCGAGGTGCCACTGGCCTTAGTGGTGATTTGTCCAGTGTAAGTCCCTGGCGAAACGTGAACAGTTGCACCCGGACCGATTACCGAAGAGGCGTGAGCGATCGTTGCCCATGGATGGCAAACGGAACCATTGTTCGAATCACTTCCGCTCGTAGCCACGTAGTAGTCGTTTGCAGTTGCGCCGGCTGCAGTAAGGCTCACCGCGGCGTTCGCAGTCGCACTAGAGTCGTAAACGCTCTTGGCTGTAACCGTGACGGAACTTGAGCTAGGACATGCGGGCGCAGTGTAAAGACCGGATGATGAGATCGGCCCATAGGTCGAACTGCCGCCTTGGACGCCATTTACGTACCAGGCTACTCCAGTATTGCTGGTGCCTTGAACAGTTGCACTGAACTGAGCAGTTTGCAGTCCGGTCAACGACTTTGATGTAGGTGTGATCGAGATTGAAACCGCAGTGGGCGTGTTAGTCACAGTCACGCTTGCGCTGGCACTCTTCGTTGAATCTGCAGCGCTGATGGCTTTGACAGTGACTGGAGCGGACGGCACACTTGCGGGGGCCTTATAGAGGCCAGATGCTGAGATGGTTCCTACGGTTGAATTTCCGCCCATCACTCCACCCGCGTACCAAGTGACAGCTTGATTGGTTGAGCCTGTCACTGAGGCGCTCAGCTGAACTGTTGTGCTGGTTTGAACCACTGCCAATGCAGGGACCACGGTGACAGCAACACTTGTGGTGCTGCCAGTGGCACCATGACCGCTCATCGACGCCGTGCTTGTTCCTGCGCTCGATCCGATTGACAGACTCCCGCTGTAACTCCACGGCTGTGGAGGCGTGAATACCAATGCCAGGGTCTTGGTTGCGCCTGGAGCCAGAGAAACCGTGCCATTCCATCCTGTGAGCTTGAACGCTGATGCTCCGCTCATAGACGCGCTCTGAAGCTGGACAGTGCTCGCTCCAGTGTTTGTCACGTTGATGGATTTTGTCGCGCTCTGGTTAACGGTTTGATCGCCGAATGCAACGGGGCTCGGGGTGATTGTTACACCCGCGCTCGCTGCCAGCGATGCTGACATGCAGAAAAAAATGATGAGGGCGAAATAAATAGATTTTCGAAACATTAATAGGACCTTTCGACAGTTTGGGATTTATCCAGCAGCGTTTAGCGAGCGGCACGTTGACCGTGGTGCTAAACGCAATGACCTTGATGAAGGCCAATTCGACTGGCTCTGATTTGGCGGGACTCGCAGAGCTTCGATCGCAGTCGATTGCTGCTTTGTCGTAAGGTACGCATGCTCAGCGCGCGTTGATATACGAGGAACCAACTAATAGAAGGGGATTTGAACAGTAATACCGCTACTGTGGGGACACGTCAGAAATTGTCCTTCTGTACTAGTCAAATCGGATTACGGAACTCGTATTCCGAGCAATAGAGAAGAAAAGGTGGATCATGAAGTCAAATATCAGAACAATTCTTGCAGTGTGCTGCGTAGTGGTTCTAGTCGGCACTTGCATTGCGCAGACCGGCACTGTGCCGCAAACCGGCGCCGTACAAGGCGTTTCGCCACAGCCTGTCTCACCAACGGTTCCTGGCGTTGCTCCAGTTGCCGGCAATTCCACGGCCACTCCTGCCGCTACCGAAGCAAGTCCCAGTGCGCAAACTCCCATTGGTGACATGGCTGGCATGAAGATTGGCCCCGGCGATCTGGTACGAATCACTATCTTCGGCGACCCAGACTATCGGCCTGAGATTCGCCTGGACAGCGACGGAAATGCCGACATTCAGCCATTAGGGCGTGTTCACTTAGGGGGACTGACTCCTTCAGAAGCCAGCGAGATGTTAGGCAAGAGGCTGCTGGAGCGCGGCTTGTATAGAGATCCCCACGTGAGCGTCGCTATTCTCGACTATGCGACGCAGGGCGTATCCGTCCTCGGCGAGGTCCAAAAACCGGGCGTTTACATAATCCAAGGCGAGCGACATCTTTTTGACGTTATCTCTGCTGCCAATGGATTTACGCCTCGAGCAGGCACTAAGGTTTCCATTACCCACCGCAACCAGCCCAATAAGCCGATCGTAATGAATGTTTCGCACGATCCTGCGGCTTCGCCGGACAGTAACGTTGTCATCTATCCTGGAGATACCGTTCTTGTCTCTAGTGCAGGGGTCATCTACGTAGTAGGTGATGTGGCTAAGCCAAGTGGATTCGTGATGGACAACGAGAATCTCACCATGCTGCAAGCAGTGGCTTTGGCCGGGGGAGTGAATTCTACCGCCGCGTTGAACGATGTAAAGATAATCCGCAAGACAGCAGAGGGCAGAAAAGAACTTCCTGTGCGGTTTAATGATGTCCTACAGTCAAAGGGAGAAGACCTGGCCCTGAAGCCCGACGATATTTTGTTTGTGCCAAAGAGTGCAGGAAAGAATGCCGCGCAACGCGGTATGGCGGCAATCCTCCAAGCTGCCACGGGTGTTGCGATTTATTCCACTCATCGTTGATGCAATTTGCGTTCGCCCTATTGAGCTCTTAGCAACTTCCTTTTGGACCAATTCTCAAACTCAGCATTTGACCGGCTTTGTTCAAAAGCCGTAGATGTCCTAAAAAAATGGCAGCTAATCCTAGAATCCCCGACGGTCGGCAAGCCGTCGCTCCGCTTTCCATCCTTCCCGTCGACGATGTCTTATATCGACGGACTGCGCAGATATTGCAAATTCCCGCAGCACTGCCTCGGGATCACGGCCAGCACTTTCAAACCGCGATGTCCATCGTGGGGGAGATCAAGCGATCGCAGAAGCTCGTTTATTTAACATTTAAGCGGGCGTTTGACATAACAGGAGCACTGCTGCTGTCGCTGATACTCTCTCCAGTGCTGGCTGCCATCGCTTTACTCGTGAAACTCTCGAGCGATGGACCGGTACTGTTCAAACACATCCGGTTGGGCAAAGGGGGAGAACAATTCTGGTGCTATAAGTTCCGCACTATGAGATCGAATGCTCAGTCGCAACTGCAAGAAGACACTGAGCTCCGCTCGCAGTTTGAAGAGAACTTCAAACTGAAAGATGATCCGCGAATCACACCCCTGGGTCATTTTTTGCGACGAACAAGCCTTGATGAATTGCCGCAATTTTGGAACGTGTTAAAAGGCGACATGAGCCTCATCGGGCCCCGTCCTATCGTTCCTCCCGAACTCGTCAAATACGGCATTTACGCGAACAAACTTTTGAGTGTAGTCCCGGGTCTCAGCGGCCTGTGGCAAGCCTGCGGCCGTAGTGATACTTCTTACGAAACCCGCATCCACCTAGACATGCTTTATGTCGACGAGATGTCCCTGCTTTTGGATCTGAAAGTGACCGCAATGACCATTTCCGTTCTCTACAGGCAAATGGGTGCTTATTAATTGCCGGGTTGTGTCATAGAAGTATTAGTAACCAAAGTAGTAGTTGCAGAGAAGTTTTAGTAACCAAAGTAGTAGTTGCAGAAGTTTTGTCAGCTGTCGCTCATAGCTGCTCCGTGTCCTCTAACCGGGTCACCTTGTGTTACACTCGAATATTCCCTGACAGTCTCGGTTCATCGATGATTGTTGCCACACCACCCACATTCGAGGGGCGCGTAGCTCAACTGGCAGAGCAACTGACTCTTAATCAGTAGGTTGAAGGTTCGATTCCTTCCGCGCTCACCAACCTTGGTTCATCTACAAACATCAGATTAGATTCAGCACGAATTAATGGCGGGTGAGGATCTCTTCGCCCTCCAAGTTGGGGTTGCCACGTTGTTCAAACCCGCTTCAGAGATCTCCACCGGCGCTCGGTCGTTGCTGTTCATCGTTCTCCTCCTCACCCAACGCTCGTCCACGTTGTTCGCACAAACAGACCCCGCGGTCATGGGGCAATGGTCAGCGGCTGAGACCTGGCCCGACCGCGCCGTCTCTGCGCACCTTCTTCCAACCGGTAAGGTTTTGTTCATTTCGTACTATGTGGAATCAAAGACTCCGCACATATGGG
>Ga0170475_107208494_pt1 | contig 10710 bp, 2 predicted proteins | sample Soicark_Litter_5_FD_111474 | JGI IMG/M metagenome (GOLD analysis project Ga0170475, IMG submission 111474) | Avena fatua rhizosphere microbial communities from Hopland, California, USA. Combined Assembly of 48 SPs | reverse complement strand
TCTGCGGCGGTCTTGTAAGGCTGTGAGGGTCGGTGCGGTCTATATAGAAAAGCGCGGGGCCCAGTGGGCTTGCGTGGTTTGGGGAGAATTTGCGAATCTTCACCGCGTTCGAGCGTCTAAAGCGTTAGACGCGGGCGCGCGTACCAACCATGCCCCGTCGCCAGTGTCAGACGTAAATCATTTGTGGGGTCGGCCTCACTGATTGGGCATCACTGATTCTGCGCCAGATGAAGTCGAATTTTTCACGGAGTTACTCCATGCGTCGTACGTCAATTCGGAAGGCGGCAGTCAACAAGGCGAAGCTTCTCAAATCCATTCGCCCCACAGAAGAGCGGCTTTGCATGCGATTGATGGAATCGCTGGAGATGCGGACGCTGTTCAGCGTCTTGCCGAGTCCGGTGGTGGGCACGCCAGTTCGACTTCCAGGTAACACGGCGGCCACGGACGCCACGCCTTCGGTGGCCATTGATCTGAACAACCCGCAGTACATGGTTGCGGTGTGGCAGTCTGACACCGACTTCATCAAGGGTGCATTTTCCGTCAACGGCGGCGCCAGTTGGTTGACCCTGAGTGGACTGCCGACCGCCGCGGGTGCGCGGCTGCGCGACCCAGCCATCCAAACCGGCTCCGGCAATGGGGTGCTCTACCAGCACGCCGACAGCCCCAGCGTTGGATTCGACCGCAACGATCAAGCTTACGTTGTCTTCCGCGAGACCAGCACCGACGGCAATAGCGGCGCCGTCGTCCTGAAGCGGTATAGCTTCAGCAACCCACAACAGCTTGCTACGCAGGTCCAGCTTGGCGTCAGCGGCGGAACGCCGAGCACCAACAAGATCGTCTACCAGTGGATCGGCGATGACGCGGTCGCGCCAATGGTCGCGGTTGACAACAACGTGCTGAGCTCGACCGACACCGACTCGCAGGGTAATCCGTACGCCCAGACCGATGACCTGGCGGCTGATCCAACCAACGCTAAACCCGGCAACGTTTACATCGCCTGGATGACGAATGACACGGCCCCGAATCAGGCGCCCAACGATTACAACCCGTTCACGATCCGCATGATCGCGTCGTCCGATGGCGGCAACAGCTTCAGCTCGTCAGTCGTCATGAACGACTTTGAGCACACGAACGGCTCGGGACTTGGCGCCAGCCGTCCGACAAAACCGCGCATGGTTGTGAGCCAGGGCAACGCGACCACGCCAGGTGGTCAGGTGACGATCGTCTGGGATGACATCAACCCCGGCCAGTCAACCAGCAACGCCAACAATGTCGACAGCATCATGGTGGACAACCAGCCGCAAGGCGGCGTCGGCGCTGAGGGTCTGTTTACCACCGGCCCGATCACCGATGCGGTTCAGCCGGCGGGCAATCCGACGCCTCCGCCGGTGATCACGCCCACGCCTTTCGATGTGGACATGTCGACGATCAACGGCGGCGCCGGCGTCGATCCGCGCTTTCAGACGCTTACCGACCTCGACCTCACGATTGCCATCCGGCACAGTTCGCTGGCGGACCTGAGCGCCACGCTCCAAGCCCCCAATGGCGGCCCGATCATCACGTTGTTCAACGCCGGCGATCTGACCGGCAGCAACATGGGCATCGCGCCCAACAACGCCACGGTGGGCACAACCTTCGACGATGACGCGGCTCGTGACGCCGCTGACACCACTGCCGGCACTCGAATCGGCCACTTCCGCCCCAGCGTCGATCTGATGAGCGCGCTCAACGGTCTGACGCGCACCCAGGTCAACGGCGACTGGATCTTGACGATCACCGATAACAAAGTCGGCACCGCCGGCTCTTTGGTGTTTGCCAAGCTGAGCCTCACGTCGCGCATGAACACGGTGGCCAATCAATTGACCCCGGACGTCAACGCGACTCAATTGGTCTTCGATCCAACCACTTTCCAGTACGTTTCCGGCACTTTCAACAACGGCACGCTCGTCCGTGGCAGCACCAGCAACTCGTATCCGCGTAAACCGGGTGAATCGCCCGACGTCGGTGTCGGCCCCAATGTCAGCATCGCTTCTGACAACACGCTGGGCGCTTACACTGCGCACCAGGGCCGGCTGTACATCAGCTATCTGGATCACGATTTCCTGCTGGCGAACAACCGCAAATCGGACGATACGCGGGTCTACCTGCTTTACTCAGATGACTTTGGTGTGACGTGGAAACAGGTCTTCAATCCAACCACGGGATTGCCGGACCCGGTCGCGCGCGACACCCAATACGAGGACGGCTACACACAGGGTCTGCGCCCGCAGTTCCAGCCGGAGATCGCCGTCGATCAGGCAACCGGCACCGTTGTCGTGCAGTACTACGACACGCGCCGCGATGCGGCCGAAGTCCGCGTCACCACCGACATCGTCACCAGCAACGACGGCGGACAAACCTTCAGCAAGGGCGTCTATCTCAATAATCCGCAGCAGGCGTATGACGCGATTACCGGCGACTTGGTCAATCTCGCGCCGATTCCGGACAACGGCGGCAACGCCAACGCGGACGCCGATGCCGCCATCGGGTTCGGCGACCATCAGGGCTTGGCCGTTTACATGGGACACATCCAGTCGATCTGGACGAGCAACATCAACGGCGGGCTGATCTCCAACGTCGACAACCGTGGCAACTTCGACATCCGCACCAACAGTGCGCTGATCCCCACCGGGCCGCTGGTGAGCGAAGGAACGCAGGGCGCCGTCGGCGAGGTCGGCGACCCGATCAACAGCCAGCACGCCGCCAATGGCACACCTCAGTTGAGCAACTTCGTCATCACCTTCGACCGTCCCGTTGACATCGCAACCTTCGACGGCACCGACGTGGTCGTCGAATACCGTAACGTCACCACCGCCGGAACTGATGCCGCGACCAAGGTCATCGACAGCACAAACAGCACCATCACGGTGACCCCGATCAACGCCATCAACGGTACGGCGAGGCAGTTCCAGGTGACCATCCCGGCACAGACGGCGATCGGAACTTATACGTACATCATCGGCCCGGACATTGGCGATCACATCCTCACCTATGCCGGCGGCGCGTTGGTGAATCCGACCGGCAACCAGATGGATCAAACTCCTGACGGGTCATCCGGCGGCTTTGACGACGTCTATACCAACGACGGGACAGGCACGAATCTGCCGCTGATTATTCCAGGCCCGCACATCCTGCCGGAGCTGACTCAGGTTCCGGGCCAGGCAAAGACCACCGACAATCTGGTCCTGAACGCCAAAGCCGGTTCGATCGATATCACCTTCGATCGAGACATGGACGACGCGACGATCACCGCCGCCGACGTACTTGGCATCGTTGGGCCCAACGGCCCCATCAGCGGGCCGTTCTCCATCACGCTGAGCCCGGCGAACGCCAGCGCCGCGCACCATCGCACCTATCGCATCGGTTTCCCGAGCCAATCCCTCAGCGGCTCGTATGTTGTCTATCTCGGCGCTCACATGGCCAGCAACGCCGGCGACGAGCTCGACCGCAATCTGAATGCGGGACTCGATGAGCTGCGCAGCGTTCCGTCGAAAGACCGAGTTTCGATCAGCTACGCCTCGACGGATTCGCCCGTCATTCCAAAGAACGGTACGATCAGCTCGACGATCCACATTAACGACACGTATGCGCTCATCAGCGCGACGCTTCAGTTGAGCATCAACTTCCCGAACGATCCGGACCTATCCGCGGTCCTGATCGCGCCGGATAACACGACGATCCCGCTGTTCACCAACGTCGGCAACAACGGCGTTAACAAGGCGAACTTCACCAATACCGTCTTCGATGACGCCGCGGTCACGCCGATCGCGAGCGGCGGCGCGCCATTCTTCGGGCGCTTTAACCCCCAATTCCCGCTGGCCAACCTGACCAAGAACGGCAAGATTCTTCCGGTCAACGGCGATTGGAAACTCCAGATCACCAACAGCAGCAGTGTCAACGCCGGACAGCTGCTGAACTGGAAGTTGACGCTGGTGAAACCGATCAGCGTTTCGGGGCTCGGTGAAGACGTTGCCGACCAGACGCCGATTCCGTTCCGCATTTTCACGATGGACAAGTCCAATTCGCAGTCCAGCAGCCAGTGGACTCCGCTTGGTCCGAACAATGGGCTGGGCAGCGCCGGCGCGGGCCGCGTGAGCAGCATCGCGGTCGATCCGGCGGATCCGTCCGGCAATACGGTTTACGTCGCCGGCTCCGGTGGCGGTATCTGGAAGACCACCAACTTCCTGACCCACGATTCGCTGGGGCCGAGCTACATTCCGCTCACGGATTTTGGCCCCAACGCGGGCCTGAGCATCGGATCTATCGCCGTCTTTGCGCGCAACAACGATCCGGCACAGTCGATCATCTTCGCCGCAACGGGCGACGGAAACCTCGGCGCCGCCGGCGTGGGATTCCTGCGCTCAATGGACGGCGGGAAGACTTGGGTGGTGCTGGACAGCAAGGCCAACTTCGATGCCCAGGGCAATCTGCTCCCGATCGCCAGCCGCAAGCACGACTTCGTCGGTACGACCAGCTTCAAGATCCTGGTCGATCCGCACCTCAGCGCCACTGGCGACGTCATCGTCTACGCCGCGCTTTCAAACGGCACGACACAGAGCGGCGGCGGCATCTGGCGCTCGACCGACACCGGCCGCAACTGGACGCAGGTGCTGGCCGGCAACGCGACCGATGTGACGTTCGATTACAACTCCGTCGCGCCGGGAACCAATGCGCTCACGACGCTCTTCGCCGGCATGCGCGGCCAGGGCGTGTTCATCACTTCCAACCGCGGCGACAGCTGGCAGCTCATGGCCGGTGGCATCGGCGATCCGTTGATTCAGCAGGCCAATACGCTGGGTACGCCACCTGTGCCAGTGATTGCTCCGCCGTCGACGCCGCAAAGCGGCACCGGACGAATCGTCCTTGCCAAGCCGGCGCTGGTGCAGACGAATGGCTTGCCAAACAATGCGCAAAACCTCGCCTACGAGGGCTGGTTGTACGCCGCCGTTGGCGACACAGATGGCACGCTGCACGGCCTGTATGTCACCAAGGATTTCGGTCAGAACTGGACGCGCGTGCAGCTTCCGAACCAGGAGACGCTGTTCGGCTTCGTCAACTTTGGTCCCACCAACGACAACGGAATGCCAGACTATGACGTGACGCATGCACCCGGCGGGCGCACCGAAACGCGCGGCGCCGACTACGCCATGACGCTCGCCGTCGATCCCAACAATCCCAACATCATCTACATGGGCGGCAGCAACGACCGCAGATACGCCGGCCCGGGCTTCATCCGGATCGACATTACCGGTCTGGCCGATCCGCACGCCGAGGTCGTCTTCGACAACAGTCGTCCCGACGGCGGCGCGCTGCAAACCTCGACAACGGGCCGCGCCGATGAATCCGACACGACTCGCGCCACTCCGGCAGTCTTCGTCGCAGGCAGCTCGCCTGGAACCGCCTTCCCGCTGACCAACTTCCCGCCCACGGCGCAGTTCATCAATCTGATCCGCAATCCGGATTCGCCTTTCGACGGCGGCGCGGTGCTTCAGGTCACGAACCTCAAGCAGTTCAACAACGACGGAAGCGGCGCCAAATACATTCCGTTCGATCGAATTATCGATCCGCGTACCGGACTTTTCCCACGCGGCGAAAACGTCGTTACCAGCTCGGTCATCGGCAGCAACCAGCACGCGTTGCTTACGATGGTCGATCCGGCAACCGGGTTGTCGCGCTTGCTGATCGGCACCGACCAGGGCATCTACAGCATGGTCGACGACCACGGGCAGTTCTTCCGCCGCTCGGAATCCACCTTCGAGGATCCGTTTATCAATCCGATTCAGCTGGACGGCACGATGCCGATCTCTTCGCTGAACCCGATCAATCCGTCTGATCCGATTCAAGGCCCGCGCAACGGCAATCTGCAGTTGGCGCAGTTGAATTTCGGCGCGGTTTCCCCCAGCACCCTCGCGAGTCAGTTGGCTGAGATTTACGGCTCGACTGAAGGTATCGCCGTGCCGCGCTCGGCGCCGGATATCCTCACGACCGGAAATACCGTCTGGGGCCCGGATACCACGAACCCCCTGGGCAAGGCCGTCGGCGTCGCTGTCTCGCAGCAGGATCCCGCCTTGAGCGGTAAGCAATCGCCCGACTTCTATGCCTTCTACTATCCATCGTCGGTCTCCTCGCCTGCGGACTTCTTCCAGGTCAACGGGGTGACGCGAACATTCGGATTGATCCAGGACAGCCAGCAGGGCCAGGTTCCGGATCCGCAGTGGCCGTACAACAGCAACCCGCCGGGCAATTCTGCGCCCGCGCCGGGCAACTTCACCGTGAACCCGATCAATGGTGACCAGATCGTGATCAGCTCCGTGCCGTCGAACAATGCCCCGGTCTCCGGGCCTCACGTGTTCTCCACCGAAGATCAGGGCCGTCACTGGTTCGTGATCGCCAACCCCGGCGATCTCGACGGCAGCTATGCGCGTGTGTTGACCTTCGGCGCTCCGGATCCAAACGGCCCGGGCGGCGCCGGCGCGCTCAACGACTACCTCTTCGCCGGCACGCAGAACGGCAATATCTACGTGACCTTCACCGGCGGCAGCGGCTGGAAGAAGACCAGCGGCCTGGACGGCTCGCCGATCATGGGAATCGTCGCCAATCCGGTGCGCGGCTCGCACGACGCGTACGCCGTCACCCAGTCGGGCGTCTACCACATGCTCGATCCCCGCTCGGCCAATCCGACCTGGATTCAGATTACCGGCAATCTCAAGCAGATCATGCACAACATCTTCGGCAACCCGGCGCAGACCGAGGCGGCCGTCAAGTCGTTGTCGGCCATGGTCGCCGATTGGCGCTACACGATTCCGGATCTACCCGGACTGGCCAACAGCCCGACGCATCCCGTGTTGTTCGTCGGCGCCACCACCGGCGTTTATCGATCCACCGACAATGGCGCAAGCTGGCAGTTGTTCCCCAACCAGTCAGCCGATGGCAGCGCCATCGACGGCGGACTGCTTCCGAACGTTCCCGTCAACGACTTGGACCTGTCGCTGGGATACATCAACACGACGACGGGTCAGCCGAAGGTTTCGACCGGCGAGGATCTGCTGGTTGCCAGCACCGGCGGACGCGGCGCCTATGGAATCCGCGTTGCGCCGCTCTCCGTCAACCTCGGCCTGTCCACGGGCGGAAACGTCGCAACCACAAACACGCCGACGATCACCGGCTACAGTGAACAGACGGCGTTCGGTAACACCGTGCACGTCAAGCTGTACGACATCACCGATCCGGCCAACCGGGTTTTACTCGGCGAAGGCGACACCGACGGCTCGGGCAAGTTCACCATCCAGGTGAATACGCCGCTTGCCGCGGGCGTGCGCACGCTGGCCGCTCAGGCCACCGACGACGCCGGCCTCACCGGCCCCGACGGCAAGTTCAACGTCACCATCCCCGGCGCCGTCCTGCCGAAGATTATGATCACCGACGTAACCCAGAACGAGGGCAATAGCTCGTCGAGCTTCTTCACCTTCGCTGTCACACTCGACAAGAGCTCAGGCTCGCCGATTACGGTCGATTACTCGACGCTCGACAACACTGCGACCACCGCCGACAACGACTACACCGGCAAGACGAATCAGACTTTGACTTTCGCCCCCGGCGAAACCAGCAAGCAGATTCAGATCTCCGTCATCGGCGATACCAAGGTCGAGGCCAATGAGTCGTTCTTTGTGAATCTTTCCAACCCGACCAACTCCACCCTCGCCGACGGCCAGGGCGTTGGCACGATCGTCAACGACGACGTCGCGTCGGTTCCGAGCATCGCGATCAGCGACGTCAGCAAGAACGAAGGCAACAGCGGAACGACCGCGTTCACGTTTGATGTGACGCTCAGTTCTTCCTCCGGCACGCCGGTCACCGTGAACTACGCGACCGCCAACGGCACCGCAACTGCCGGGTCCGATTACACCGCCATCCCGAGCACGGCGCTGACGTTTGCTCCGGGTGAGACCAGCAAGCAGATCACCGTGAGCGTGAGCGGCGACACGACTGTCGAGCCCAACGAGACGTTCTTCGTGAACCTCTCCGGCGCCAGTGCCAACGCCACCATCGGCGACAATCAGGGCCAAGGCACCATCGTCAACGACGATGGCGCGATCACGCCCAGCATCGCCATCAACAATGTCACCAAGAACGAGGGCAACAGCGGCACGACTGCGTTCACGTTTGATGTGTTGCTCAGTTCCTCCTCCGGTACGCCAGTCACGGTCAACTACGCGACCGCGAACGGTACTGCGACCGCCGGATCCGATTACACTGCGATCCCCAGCACGGTGCTCACGTTTGCTCCGGGTGAAACCAGCAAGCAAATCACCGTGAGCGTGAGCGGCGACACGACTGTCGAGCCGAACGAGACGTTCTTCGTCAATCTCTCCGGCGCCAGTGCCAATGCGACCATTGGCACCGCGCAGGGCCAAGGCACCATCACCAACGACGACGGCGCTGTCACCCCCAGCATCTCGATCAACGATGTCACCAAGAACGAAGGCAACAGCGGCACGACGCCGTTCGTATTCACCATCAGCCTCAGCTCAGCATCCGGTACGCCGGTGACAGTGAATTACGCGACGGCAAATGGTTCGGCTCTCTCGACCAGCGACTACCAGGCCATCAACGCCACGGCCCTGACCTTTAATCCCGGCGAGACCACCAAGCAGATCACCGTCAACGTGAACGGCGACACGCTGGTCGAATCCAACGAAGACTTCTTCGTCAATCTTTCCGGCGCCAGCGCCAATGCCACGATCGGCGACACTCAAGGCGAGGGCACGATTGTTAACGATGACGGTGGCGGGCCCGTTACGCCGAGCATCAGCATCAACGATGTGAGCCAGGCCGAGGGCAATAGCGGCACGACCGCGTTTACGTTTAACGTGACGCTCAGCTCGTCCTCGACTTCTCCGGTCACGGTCAATTACGCGACCGCCGACGGTACGGCGAGCGCCGGATCCGATTACACCGGCATCAGCAGCACCGCCCTGACTTTTGCCCCGGGTGAGACGAGCAAGCAGATCACCGTGAATGTCAGCGGCGATACTGCGGTCGAACCGGATGAGACGTTCTTCGTCAATCTCTCCGGCCCCAGCGGCGCGACGATTGCCGACAATCAGGGTCAGGGCACGATCACCAACGACGATGGCGGCGGTGGCCTGCCGACGATCTCGATCAACGATGTGATTGCATCTGAGGGCACGAACTCGGTGAACACCAAGCCGTTCATCTTCACGGTGACACTGAGCAGCGCTTCGCTAACACCGGTGACGGTGAAGTACGACGCCGCCGACGGGAGCGCGACTCTCGCCGACAACGATTACCAGGCGACCAGCAACACGCTGACTTTCGCCCCCGGCGAAACCAGCAAGCAGATCATCGTCCCGGTCGTCGGCGACTCCAAGGTCTAGGGCAACGAAACCTTCTTCGTGAACCTCACCAATGCCATCGGCGCCACCATCGTCGACGCGCAGGGCATGGCGACCGTCAACAACGACGACACCGGCGTCGTGCTGCCGGGCATCACCATCAACAATGTCAACAAGAAGGAAGGCAACAGCGGATCGACGACCTTTACGTTCACAGTCACGCTCAGCAAGTCGGCGAGTTCAAATGTGACGGTGAAGTACGCGACTGCCAGCGGCACCGCTTCCAGCAGCAGCGATTACACCACCAAGAGCGGCACCCTGACCTTCACCCCGGGCCAGACCAGCAAGACCATCAGCATCACGGTCAAGGGTGACACCACCCAGGAGCCGGATGAGGTGTTCTTCGTCAACCTGTCCAGCGCCAGCGCCAATGCCACGATCACGGATACGCAGGGCGTGGGCACGATCCAGAATGACGACAAGACGACCTCGAGCCTGGTGAAGGTCATCACCGATCCGACCGACAGCACCAAGACCGCGTTGCAGATCATCGGCACGAACAGTGCCGACACGATCGACGTGTCCAACACCGGAACGTCGCAAGGCAAGGTGAAGGTCACCATCAACGGATCGAACAAGGGCACGTTCAGCTTCACCGGATCGATCTTCGTCTACGGCCAGGACGGCAACGACAAGATCACCATCAATTCCAAGATCACCCGTCCGGCGTTCGTATTCGGCGGGTTTGGGAATGACGCCATCACCGGTGGCGGCGGCGCTGACGTGCTGCAGGGTCAGGACGGCGACGACGTCATCACTGGCGGCGCCGGACGTGACATCCTGATCGGCGGCGACGGCACCGACAAGCTCGACGGCGGCGCTGACGACGACGTCCTGCTGCCGGGCGACTTCATCAGCAACATCAAGAACGCGAACTTCTCCAGCCTTCAGAAGGAATGGAGCCGCACGGATGCCGACTACGCCACGCGCGTCAACCACCTGATGAATGGTGGCGGATTCAACGTCGTCAAGCTCAACGGTTCGACTTGCTTCAGCTCGACCGTGCTGATGGATTCGGTGACTGGCGGAACCGGGCAGGACTTCTTCCTGGTCGCCAAGAACGGTGACCTGATCACGGATGCCGAGGCGGGTGAGACGATCACTGACATCGGCCCAATGTGATCGCCCGCAGTTGTCTTTCGCCGCTTGCGGCTTAGCGCTTCATCCAGCGCGAAGCCGCAAGCGGCGTTTTCGTTTACAGCAACCCCAGGTCCAGCAGCGCCGCCTCCGACATGCGGTCCTTCGTCCACGGCGG